>Ga0182027_10002989_pt1 | contig 27095 bp, 19 predicted proteins | sample 712E1DmetaG_FD_121300 | JGI IMG/M metagenome (GOLD analysis project Ga0182027, IMG submission 121300) | Permafrost microbial communities from Stordalen Mire, Sweden - 712E1D metaG (Illumina Assembly) | ecosystem: Environmental > Terrestrial > Soil > Wetlands > Permafrost | place: Sweden...
AGATTACCTGCCGGGAGCGAGAACCGATGGGGCCACGCCCATACACACGCTCGCTCTGATGGACGACGGCGCCGCGCGGTCAAACTCGATCAGTTTGATTCAACGCGAAGACTTCTACGATATGCCGCTGCTTGGTTACGGCGAAAGCGGTTTGCTGGATCATTACACGAACGTTGTGCGGGTGACGGCTTTGCGCAAAGCGGACCAGAGCGATACGAAAGATGCCGGTGTGGTCACGCTGCCCACGGTCGAACCAGGCTACGGCCCCCGTTACACTTCGTCTTTCGCTATCACCTCGGCGGCGAGCTTCGATCCAGTGACGTCGTATCGCGCCGGCTGGGATTACAACGTGCCGCTGATCACAGCGCTGCTGCCTCCCGACCGAGAGCCGGATGAGAACACGGGATCGTTCTTTTCGGTCTCTGCGCCCGACGTGGCAATTATCGCTTTCAAGCCATCAGACGATGGAAACCCGGATCACTTCACACTTCGTCTGCAGGAGATTGCGGGAAACGCGGCGAAGTGTGCCATTCACTCTTCTCTCAGGATCAGCGTTGTCGCGGAAACTGCCATGACAGAGGACGTTATCCTTCACCCAGGGTTGAACCAAAGCGATATCAACATTGGCGCACACGAAACACTAACTCTGCAGCTGACAATTCCTCACAGCAAGAACAACTTGCAGCCGGATGCGGCTCACTGATCCGCCATGTAGTGGTGTCCGCCACACAGATGGTCGTTCATGTTTTGAAAGGGCACGACTTTAGTCGTGCCGCAAACGGCCTGGAATGAGTGGGGCTTTAGCCCCTGAGGGAAGGTTTCAGGTAATCCGATGTCAACTTGAAGCCATTTGAAATTGACCTTATTTGCGGTGGCCTACACTAGCGAGATTAGTGTTTCAAGCAAACCTATGCCACAAGCAGAAATCCGGAAACCACAACATTCTGGCGAGCTTCCCGGATCTCAGAGTAGAAATCCGGGGAACCCGCGGCTCTAAAAGGGCGGCCATTCAAAGGGGAACATCTTGCCCGCAGCGATTGGATCGAGCTTAAGACCTGCGAGCTCGGCCGCGTGAGCCAGCACTGGGTCGCGCCCGACGGCCACATCCGCCGCAGTCGGCAGAATCGGTTCATCCGGAATAACGCCGATTTTCTCCAGGCTTTTGCCATCGCTCATCAACACGTCGGCCACGGTCACGTTGAACCCGTAGTAGGTGACGAACTGCGTTCCTTGATGATCGCCAAAGGTTTTGGCTTCCATCACCGCCCCCGCGGATTTATCTCCGATCACGATGCCGCGGTGCTCAAGCTGAACAACGCGCGCCAGCATCTCGGCCGCGGAGGCCGAGTTGCCATCGACCAGAACGATGAGTTTGCCGGTGAACGGATCGGCTACGTGTTTCGCGATGATCGGCTTGGGGGCATTTCTGCCCACCGGGTCGGCGATCTTGACTTCCTTGCCGAACAACGCCCCCGCGAGAAACTCCAGCGTGTCGACCGAGCCGCCGGGATTCCCGCGCAGATCCAGAATGAGGGTCGCATGTTTTCGGGCCTTTGCGGTAAATCTCACAATCTCGCTCGGATCCGCAAAAAAAATAGGTAGTCTCCAGATTGCCACGTCCCCGTTTTCTACGATCTTCTCGCGGAACGCGGGAATGAAATTCTCGTCGTGCCGGATGGCGTCCCATAAATCGCTCCCGCCGCCATCAGAGTAATTGAGCATCTGTTTTCCCTCCTTGATCGCGGCGTTCACGATAACTCTGTGCTGCTCTCCTGTGGGCGATTGCACGATCAATCTCAAAGAATCCTGCGGCGCCAGGTTATTGAAGTAGTATTCGACCGTATGGAAGCCTTTACGATCTACCCTGATGCCGTTGATGGTTAACACCTGGTCGCCAACGTGCAGCTTCGCTTCGGCGTCGGATTTGGGCCGCACGTGGGTGACAAGTGCGGCGTCTCCCACCAGGCCCATCAGATATCCGTAATCGTATTCGTTTTTTCGGTGCGGCGGATCGAAGAAGGTGTGCGAATCGTCGAGCCCCATCAGGAAGCCTGCGACGATGCGGAAGCCGTCACCCAATTCGCGGGCATTGGGAATCTGCGCGGCATATTTTTGATAGCGAGCGTCCCAATCGATGCCTTTGATCTTGGGATCGTAGTAATGCTTCTTGACTTCGTCCCGCGCGTCGCGCAACATCTGCGCGACCTGCTCGCGGTCAATGCTGCTCATTCCCTGCTGTTGTGCTTGAAAAACCGTAGGACATAACCAAACGCAACCCAGAAAGAATTCCACTGCCCTCAATGCGCACATCTTTCTCACGACGCAGCCTCTCCCTTCATCTGCGGACTTTTTCAAGTCCTGTTTCTTTTTTTGCTGATAAGCGGATTCATTGTAGCGCTTACCGAGAGAGTGTGGCGTGGCGCGCGGTTCTGCTCCACGCGTTGACATCATCCAGTGACCGCCCAACCGGCATCTGCGCGAACTATCTCTCCTGTAATCGCAGCGGAAGCGTCACTGAGAAGGAAATATGCGACTGAAGCGATATCGCCAGGTTCAATAAAACCCTGTTGAAGCGCCTGCTTGTGATGAATGAACCGCTGAATCTCCGGATCGGACTGGGCTCTTGCGCTCATCGGAGTTCGCACCAGGCCGGGTGCTAATATGTTCAGCCGGATACGATGGGAAGCGTAGTAGCCGGCTGCCGCAATGGTCATGGTTTCTACCGCGCCCTTGCTGGCTGCGTATGCGTGCGTCGCGAAGTGGGTAGACTCCGGATAGTGTGCCAGCACGCTGCTGGTATTCAGGATGACCCCTTCCTGGTTTGCGAGAAGCCAGTGTCGAATCGCCTCCCTGCAGGCAAAGAATGTTCCCGCGGCATGAATGTTCATGAGGAGGCGCCATGCATCTGTCGTGCATTCGTGGAGAGGTCCATCGCCGAAAGATCTGCCGCTGATGCCGGCGACATTGAAAACTGCGTCGAGGCGCCCGCACCGTGACAAGCATGCGGCGAATGCATCCCGCACCTCGCGCTCGTCGGAGACATCGGCGATATGAAAGGCGGAATTATCAAGTCGCGCACAGAGATCCGCGCATTCCTTCTCAATTTTGCCGACCACAAACGCCCGATCGCCGTTGCGAACTGCCAGTTCGGCTGTGGCCGCCGCGATTCCCGATGAACCGGTGATGAGAATGACGCGTCGAGTCTTCATGGTCACTCGTACAGATGTTTGAGGCTTTGCCGATACTGCTCGTAAAAGTGCTCCAACTGGTCCTCTGCAGTGCGGTTGCCCACGAACTGGTGGCTGGGTAACATCGTCGGTGATTTGTCCTGGTTGAGAAGCATTTGGGCCGTCTCACAGCGAATCATATTGATGATGACAGCTCCGGTCATCGTCGAGAGGGGACCGGTTCGCGATTCCAGTCCATCCAGTTCCACGGCGCAATCGCCAACCGGACTCAGATTGTCGACGACGACGTCGGCCAAGTCGACCAGCTTTTTCCCGGAAGAATGCGCGGCATGAGCCGAGTCGCAATGGGCTCGGGAGACGATGGCAATTACCGGCAATTTTCTCTGCTTTGCGGCCATCGCCATCTCGACGACCACGGGCCGGATTCCGCTGGTCGAAATGATGATGAAAGCATCGTTCAAACCGAAGTGGTAGCTCTTCAGAATCTGTTCCGCGTAGCCCTCATATTTTTCCAGGTACAGACACGCACGAAGACCATTGGACCCCGCAATGGTCGAATAAGTCGTGAGCGCGAGTTCCACCAAAGGGTAGAAGCCGACGAAGCATCCCTGCCTTGGGGTCATTTCGTCCACCATCATCCGGGAGTGGCCGCTGCCAAACAGGAATACCAGTCCACCGGCGGCAATCGCGTTGGCGCAAATGCGCGAAGCCTCGATGATGGGCTGGATCTGCGAGTCTTTGAGTTTTTCCAATGCAACGGTAGCAACTGCATGATATGTGAGGGCGGCATCTCCATCCATAATGGTGTCCATCCTTGTGGTATTTGATTCCCAATAATACACGAGTTGACGCAATTACGCATCAATAGTATTGTTATTATCGACAAAACGAACAGACAAATGCGCGATTTATGCAAAAACGAAGATAGTGGCCTAGGCCCAGGAGAGGATGAATGCTACCGATTCCAGTGCCTTCTCTCGAAGAGCGCTTTGATGTAATTGTCGCCGGCGCGGGGTCGAGCGGCGTGATCGCCGCCGTGGCGGCGGCTCGCTCCGGAGCGCGCACGCTACTGATCGAGAGGTACGGGTTTCTGGGAGGAATCAGTACAGGGGTTTTGGATACGTTTTACGGCTTTTACACTCCGGGAACGCTGTCGATGAAGGTTGTGGGAGGGATCGCCGATGAAGTGGTCGACGCACTTCGAACGTTCGGCTGCTGTTTCGAGAGACCCAACACCTATGGCGCCGGCACCGGCGTGACCTACAACCCCGAATATCTGAAAGTTGTGTGGGAAAGGTTGGTTTTGAACGCCGGTTGCCGGATTCTGCTTCATGCGTGGGTGCAGGAAGCGCATGTCGTGAACCAGAAGATAGAGAGACTCGTTATCGCGACAAAGGCGGGATTACGAACACTCGAGTCGAGGTTTTTTATCGATGCAACCGGGGATGCGGATCTTTGCCATCTTGCCGGCGCACCATGCGAACTTGCCGGGCAGCATGAGCCCGCGCAATCGTTGACCACGACCTTCAAAGTGGCGAATGTCGATGTCGATGCACGCCGCGCGATCTCCAAACAGGAGTTCCACAATCGGATGGCGTCGGCAGCGGAATCAGGCACGTTCGATTTGCCGAGACGTGACGGCAGCGATCATAGAACGACGATCCCCGGTTTGATGGCCACGAATCTCACGCGTGTGCAGTCGTTCACCGGGGAGCAGGGACAATTTCGCAACGCCATCGACCCTGTGTTTCTGACGCAAGCGGAGACCGAAGGCCGTAGGCAGGCGGTGGAGTATCTACGATTCCTTCGCGCGAGCATTCCCGGGTATGCCAATGCTGAATTGGTGTCGTTTGGAGTTCAGGTTGGCGTGCGCGAAAGCCGCCGGGTTCTCGGTGAGTATCGACTCACGAGGGAAGATGTGCTGACGGCCAGGCAATTTGACGATCAGATTGGTTTGTGCGGGGCGCCCATCGAAGATCACCATTCCGGACGAGATACGGCTTGGCAATATCTGCCGGATGGCCGATGCGTCGGGATCCCATTCAGGACGCTAATTCCAAAGCAGGTTGACAACCTCCTCGTGATCGGGCGTTGCTTCTCGGCGACGCACGATGCTCACGCGGCCGTGCGGTCGATGGCGCAATGCATGGCGATGGGACAGGCAGCCGGTACGGCCGCGGCGCTGTGCTGCGAAAGAACACAGTCGCCATGCGAACTGGATGTGGCAGATCTTCGAGTTCGACTGCGTAGCCGGGGAGCTGTCCTGTCGGTGGAGGAAATCCATGGCATTTCTTAGAACAGTAACGGGCGACATCGATGCAGCGAATGCCGGTATTTGCTACTCCCACGAGCACATCGTCATTGATCGAAGCTTCACGACGTTTTGCAATCCCGAATTCTTTCTCGGTTCCGTTGAACACGCAGTAGCGGAGCTTCAAACCTTTCGGTTGGCAGGTGGCAAAACGCTCATTGATTCCATGCCTTGCGGCGGCGGAAGAAATGCCGTCAAGCTGGCAGAAATTGCGAGAGCGACCGACACGTACATCGTTTGCCCGACGGGGCTCCATCTGCTGAAGTTCTACCCTCCGGGGCACTGGGGAGAATATCTTCCGGTTGATGAAATGGCCGAGCTATTTGTCGCTGAGATCGAGGAAGGGATCGATGAGCGCGACTATAATGGACCATTCATTTTGCGAACGGTTCATAAGGCCGGGCTGATCAAAATCGCCACCAGCGGGGAAAAGCCAACGGACCGCGAGAAAAAGATCATGGAAGCAGCGGTGATTGCGCAGAGGGCGACCGGTGCGCCAATCCTGACGCACACCGAGCAGGGAGGCGGAGCGCTCGAGCAGGTCCGTTTTCTTTGCGATCTAGGCGCGTCGATGGAACATGTAGCCATTTCTCACACCGATCGAAAGCCTGATTATGCATATCACAAAGAGATTCTGTCTTCCGGGGCGATGTTGGAATATGACTCAGCCTTTCGCTGGCCAGCCGACGGAAATAATCCGACACTGGACTTGGTGATTGCAATGGTCGACGCAGGATTTGGCGGCCAGATTCTTTTGGGTATGGATGCCGCGCGCCAAAAGTACTGGCGTTCGTACGGCGGAAAACCCGGAATGGATTTCCTGTTGTGCTCCTTTATTCCTCAGTTGAAAGGTCGCGGCTTGCTTGACCGGGACATTGACGCGATCTTTGTCCACAATCCGGCGCGATGCTATGCATTTCACAAAAGCGACCCGGTCGGCCTCGAGCAGATACGGTCGAGGCGCTCGGTTCAATGGACAGCCGCATCCCGGACCTTACAAGGATAGCCCGCGATCAGGAAAGGGAAAGCGATGAAATGCTTCAGCATCGATCTTGGCGGTAGCCACGCAAATTGCGGATTGGTCGAGGACGACAGAATCCTCGCGTCAGAGACCTTGGATATTGAAAACGCGGGGAGTCTTGCAAGGATACTTCCCCGTTTGGCCGAATCGCTCAAGCGACTGGGTGGCGGGAAGATCCCGCTTGAAGGGGAAATGAGCGGCGTTGCCGTTGGGATTGCCGCGATCGTTGATTTCTATCGCGGGAAGACTCTGGGTACAAACGGTAAATACGACGACGCGGATCAGGTTGATCTGCAGTCCTGGAGCCGGGAGACGCTTGGTCTGCCGCTGTACCTGGAAAATGACGCACGGATGGCCCTGCTGGGCGAGGTCTATGCTGGTGCGGCACGAGGATTCGAAGACGTCGTGATGATCACGCTGGGAACAGGGATCGGCGGAGTCGCGATGATCGAAGGCAAACTTCTCCGAGGGAAACATGCACAAGCCGGGTGCCTCGGCGGGCATCTCCCGGTATGGTATGATGGCCGCCAATGTACGTGTGGGGCAATAGGATGCGCTGAGGCGGAAGCATCGGGATGGTCGCTTCCGTTGCTTGTAAAGGACTGGACAGGAATCGCAGACAGCCCTCTCCACCGATGCGAAAACATCGGATTCAGGGAATTATTCGCAGAAGCAGCTCGCGGGGACAGGATTGCGTGCGAAATCCGCGACCATTGTTTGCGGGTCTGGGCCACAGTCACGGTAGGGCTCGTCCATGCCTACGACCCGGAAATCGTGATTTTCGGCGGCGGCGTGATGAAGAGCGCAGATGCAATCCTTCCATATATTAGGGCACACGTGCAAAAGCATGCCTGGACGCCGTGGGGCAAGGTCGAGGTACGCGCCGCTGAATTAGGGGACAACGCAGCCTTATTGGGAGCGATTCCGATGGTGGCGCAGGCTATAAGGTAGTGCTCACGAACGAGACCCGGCCGGGACCCGATTCTTGGTGGCTCTGACTTGGATTCGCAACCGGAGCCGAGCTCCGCGCGAACAGCGATGCTGACGCCACATCCTCAATTTCTCCTCATGAACAGGGCGGTTGGGCTTCGTCGTATCCCACCCATGCGACGGAAAAAAGTCGCATGGATGGGGCACGGGAGCATTTTAGGCGGAGGAAGCGATCCGGGATGGGTTCATCTCGGGACGTAACTTGCCGCCGCGAGTCAGGCTGCTCCCGAGTATTGGCCTTTCCGGCCGGCCAAGCGCACATTCTCATCTTCATCGCTACGCGGCAGGGTGTAGAGAGGATTTGTGTCCGTCCAATGGAAAAACGAAAGCGTTAAATTTCGCTTGACATGAATTAGAAACCAGTAGTAATCTTTATCGGTGTAAACGGAACATACCGAGTTGTGTTCTCTAAATAGGGGTGAATTGAATTGAACTTTTGCGTGGAGGCAAGAATGTCGAAGCTTTTCAGGGTGAATTCGATGGGTATGGGTGGGGCAATTCTTGGCCGCGGTTGGCCGAGTTTGGCCTATAGGGCGATCTTGGCGATTCTCTTGTTGTCGTCAACATGGATGGCTGCGGCACAAGGCGCCGGCAACTTCGACACAGGTACGATCACCGGCGCTGTCAGCGATCCGACAGGGGCAGTGATCCCACAAGCGTCAGTGACGATCACCAACACCGGGACCGGCATTGTGACGACTGCAAAAACCGGAGACGCGGGGCTCTTCACGGTTCCGGCGCTGCCCTTCGGCACCTACGTTGTGAGCGCCTCGGCGGATCGCTTCGGAAAAGCCGCGTCAGCGCCGTTTGTGCTGAGTGCGGGCGCCACAACGCGAGTCGATCTGAAGCTGTCGCTGGCCGCTGTATCGGAGAGCGTTCAAGTGACGGGCACAATGGCGACGGTGAACTTGAGCAACGCCACGGCGGGAACCACGCTGAATGAAGAGCAGATTCAGAACCTGCCCACCAATGGTCGCGATGTGATGGATTTTCTTGAGATCGCGCCGGGTTCAGTGAATTCGACCGGCTACTTCCAGGGTAGTATCAATGGCCAGGAGAATTTCATGTCTGGCATCGAAGTAACCCTGGACGGCCAAAATGCATCGCGGCCCGACATCAGCGGCTTCGACGAGACTGAAGGCAACGAGGCCAACCGCATGACGCGGGCCAGCGTCGACAGCATTCAGGAAATCGATTTTGCCAACAGCGGCTACAGTGCCGATGTGGGACATTCGCTTGGCCCGCAAATGAATATCATCACCAGGGGCGGCACCAATCAGTACCATGGCGAAGTGTTCAACTTCTTCCGCAACGACGCGCTTGACTCATTGGATTACTTCGCAAATTCACTCACTCAGCCCCATGTGCCGTTGAGGATGAATCAATTCGGCGGCAACTTCGGCGGTCCACTTGTGAAGAATAAGCTCTTCTTCTTTGCCAACTACGAAGGCCTTCAACAGAAGACCACTCAGATCAACAAGCTGTATGCAGTTCCCAGCGCCTATGTCCGTTCGCAGTTCAATGCCGCCATGCAGCCGGTTTTGAAGCAGATGGCGCCGCTGCCTTCGGGATGCACGGCGATTCCCGCTCCCACCTCGTGCGCTGTTCCAGGCTACACAGACGTGGACATATTTGGCGACCCGCTACCGCAGAATGGCTCCGACCTTGTCTACCAACCCACGGCTCTGCCGACGACCGTAAGTGAAAACAGCGGCGCAGTTCGTGTCGACTACACTCCCACCAGCAACGATCGGATCTTCACCCGCTATACCATCGACGACGGGCTGACCGTCCAGACATACGGGATAAACCAGGGTCAGGTATCGCCGCTCGCCTTGGTGAATCAATACGGGGTGGTTGACGAAACTCACACATTCACCCCGACACTTGTCAACGAAGTCAGCGTGGCAATCCAGAAGTTTCACTCCGATACAAATTCGAACACGCCGCAGCCGTTTGTCGGATTCTCGGGATTCTTCACCAATCTGGGTGCGCTCCCCGGTCCGGCGACCTTCAATCAAATCAACGATCAGACAATCTGGGACATTTTGGACAATGCCACAAAGACCGCGGGCAGCCGGACGTTCAAGTTTGGCGCTCAGATTCAATTCAATCGCCTGGGCGAGTGGCTGCGTCAACAGCAAGAATTTGAATTTGGCAGCTTCGATGCTTTGGAGAGCGATCAGCCATTTATCCTGTCCAAGATTGGATTTCCGAAATTCGTCGGCGTTCGTAATTCCAATTGGGATGTGTACGCGGAGACGGACTGGAGGGCGAACAGCAAACTCACATTTAATCTTGGACTGCGCGCCGACATCAACTCAGTCTGGAGCGAAAGAAACCATGTGCAGCAAAACTTCGACTTTGCGACCCAATCGTTTGTCTCGCCGAATAATCCGTTGTACTCAGGACCGACTGTGGATGTAGCGCCTCGCATAGGGATGAACTACGATCCCTATGGTCACGGTAAGACCGTAATTCATGGATATTATGGCCTGTTCTACTTGCCGCTCCAATTTGGCGAGAACTTTGTCGGGAATAATCCTTTGTATCAAAGTTACAGTGTCAACGTCTTCCAGGCATCCATTGCATACCCCATGGCCAACCCCGTTCTGCCTGCCGGCACGCAAAACGTCAGCATCATGCCGAATCATGTGCACGATGCATATTCCGAGAACTGGCTCTTTGGGGTCCAGCAGGAGGTCATGAGGAACACGGTATTGAAGATCGACTACGTGGGAAATGAGACCCAACGCATGCAAGCCGGTCAGAATTTTGCCGCGGTCAATCTGAATCCCGCGAACATGGTGAACAATAACAATCGCCCGTACTCCGGTTTCGCGAACGAAAATTACGAAGCCTGTGAGTTGAACGGCTCTTACCACTCATTGCAGGTGCAGGTACGCCACAATGCGGGCAAGCTCAATTATGAAGCGAACTACACCTGGTCGCACGTGATCAACGACATGGTGAATTTCCTCAACAATCCCTCCGATCCTTATGACCTAAGAAAGGATATGGGGAACGCCGACTGGGACATTCGACAAAACCTCACCGGCAGCGTGACCTATAACTTACCAGAATTGAAGGGATCGAGCCTGCTGAAGCGCACCGCCCTGGGAGGATGGCAGACTTCGAGTATCGTCCAGGCTCGCTCTGGAGACGCGCTTAACCCTCAGCTCACCGGCACGTTCTTCGGGCTGCCGACACGACCCAATTTCGTCTCAGGAGTGTCTGTCCATAATCCCCACGGCTCGTGGACCGATCCCAGTAATCCCTTCTACAACGTGAAGGCGTATGCGGTCGAGCCGGGCTATAATGCCAATCCTGGCGACCCCACGACCCTTGGAGACGTCCCGCGGAACAGCCTTCCGGGTCCGAAGTTCTTCCAATGGGATTTTTCGGGGATGAAGAATTTCCCGGTAACGGAGAAGATCAAGGTGCAGTTCCGCGGCGATCTCTTCAATGTCCTGAACCATCCGAACTTCGGCAACCCCGGCAACATGGGAATCTGCACAGGGATCAGTTTGGCAAGCGGCTCGACGCCGGCCAACTGTAGCGGCAGTACCTCCACGAACACCAATTACAATGCCAACTTCACGCTGGTCGGCCAGACCATCGCCGGTGAGGACAATTCCCTTGTTGGTTCGGGTACTGCGCGACAGATCCAACTGTCGCTGAAGGTGATCTTCTAACGCTGAACCAACCCGTTTTATTCGAACCGGCGGGCGAAAGGTACTCCTTTCGCCCGTCGCTTTCTACCGAAGTGTAAGAGTTACTTAACCCCCGCGCGTGGCAGCAGGAACGTTCTTTCCGGAGCCGGCAGTGCATATCAGGGCATCCATTCTGTTCTTCCTTTCTCTATTTGTCAGCGGTTTCCTTGGCGCATGTGGCGTTGGTGGCGGAACTGTAACTCAGGAGCCGGCTTCTCCAACGGCTCCAACCTCATCTGGTTACTTTCCTTATCAACAAGGTTGGCTTGGCGCGGATGGCGCCTATTCCATCCCCATCGGCACCGGGCAGAGTCTCTGGATCTTTGCCGATACATTTGTGGGGCCGTCGACTGCGACCAGTCGAACCCAAGCCACCGGATTCATCCACAACTCCATCGCGATATCGACCTGTTCAGGAACCAGCTGTACGTTCCAGTACTACTGGCCAGGCATGGGGACGTCGAATCCGGGACCGGTATTTTCGGCTCCGGGAAGCGACTGGTTCTGGCCGATGGACGGATTCGTATACAACGGAACGCTCTACCTGGCCCTGATGCAGATGCATGCGCAGGGCAGCGGAGCATTTGGATTCGCATACAGCGGGGCGCAACTGGCGAGCATCGGCAATTACACAGCTTCTCCATCCCAGTGGTCGGTCAAGTACCAGCAGCTGAATACCGGCGGGGGCGCGTTGCCGGGAATTTCGATCGTCGCTAATCAGGGACCTAACGGGAAACCGAATCCGGCCGATCCCCAAGGCGTCAGCTATGCGTACTTTTTTACTGGAGTGGGAAGCCCGCCCTATCTGGCGCTGCTGCGCATTCCGCTGACTCAATTGAATAGTCTCGTCCGGCCCGGCAACACGAGCTGGCAGTATCTGAATACAAGCGGCGGCTGGGAGATATGGCCAGACACGGCCACGACATTGCCGAGCGACAATGCGGCGGTGATCAATCCCGGCGCCACGGAGATGACCGTTCGATATCATGCTTCGACAAATCAATGGATTGCCGTATACCCGGTCGGCCTCGATAACCAGGCTTTCTACAGCCTCTCCAGTTCTCTCACGAGTGGATGGGGGCAATCGGAGAGTCTCTATTCCTATCCCGAGATGCAATCGATCAATGCGAACTACACTCCGAACGTGTTTTGCTATGCGGCGAAAGAGCACATAGAGTTCGAGACCGCGGGTCAGCTCTTTTTTACTTATGCCTGCAATTCGACAGTGACGAGCGACATCACGAAGAATGTGAATCTTTACCACCCGGTTGTGGTCACGCAAACTCTCGCGAGCAAGTAGTTGCGGCGCAGAGCCGCTTGCGGATAATGCCCGCAAGGGCAGGAGTTGGAAAAATGAAGTCATTGGTTCGTTCGTCGGCGCTGACTGGATTTCTAGTGCTGTTGATCGCGTGCGACTGTGCGCTTGCCTGTGCAGCGAAGGCTCCGTGTACGCCGGAGTTCCCGCTGCAGCACGGGGTGACGCAAGGTTGGCTTGGCGCCGATGCGGCCTATTCCATCCCGTTACCCGATGGGCGCGATGTCTGGATCTTCGGAGACACTCTCTATGGGGGGCAGCGCGAGGTGCACGGCAATACGCCGTCGATGGTGCGCAATAGCATTGGCATCTCAACCTGCAAAGAGGGGCGCTGGAAGCTGGACTACGCGATCAAGAGAGATGCGCAGGGGCACGCGGCGGACTTCTTCAAGGCGCAGCACCCCAACACCTGGTATTGGGCGATGGATGGCTTTGTCTCCGGCAAGGATCTCTGGGTGACGCTACTGTGCCTGCGCGATACTCCGGCGCAATCGCAGGCTATGGCCTTCGAGACCTGTGGTACCGACCTAGCCCGCATTGCCTCGCCGGGGCCCGACCCTCAACAGTGGAAGATCGACTATTTCCCGCTGGTGGCGGATGGCGTCCATGCCTATCCTTCCGCCACGGCGGTGGTCGATGGCGGCTACGCATATATCTTTGCTCTGAAGGAAAGTGGGACACGACCTCTGCTGGCGACGCGGATTCCGCTGGACAGGCTGACCAATCCGGCGAAGAATCTGGAGTATCTCGCGAGCGATGGCCAGTGGCGCAGCGGATTCGACCCCGCGCAGGCACAGCCAGTCATGGACAAAGGCTCGCCGGAACTCTCGATCCGCTATCATCCGGAGAAGAAGCAGTGGATTGCCGTGATGTTCGAGCCGGAGGGGTTCTCAAACAAGATCCTGTTGCGTACTGCGCCTTCGCTCACGGGGCCCTGGACGCAAGGTGAATTGATTTACCAGGCTCCTGAAATGCAGCTCCAGACTCCGGGCTACGATAAGAACACGTTTTGCTACGCAGGGAAGGAACACCCAGAGTTCGAGCGAGGAGACCTATTGTTCACATATGTGTGCAACACGTTCGACGTTCCGAAGCTGGCGACGAACCTGGATATCTACTTCCCGCGTGTCGTCCGCATGGCAATGCCCCCGCAGTAGGAGCGACGAGCCATAGAATCAGGCCAGGCCTCGAGATGATTGGTGGCGAGACAGATTTCGGGATCGCCGAAGATCGTGCGAGCAGGAGAAGAGCGATCGATACCGACCAGATCCGTAACGTTGTTTCCGCGCCTGTGCCGGGGCAGCCCGGTGTCTCGGTCGTCACGCTGTATTCGCCGGCCCTGCGCCGCCGAGCCGACATCACGTTGTTCGTTCCCCCCGGAAAACAGAATCAGGCACTGCCGCTGCTCATCCTGATGCATGGCGTATATGGAAGCCACTGGAACTGGACGGTGCTGGGCAACGTTCCGGTCACTGCGATGGAATTGATCGAGAATGGGAGCATCGGCGCGTTCGCGATTGCGATGCCATCCGACGGCCTGTGGGGCGATGGCAGCGGCTACGTGGTCCATCGCGACCTGAATGCGGAGTCGTGGATCATGGACGATGTGCCCGCATGCATTCGAGCAGTGTGCCCCGGCGTGCAGACAGAAGGCTTTTTCCTTGCAGGGCAGTCGATGGGCGGCTTTGGAGCACTTCGGCTTGGAGCGAAATACGCGGCGCGCGTTGCCGGCATTTCTGCTCATTCGCCTGTCACCAGCCTGGCGGACCTGATGCAACATGTGCAGCAACCGTTAAGGGAATACCAGACGACAGGGAAGCGAGATACGGATCTCCTCCACTGGATGCGGCGCCATCGAGCGCAACTGCCGCCAATTCGCATCGACTGCGGCACGGAGGATCCGCTGCTCAACTGCAATCGCGGCTTGCACACGGCGCTATTGAGGGACCGGATCCCGCACTCCTACGAGGAGCATCCAGGCGGCCATGACTGGGTGTATTGGCAGCAGCATGTGCGCGCCACATTGCGATTCGTCTCGCAGTTGGCGCATGGTGAAGCGTAGACTCTTCATCCGAGCCGCTTGACGCCAACTGCGTCGACAGAGTATTCGGCGCCCTGATAGTGGATGTTCTCGAGGCGAGCGCCCGGATCGAACTCCCGAAGTCGCGGTGTCGCTCGCAGCCCATCGTAGAGTCCAAAGCTGACGCCGAAGATGGAATCGATCACGAGTTCAGTAAACGTTCCGCCCGCGATACAGCACCAGTCTTCGATATAGGGAGCATCTTCTGATGCCTTGCAGGCGCCTCCCTGCATGGCTGGAACAACGTCTTCAGTAAAATGCGCCTGCCCGATCGGTCCCTGGTTGCCGGCCCTGGCAACTTCGCTTAGCCAGGAGGCGACGGTGGCGGGATTGTCGATCTTCAAGAGGCCTTTGGCACACATGGCCGGCCATGCGGCGTACGCGCCCAGACAACTGTGATCTGGCCGCACATTCCAGGTGGCATCGGGGTCGCCGCTCGCAAGAGCGCGCATCCATTTTTTTGAGGCAAGCTGCGACCAGAAAAAGTGCACCATCTCCCGTTTCTGGTTGTCGGACAAATCTTGGCTCATGTTGTCGAGGACAGCCAGGAAATCGTAACAATGACGGACCTCGTTGTAGGCGCCGTCGGGTTGGCCACATCGCCACCAGCCTTTCCCCTGCACGTAAAGGAGCCGGTTTATGCGAGCGGCGAGATCGGTAGCGTCGCTGCGAAGTTTCGCGGCGTCTTGCCCTCTTCCGCCGCGTTCGAGCAGTTCGGCAACAAATCGCATGCTTGCGACATTCCCCGCGTTCATGCCGGCGACCTCGTGGAGATAGGTGCTGACGACTTCGAGGAGATTGGAAATCTCGCCGTAGTCCGCGAGACCATTGCCGCCTTTGATCAGCTTCTTCCAGTACGTTGCGTGGTCATAAAGGTGATCGAGGACGCTCTGATTGCCGACCTTCTTCTCCAGCCAGGCAAAGTCGCCGGTGACGCGAAGATAATTCTGCGCGCAGCGAACGATGGCCATGTCGTTGACGCCGTACCAGGGACCGACTGCTTCACCAGTGATGTAGTCGGTGGCGAGGTGCTGATGCATGTCGTGCTGGAACCAGACTTCGACGAGTTGCCGAAGCGGTTGCGGATCGAGCAGGGCAAGGCCGAGGCTGCTCAGCGCGGTGTCCCATGGAAAGCTCAGAGTGGGCAGCACGTGGCCGCTCAAGGTGAGCAGCGTCGGTCCATAAGCCGAGTCGGGAGAGCGTCGGCGTGCGGTGAGCAGATTCTTCCATCCATTGTTGTAAAGGTTCCAGAGCGTTTCACTCTCAGTCTTGAGCTGCGGCAAGTGCCCGGAGAATGCGCTGTTGCCTGGCGTGAAAGCCGACTGAAGAAGATGATCAAAGGCGTTTTCGTTTTGCTGATCGAGGCTCGCGAAATCCGCCTGGAGGCGGTCGTGCATGGCTTCCGCCTCTGCCACCGTCGCGGCGATCGCCGCCACAAAATGCAGTTCGCGCCTTTCGCCGGGGCGGAGTTGCAGTTCATACCGGAGGAGGTTGCCGCCGGATAGTTGCTGCGCTGGCGGATGAATTCCCTGCACGCAAGCTGCCGGGGAGTGCTGAGCCGCAAACGTCAGGCGCCCTTGACCCGCACTCCAGGTCAGCCGATTATCGCCCTCGCCGGGGAGCTCATTGAACCATGCGCTGCCCCTGTGGATGACGCCGCCGCGCATGTCGAACTCGACGGTGAATTGACGCGTAGAGGAATCCTGGTTACGCACTTCGATGTTTTGCACGACAGCGCGCATGTCAGCAGGTAAGAACATTGTGGTGCGGATGTGCAGGCCGTCGAAACTCTGTTCCCGGACTACGCGATGCGGGAACCACTGATAGGTGACCGCCTTCGCCGGGTCGTCAGAGAGCGCGGCGAATTTGCCATTGATGAACAGCTCGCACGTGCGCAGATACCCAGGGCTCCACGCAACATCGGGAACGCCACAACACGCGTATGGCGGAAAGGCGATGGCGCTGAGGCCAGCGACCGATTTCACGGTCTGAGCGTATCCCCAGTCGTTCATCGCAATCGGAAGGTTGAAGAGATCCATGAATCCATGGGACATACGAATGCTAGCCAGGCTGGCGAGGGAGGGAATTGCCGGGAGCGATTTGGAAGCGATCGCGCTAAGCGGGGAATTTCCGGCAGCGACTGCGGCCGTGGCGGCGGATGTCTTGAGGAAGGTGCGACGGTTCACGGAAGTATCCCTTTCGAAACCAGCGATGTTCTATTTGGCAATAATAGTACATCAATAGGAGATGTTTTCACTAATATCAATCAGGGATACTTGCGATCGGCTACGCTGCGGTTTGGAGAGACTTGTCACAGGTTTGCCAGGGATAAGTTGGGATCGCGAGAAGAAACGGCGAAAGCAGGGTGATCGGGAAGCTCAATATCGAATGGATGCGGAGTCAGACGCGCAGCACTTTGATCCCGAGCTTCTGGTAGGGGGCGATCATTTCGTCCGTCGCTCCAGTATCCGTAATCAGCATATTCAAGCTGCCGGTTTCGCAGATGCGCCAATTGGCGACGACATTCAGCTTGGTGTGATCTATGACGGCGATGTGACGGCGCGCGAGCCGCACCATGGCGGCATTGAGCTCGGCCTCATCGGCGCTGAAGCAGCTCACACCCCATTTGGGTTCGATGCCGTCGGCGCCCAGGAACATGGTGTGAATGAGCATGTTCTCAAGGCTTCGAATCGCGGTGGGGCCGACGAGCGAGAACCAGTCGCCATGCAGATGGCCGCCGGTGACGAAGACGCTCACGTCCTTGCGCTTCGACAGTTCCATTGCGATGTTGGCCGTGTTCGTCACGACGGTGATTTTGCTGTTGAGCGGCAAGCCGCGGATGACCTCCGCGGTGGTTGTTCCGGGTGTAATGGCGATTGTCTCGCCGGGAGTAATTAGCGCGGCCGCGGCGCGACCGATGCGGCGTTTCTCGTTGGCCTGCCGTTCGACCTGGTCGAGAAAAGAGCGGTCTTTCTTGAAGGGCTCATAAAATAAGGGCTCGATGGATACTGCCCCTCCGTGCGTGCGCCGCAACAGCCCCTGCTGCTCGAGTTGATCCAGGTCGCGGCGAATGGTTACCACTGAAACCTTGAGTTGCTCCGCCAGATCCTCCACCACCACAGAGCTCGTTTCCTGCAATGACGTGAGGATGGACTGGATCCTTTGCTGCTGGGTTTCCTTGCTCTGCGCAGTATCGGCGCTTTCCTCGGGCATAGTTGTCTTCATTTGCTTGTCAGGCTTCGCCACGGTTCAGTTCCCCCATTGTTGCTGAATTTCTTCGAGAGTCTTGCCCCGCGTTTCAGGGACGATCCACCAAACAAACACAAAGCTGAATGCCGAGAGGGCGGCGAAAATCGCGAAAGTGCCAGAGACGCCCAGAGCCCGAATCAGGGAGAGGAAAGTGAAGGTTACCAGCAGCGTTCCGGACCAAAGAGCGGAAGTAGCCACCGAGGCCGCCCGGCCTCGGATCTTGTTAGGGAATATCTCCGAAATTACAACCCATGGGACAGGTCCCATGCCGAATGCGAAAAAGGAAGTATAGCTGATGATGCTCCCCAAAACCAGCAGAGTCGACACGTTTGGAACTTGAAAGGCAAAGACCAAAATGAGGAGCGAAATAGCCATGCCGCCGGTTGCAGTGAGCAGCATGGGCCGCCTGCCCCAGCGGTCGAGAAAACGCATAGCGATAAGAGTGCTGATGAGGTTGGCGGAACCAATCGTGACGCTGGCAAGCAAGGCGGTATTGGTGGTTTGACCGCGAAAATGTTCGCTGATGAGGATGGAGCCGTAGTAGAGGACAGCATTGACGCCGGTAATCTGGCAGAGGATCGCCAGCCCCAGCGCGATGACCAGAGGCCTCCGCATGGATGGCGCAAAAACCTCCCGCCAGGAGCCCTGCTCGCCGCCAGCAGCCTGTTCCACCAGATTGAGCTGCGCATCGGCCTCTGCGGGACCGAAGAGGCGGGCGAGTACTTTCCTTCCCTTGTCTTGCTGATCGTGACTGATGAGCCAGCGAGGACTCTCGGGAACTCCGAGCAAGCCAAAGAAGAGCGCCAGAGCGGGGATTACGGCGACGCCGAGCATCCAGCGCCAACTACTATTGCCCAATCCCGCAAGGCGCCAATTGACGAGATATGCAATCAAGATTCCGACCACTAAGGCCATCTGGTTCATGGAAACCAGCGTTCCCCGATTTCGCGCGGGCGCGATCTCGGTGATGTAGACCGGCGTCAACACAGACGAGAGGCCAATCGCCAGCCCCCCCGCCAGCCGGCCCAGCGAGAATACCGTCATGGAATTGGCGAGCGCAGTCACCATTGTGGACGCGGCGAAGATGGCGGCGGTGAAAAGCAGCGATTTGCGCCGGCCGAATCGATCGCCAATCAGGCTGGCGCCTGCGGCTCCCAGCAGACATCCCAACAGGAGAGCGCTCGTGGCGACCTCGGTGGCCGCATTGCTGAGCGCAAACTCCCTTCGCAGAAAGACCAGTACTCCACTGATGACCGCGGTATTGAAACCCAGCAGGAAACCGGAAATTGCAACGATTGTGGAGAGGAAAACTATGTAGCCGACTGATCGGATCTTTTTCTCGGCTCGGTGATCTCCAGAAGATATCGGCATGGGCCCTCTCTGATAACTTCGAACGATACGGTTATATACGAAAGTCGGGATTTTCGAAAGAGCAGAAAAAAACCATTGCAAACTGAAACCCACAACTCGATTGCACTTTAGCGCCGAAGATCGTGTCACCCGCGGCCTGGACCGGCCAGGAGGTTCTGTGCGGTTATGCCATTTTCGGAGCATCAACCGTGCTATTGTAGCACGAAAATGCAAATATATGATTGTTTACATTGGAAACGAAACTCTCGTGTGCTAATATCACATCTTGTTATGGAAACCTCTACCGGAGCCGGATTGAACGATTGCCTGACCACACCTGTTTTTCTCGATTGGTGTCGCGGCATGATGATTGGTGAGCCCGTCCAGGAAAGCTTCAAGACCCTCCAGGATCTGAAGCGTGTTTTTCACGATTCTTCCGCGCTCAGCAAGCTGGATCCCAGCCGCGAAATCTACCGTGTTCGCTGGTGGTCGCCCGCGAACCCTGGTACCGAAGGCGGCCTGTTCTGGGGTCTGACAATGCTGCAGCCTGGCAAAGTGAGCGACGAATACTTTATGACGCATGGCCACTCCCATGCGAATGGCACGCGTGCCGAGTTCTACGGCACTGTATCCGGCAACGGCATGCTCATCCAGATGAATACGGAACGCAGAGTCTGGGGCGAGATCATGGCGCCGGGAAGTCTACATTATGTTCGTGGAGAGAACGCGCACCGTATTGCGAATACCGGTAGCATTCCTTTGATTGTCTGGGCGTGCTGGCCCACCGATGCAGGGTACGACTACGAACCGATCGCGGACCAGGGTTTTAGCGCACGTCTGGTAGAGCGCGATGGAAAGCCGGTCTTCATTGCTGCCGAGTGACAAGTTGGTCAAAACAGACTTCAACCCGGGGTTGGACGTTCGGCTGCGTGCTGACAGCCTTGCCTTCTATTACGGCGAGGGCGTTTTCGGGCCGCCGTCGGAGATGCGCAAACTCGACGATATTCGCCAAAGCCTGCTCGATCCAAAATGCACGGGGCCCGATCCTGTGTATGGAATCGCAATGGATGTGGGCAACGCCGGCGACGCCGCGGAATTTCACAAGCGCTTCCTGCTGTTTGGGGTAGTCGCGTACGCCAGCGGGCGGCTGGGTGAGGAGCCAGTGCGCAGCCAGGGGCATGTTCATGGCGTGGCCCCGCACTGCGGCTTGTCGACACCGGAGCTTTTTGAGATCTGGGAAGGCCGCGCGATTATCTACGCGCAGGAATCTGTTGGGGATGACCCGGGTCGCTGTATAGCCGTCGAAGCTGGCCCAGGAGATCAGGTGGTGGTCCCTCCAAACTGGGCTCACTTCGTAGCCAATGCGAGCGCGACCGAGCGCATGGTTTTTGGCGCCCTATGCGAACGCCAATACTCGTTTGTATATGAAGGCGTGCGCGCGCACAGCGGCCTGGCCTGGTTCCCCATGTTGAGCGAAACGCACATCGAGTGGAAGGCTAATCCGCGATATCTCACTTCCGATCTACAGGTACACGAGCCGCGTCCTTATCCAGAGTTGGGTCTGGATCCCGCGACTCCCGTTTATAGGCAATTTCAAACCGATCCGGAGCGTGTGCAGTGGGTTTCAGAACCTGCTCAGGCGGCTGCGGTCTGGCCAACTTTCGAACCATAACGACGCGGGAGAGTGGCACAATGAAGCCAATCGATCGACGCACCTTCCTTGCTGGTGGAGCGGCGGCCGCACTTTTTACAGGTGTGGACATGCCCGCGGCTCATGCCGGTGAAAAGCCGGAGCAGGAACCCGGCCGAAGAAACGAATCCAAGAATGCCTTCAATGCCGAAGTCGACTTTCGCTTTGCGCCCGAGGATTTTCAGTCGACGATCTGCTTTCCCGACGATCCCGTGAAAACTGTGGTGGGCAAGCACGGCGATTTTCGCTATGACTTTCCCGCCGATCCGTTTGCCGCCATCAACCAATTCGGCACCATCGTTGAGTTCACCCTTGCGGGCATGCATCGCGATACCTGGGTCGAGCAGAAAATGGAAGCGCCGGGGATTCCGATTCTGCACACGGTGATCGACAGGCCCACGGCCAGGATTGAACTGATCGCATTTGCAAGCCGCCGGCAGAATGAGGGGCGCGTAGACAACGTCCTGATGGAGGTTCGCGCACGCGGTGAAGATGTGGTCGTTATTCCCCTGGTCCGCATTCGCAGCAGCCTCAAGTACGGCCTGAAGCCGAAGAACGGAACCGTGACTGAAGTGGTGCGGGAATCAGCGGAGCAGCCCTGGATGATCTGCATTCCACAGAATAATCAAGCGCACGATAGCATGTGGCTTCCGGAGGAGGGCGGCTACCGCCTCACCCTCGAGCATGGAAAGACAACCCGCAGTCGTCCACTACGCTACTTATTCCGGATGCCGCAAGCGGGCAGCACCAACGCAGTGGATACGTCGGTCGATCCGGATTCACTCTTGGCTGAGGTGCGCACCTGGTGGCAGGAATGGCGTGCCTATGCGGATCCTGTTCAGTGGTCGGTGCCCGCAACCAAGGGCGATTTCCTCACCGCCTGCGCGCGGAATATCCAGCAGGCGCGCGAGATGAAGGACGGAAAGCTCGTCTTTGAGGTGGGCCCAACGGTTTATCGTGGCCTCTGGATCGTCGACGGTAATTTCCTTCTCGAAGCCGCTCGCTATCTCGGCTATGACGAGGAGGCGGATCAGGGACTGCTTTCCGAGTGGAGAAAGCAGGTGGCCTCGGGCCAGATCATCGCGTCAGGCGGGAAAGAACATTGGAAGGACACGGCGATTGCCATGTTCACATTGGTCCGCGCCTGCGAGCTAAAGCAGAACTGGGATCTGATGCGGCAACTTGCGCCCAACGTTGGTCATGCAATCGACTTTCTGATCGGCCTTCGCGACGAAGCGCGCAAAGGCGACTCGCCCAACGGCCGCTACGGGATCATCGCCCCAGGCTTCCCCGACGGAGGCATTGCCGGCGTTCGCTACGACTTCACCAACACAGTTTGGACAATGGCAGGTTTGAGCGCTGTAGCGAAGGCCAATGAGAAACTGCGCCTACCCGATCTGGATCGCGCTGCCACTTTCTACAAGGAGCTTCGATCGGCCTTCGAAATCGCGGCTCGGGAACAGATGGTGCAGGATCCGCGCGGGTTCGCATACTTGCCCATGCTCATGCGCGAAGATACGGAGATGCGCCAGGATGCCTGGGACCGGCCTCGGCCGCAGAGCGCGCAGTGGGCTCTTTCGCACGCAATTTTTCCGGGCGAAGTTTTCGCCAAAGACGATCCCGTCGTGCGCGGCCATATCGCGCTGATGCAGGCATGCACGCAGGAAGACATTCCCGCCGAGACGGGATGGCTTCGCCATGAAGCGGTATGGAACTACAACGCCGCTTTTGTCGCCGAGGTGTATTTATGGGCGGGCTTGCGAGACTGGGCGCACCGCACCTTCACTGGATTTTTGAATCACGCGTCGCCGCTTCATGCCTGGCGCGAGGAGCAGCCGTTGCAGAATGCGTTACTCGGCGATAACTGGGGCGACATGCCCCATAACTGGGCCAGCGCCGAATGCATCCGCTATTTGCGGCATATGCTGGTGCTCGAGGATGATCGGAAGATTCGTCTTTTGGCAGGGCTCATGCCGTCGGACCTGAAAGAGCGCGTAGCGTTTTCACTTCAGGGGTCACCCACACGCTTTGGCCGTATTTCACTGAACGCGGAACCATGGGGCGCACGCGGTTGGAAGATGCACTTTTCGCGAGAAAGCGGCGCGGAGCCGCCGCAAGCCATCGAAGTTCCTGAAAAACTCGATGTCGGCGCAGTTCTGGTTCGCGTCGATGGGGCAGCAAAGCGCGGCGCAGCGGCAGGCATCGTCAACGTGGATCCGACTGTTACTGCCTGGACGGCTTTCTGGGGATCGTAGATCTACTTACACCCGCACGCTTGCCTGGATGGTTCCATACTCCCGGCCCTCGGTCGATCGGCTGGGCCGCACTGTGTACTTGCCGACGGCTGCTGGCACGATGAACGTCTCCGCGTAGTGAACAAAGAACGGATCAAACGTTCCGGTGGGGCTTTCCACCACAACCTCATCGCCTTCCACCAGATTCAGCACGTGGACCGATCCCCTGGTATCGTGCGGGACAGTTCCAGTGAACCAATGCCGGCGAGTTTCGATGAACTCGAGCTCGTGAAGCCCGGTTCTCTCTTCGCGCCAACCCTCACCCGTAGCAACGGGCTCTACGCGATTGATGAGGGAGCGCCGCACCCATCCGGTTGTCCGATTCCACTGGATGTTCGCCGCGCCGTGATCGAGATGGATGGGCCGAGGCCGGCCATCCAATCCCAGCCTTCCCCAATCCCATAGCTTGAAGGTGAAGATGTACGGCGTGGCGCTGATCTCGAGGACCATACTGCCTTTTCCGGAACAGTGAACGGTTCCGGCAGGGATGAGAAAATGGTCATGCTTGCGGGCGGGAAAACGATTGACGTAGGCCTCCGCAGGGAACTCGAAGTCTTCGTTCTGCGCGCGGTGCAAATCGCGCAACATGGCGGCGGGGTCGATACCCTCTTTCAGGCCAAGATACACGCAGGCGTTTTCATCCGCGTCGAGCAGGTAATAGCTCTCGTCCTGTGTGTAGTCCATCCCAAAATGCTCGCGAATATAGGACGTGAGCGGATGAACCTGGAGCGAAAGATTGCCGCCACCCACCGTGTCGAGAAAGTCGAAGCGAATGGGAAACTCCGCTCCAAATCGCGCAACCACGGATTCGCCCAGCAATTCATTGGGATGGGCAAGCACGAGATTGATCGCCGGAATCTCCACGCGCGCCTCGCCAAAGCCCAGCAACAGACTGTTTTCTTCGGGCACGCAGTCGAAGCACCAGGCGTGGTTGGGAGCCCCGTCCACCGGCACTCCGCAAACGCGCTCCATCCAGTGGCCTCCCCACAGGCCGGGATCGAAGAAGGGAACAACGCGAAATGGACGTTCGGTTGCCTTTTTCAGGCTGCCGCGGAACACATCTCCGCTGATCGCTTTCGGTTTCCCCTGTATGTTTGTATCCAAAAGAAGATCGATGCGATCGAACAGTCGAACCTTAAGCCGATCGGCCGCGCGCCAGTCGACAAAAAAAGCCCGCTTGTATTTCAGCTGCGGGGAGTCGCTCCGATTGTCCGCACCCAGATTGCCAACCTCATCCCGGCGTTGGCGCATCTGGATCTCCCAACGAGCAAGGTCCGCATACACGAGCAGTGACGGGCTAGGACAGATCAGGGATGCCCCGGTGCCGATGACGATTACCACTTCATCGTGTTCCACAATGCAACTCTGCCGCGCATCGTCAAGCTTCTGCGGATCGAAGAAATCGGCGATCTCGATGGAGTTCATTTGTCCAAAAACGGGATCGTCGCCGAGCACCGGTCTAACCATTTCGTTAATCTCGGTTGGGGTCCGCAGGGCACTCTCAGTGCAGACGAATCTGGCGCCCGGAAAGAACTGCCGCAAGGCATTTTGGATTTCATCGAGATTCACCGCGGGATAAGACTCGACGGCAATGACCCCGCGGGAACCGACTCGACGGCTTAAGTGCTCACCAATCGCTGTCCAACCCGCCAGGCATTCATCGGCGCTGCCTGATGCGATACACGGAAATCTATCGTACACGGCCGTTCTCCTGGTTAAAGAAAGGAATGACTCCGAGAAGCGCAGCTTCATCCCACGCTTGTGCGTCCCTCACACGAATTTTGCCCATCGGCGTCCACTTGAAATGGGGGACGTAGTCATGGACAATCGGCATTGCCATATCGTCGCTCTTCTTCATTCTGCTTTCGTGCTGCGGCGCTTCGAGATCGAACGTGTGAACGCCAGTTTTGGCGGCCACGGCCTGGAACTGCATGCACAAGGGCTCTGAGGTACGGCTAAGAGCACGCATTTCACAAGTCACAGGGTTGAATGTCCTGAATCTGTTGGAAAGGCTAAGGAGAAGATTCATTATGCAAGAGGTCTGAATACGTATTAATTATACCATGCATGTGTGTTTGTGCCACAAAAGAACAAATAGTTGATTGAAATATAGTATATGCTTAACTTGAAATGATGTAATCTGTACAATCGGTTCATTTGATTATCGTCTCCTTCCGGCCAAGTCCCGCGAAAGCGAAGGAGATCGGAGGCAGTTTGATATGAAGCCAACGATGAATTCCCGGAGATCTAAGTAATGGAGCACCATTCGAATGCTGAAGCTGGATCTGCCACAGGGGGCGCGAGAACGAGCCAACGCGTCACGTGCACACACCGATCCGCAACCCGCACTGCGGGTCATTGCCAGATTGGCGCGAGCAGCGAGGGCGGGAGGGTTAAGCGGAAGCACGTTGGCCTCCTTCTGGCGGTACTCGCATTTATTGGAGCGGTAAGCGCCGGTCACGCTCAGGAGACCCTGACAAATTGGGCAGCTTCCGCAAGTGATCGCTATCTCGTATTCCCCGATCAATCCTACGGCTATTTCTCAGGCGTCTCCGTCAAGCTTGACGTCTGGCAAGCACAAACAAAAGACCCGGTACCTACAGTCATCTACTATCACGGAGGCGGATGGTTCTTCGGAGATCGTACCGGCGCTCTCCCCTATTTGATGCCATGGCTTGCTCGCGGCTGGAACGTCATAAACGTCGACTATCGAATGTCCGGGACAGCGCTCGCTCCAGGGGCCGTCGAAGACGCACGGTGTGCGCTTCGCTGGGTCTATCGCAATGCCGAACATTTTCATCTCGACACCGGTCGCATCATCGTAACCGGGCATTCAGCCGGAGGTCACCTCGCCCTCATGGCCGGGATGCTGCGAGAGTCCGATGGCCTCGATAACAACTGCCCCGCTGATGCCGCTTCGGGCGATCAACCACTCAAAGTCGCTGCCGTGGTGGACTGGTACGGGCCGACAAATATTTCCGACCTGATCGCTGGACCCAATCGTAAGACATATGCCGTTGCGTGGCTGGGCAGTCTGCCGGGCCGGGACGCCGAGGCGAGACGCGTGTCCCCATTGACCTATGCGCGCGCCGGACTGCCACCCATCCTGACCATTCACGGTGATAGTGACCCGGTTGTGCCGTATTCACAGTCGCAACAGCTGCATGCGGAACTTGACAGCGCCCACGTGCCCAATGAGCTTTACACCGTGCTACATGGCAGCCACGGCATGTTCGGAGCGGAAGCCGATGTCGAGGCATATCGGCATGTGTGGGAATTTCTGGAACGATTTGTGCCTTCAATGCCCAAACAAACGAAATGAGCGCCGCCCAGAGAAGCCTGCTCGCAGTTCAATCCGGCTACGAGTTTCAGACTCTATGGAGATTCGCGATGTCGATTCGATGCAATTGGCCTGCTGCCCGCTGCAATCTTCCGCAGAATCTATATCAGCCATTCTGGTGGTTTTGTGGTGCTGAATCCCACCGAGTAGAAGCCGATTGCATACAATTTTCGTATCAATAATCCGCTTACTTTGAAGACTTTAACCACAGATTCAAGTTGAACTTGCCCTGAGCCCCGTTTTCAGCGATACTTAGGTGTTGTGTCTTGTGCGGCTGGACATGTCGGTCTGGCCCTTGTTTGGTCTGGCGCGTCCGCGCTGGCCGGGAAGATCCCAAAAAGAACGGGGTCCCCACGGACAGGCTTTCGTCTGTGGGGTGGCAAAGACCGCAACAGAGCACTGGAATTTGAAAGGAACCGTATCGCCGTGGTGATGATTCGTTTGGCGCGCGTTGGCGCCCGCAAGCAGCCCTACTACCGTATCGTGGTCATCGAGAAGGACCGCGCCCGCAATGGCCGTTCCATCGAGGTCGTCGGCACCTACAACCCCCGCAC
>Ga0182027_10002990_pt1 | contig 27095 bp, 21 predicted proteins | sample 712E1DmetaG_FD_121300 | JGI IMG/M metagenome (GOLD analysis project Ga0182027, IMG submission 121300) | Permafrost microbial communities from Stordalen Mire, Sweden - 712E1D metaG (Illumina Assembly) | ecosystem: Environmental > Terrestrial > Soil > Wetlands > Permafrost | place: Sweden...
CTTGTTGAAATTCGGTACGTTCAGTTCTTTGGCAACCTTTCTCAGTTTTGCCAGCGGATCGTTTTCAAGCTCAAGTATTTTCATGTGTATTCAATGCCTTTTGAAATGAAATGGATATAAGCCGGCGCCCCCGTGGGTGCGGGCCGATTTATGATGGATGGATTTGGGGGTATGGATTTTCTTTCAATATGGTTTATGGATTCGACTAACCCAAGCGAAAAGAATACGACGCACCTTATGAATGGGTTGTCAAAGATGGGGGAAAGTTGGTTGCATTATAGCACGTTCGTTTGCGGGATGCAAGCAGCTTTCTGAAAAATTTTCACCTGATTTCTAACATTACAGCGCAATGTCAGACAACTTTCTTCTTCTCCCCTCCCCGCTTGTTGGGGAGGGTCGCGAAGCACGCCGGAGGCGACGGGGGTGGGGATCATTCCTCGCCCGAACGAAGACAATAACCTTGCGCTGTAATATTAATCCATGTTGTTATTGCAATATTAATGCTTCTTAATTTAAATAATACATTTTCTACACCTGTGATCAGAATGCCTTTGTTATACTTGCCGACTTGTAAAAACAAGGAGATCAATGAAGAATATTATTGTATTCACAATGTCGGGCATTCTCGTGCTGGTACTGACAGCGTGTGGAGCCTCTGCAAGTTCATCCCAATCCAATTCAACTAGCGGATCGAGTGTGTCGAACGGAAACTCTTCGAGTTCATCAACTTCAACGCCGATGAGCAGCACTCCTGGCGGAACGACCGCGTCGAATGGAAGCCCTTCAAGTTCAACAAGTTCCGTGCCAATGAACGCCACCCCAACAGCCGGTCCCTCGGCGTTGCAGCTCGTGGCTGGAATGTTGAAACTGGTAGGTACATCCAACGCAGTCACATCACAGGAAGCAGCTCAGCTTTTGCCGTTATGGCAATCGTTGCAGCAAATTGAAAGCGCAATGCCGCAGGGTGGAACGCGGCCGCAGGGCACTCCCGGCGCGCAGCCGAATCCCACGATGACTGCGCTGAGGCAGCAGGTCGCTGCACAGATTACATTGATCCAGAACGCAATGCCGCCCGCCCAAATTCAGGCGATCATGGCCATGAATTTAACCGGGCAGGATATTTTCACGGCGTTCCAACAGGCTGGCATCACCATGGGTGGATCAGGCCGGGGAGGTTTTGGTTCCTCCAGTGGAGGCACTTTTACTCCTCCGCAAGGTGGTACTCCTCCAGTTGCGGGTACACCGGGTGCGTTTCGAGGCAGCTTTGGACAAGGCGGCGGACGGATGGGAATGGGAAACTTCTTACCGCCAAGCGTGGTAACCGGAATTATCCAGTTCCTGCAGAAGACGGCAGGATCTTAACATTACAGCGCAATGTCAGATAACTTTCTTCTTCTCCCCTCCCCGCTTGTTGGGGAGGGTCGCGAAGCACGCCGGGAGGCGACGGGGGTGGGGGATTATTCCTCGCCCGAACGAAGACAACAACCTTGCGCTGTAATATTAATCTCGAATCTCGAATATCTAATCTCGAACATCTAATCTCAAATATCTGCCCTTAAGATTCGATTTTGTAAATCCAACAAGCGGCGATACATGCCGCCTTGTTGAAGAAGCTGTTTTTGATTGCCGCGTTCCACCACCTGCCCGTGATCCAGCGCCAGGATTTCATCTACATTTTCCAGTCCAACCAGGCGATGGGTGATGAGCAGGGATGTTTTCCTGTGCATCAAGGCAAATAAGGTTTCCAGTACCTGCCTCTCGGTCAGGGCATCCAGGTTGGCTGTCGGTTCATCCAGGATCAGGATCGGTGCATCCTTGATGATGGCGCGCGCAATTGCCAGCCGCTGGCGTTCACCGCCGCTCAATCTCAAGCCCTGCTCGCCGATCAACGTATCGTAGCCTTTGGGCAGGCCCATGATAAAGTCATGGATTTGCGCGGCTTGCGCCGCTGACTCGACTTCTTCCCGGCTGACTCGCCTCCGTGCCATGCGGAGATTCTCATAGAGGGTCGTGTTGAAGAAATAAGTATTCTGGGAAACATACCCGATCTGTTCCCGGACTGTGTCCGCTGCATAGATCTTGAGCGACTCGCCACCCAGGCGAATATCTCCCGACTCATAATCCCAGAATCGCAACATCAAGTTGGCAAGCGTACTTTTCCCCGCGCCGCTCGGTCCCACAATCGCAATGGATTTTCCGGGTTGTAGGTTGAACGTAATATGTTGAAGGGCAGGAGTGGTTTGATTGGGATAGGTGAAGGATAGATCCGTCACACGTAATTCGTAATTTGTGATTACCGGATGTTTACTATTCTCTGATAACGGTTCACTGATTACTGCTTTCGTATCCACCACTTCAAACAGGCGCCGCGCCGCCTCCCGCGAGCTGATCCACATCTGCGCCGCCAGCGGTAAGGGCGTGACCGCTTCAAATGCCGATAAGGTGATCAATGCCAGGGAGGCAAGCATAACACCGTTTAGCTTTCCGGCAGTGACCAGCGGGATACATAGGAACAGCACGGCCCATAAAGCGAAATTGCTCACGAAAGCGGATAAACCGGAATGCACGCCGTTGATTCGCGCCAGGCGTGTCTGCGAATCGCCGTAGGATTTTCCGGAAATGGCGATCAGGGAAAGGCGGTCTTGCATATGACCGAAAGCCAGAATATCCGCCATGCCTTGAATGCCATCCACGATCTGGATGTTTAGATCAGCGCGCTGGGTTATGACCTCGGAACCGGGACGTTGGCTCATTGTTTGTGCCAGGATGGGCAGGATCAACCCCAGGAGCACGAAAGAGCCGATTAAGAACGCGGCCAGCCACGGGTTTGTTAAACCGAGAAAGAACGAAACGCCCAGCATAACCAGGATGGCGGTCAGCGGCGGCGCAACGACGCGCACATAAAAGTTTTCCAGCGTGCCTACATCGCCGATGATGCGCGCCAACAGATCGCCGGCCCGATATTCCATCAGGCGGGCCGGAGCCAGCGGTTCCAGTTTTTCATAAAACCAAACGCGTAAACGGCTCAACAATCGGAAGGTGACGTTATGTGAAACGAGCCGTTCGAGATAACGGAAGACCGCCCGCGCAATCCCGAAGAAACGCACACCGACAATCGCAACAGAAATGATTGCAATGGAAGGATGCAGCGCGGCTTCAGAGATCAACCATGCCGAAGTGCCCATTAACGCCACACTGGCTCCAATGGTGAGACTGCCCAGTAAAACGGAAAGCGCCACCCAGCCCCATGAGCCTTTGAGAAAGCGCAGGAGGCGGGTGAAAATTGCCGGCGGCTTGGCTTGTGTCGAAGTCTCAAATTTGGGGGATTGGAAAGTTGAAGATTGAGACGAAGGGATGTTCTCAAAAACTGGCTGGCTTTCGGCTTTGCTCACGGCGGGCGTTGAACTGTCAATATTCCACTCGCCCTGTGCATTCACCATTTTTGCATACTCGCCGTTCTGCGCAATCAACTCCCGGTGAGTCCCTGTTTCAACGATGCGGCCCTCTTCAAGCACAATGATTTGGTCCGCGTGGAAGATTGTGTTCAGACGATGCGCAATCATGATGACGGTTCGTCCCAGCATCAGGCGGCGTGTTGATTCTTCGAGAGCGGATTCCGTTTCGGGGTCCAGACTCGATGTCGGTTCATCCAGAATCAAAATCGGGGCGTCTTTTAGGAACGCGCGTGCCAGCGCCAGCCGTTGGGCTTGTCCGCTGGAAAGACGTGCACCGTCTTCACCGATGACCGTTTCGTATTTTTCCGGCAGCGATTCGATGAACTCTTCCAAGTGTGCGGCCCGCGCCGCAGAAGCCGCCTCCTCAAGAGTGGCATCGGTTTTGCCGAGGCGAATGTTGGCGGCAATCGTATCGTGGAAGAGATGCGGCCTTTGCGGTACCCAGGCAATGCGGCTTCGTAATTCGTAACGTGTATCTTGGGATGCTTGATTGGCGATAATCCGGCCCTCAGTGGGTTCGATGAATCCCAGCAGAAGGTTGATAAGCGTTGACTTTCCCGCACCTGTCCTGCCGACCAAGGCAATATTTTGGCCCGTATGGATGCTAAGTGAAATGTGATTGAGCGCGGGTTGAGTTTCACCTGGGTAGACGTAGGAGACATTGGATAATTCGATATTCGATATTTGGGTTTCGGCGGATAGCGGCTGGGTATCGGATATCGTGGTCCGGGTATCGAGGATCTGGAAAATTCGCCGTGCTGCAGTGGTTCCGGCCATGCCGGCATGGAAGCGCAATCCCAACATGCGCAGCGGCATATAAAATTCGGGGGCAAGGATCAATAAAAAGAGCGCTTCCTGGAACTGCATTTGCCCATAAAGCAGGCGTAGACCAACTTCCACTGCAATGATCGCTGTGCTGAGGGTGGCGAGCAATTCCAAGGCAAACGCCGAAAGAAAAGTGACTTGTAATACCTTCAGGGTTGTATCGCGGAATTGATCGCTGACCCTGGCGATATTCTGGGTCTGCGCCTTGGATTGACCGAAAAGTTTCAACGTGGTCAAACCTTGCAGGCTGTCGAGAAAATGGGCGGAGAGCCGGCTCAGGGTTTCATATTGGCGCTTGGTGACAACCTCCGCGCCGCGGCCGATCATGTACATGAAGAATGGGATTAACGGGGCCGTCAATAAAAGCACAATGCCGGATAATGGGTCGAGTGGAAATACGAGGATCAGGACCGTGATGGGAACCAGCGTGCTGATGACCAGTTGCGGCAGGTACTGGCTGAAGTAGGCGTCCAGCGCTTCAATCCCTTCGACTGCCGCCGTGGTCAATTCACCTGTGCGTTCGCCTCGGCTGAAGGCGGGACCCAGCGCCAGAATGTGAGCAAAAAGCCGTTTGCGCAAGTCGGATTTCACGCGTACGGCCACGGCATTTGCTGACACTTCATTCAGCCATGTCAATAATCCGCGCGCCGCGATCACGATGAATAACAGTTGCATCCAATGTGCAACCTGAATCCAGGTTTGCTTTTCAAGGAAGACATCATTAACGGTGGCGCTGACCAGGTAGGCCTGACCGATTGCCAAAAGTCCGATGAAAAGCCCGGAGAGAATGGTTAAAGCGAGGGCAAAACGCGAGTCGTAAGCGAGAGCGAGAAGTCTGCGGTGCATGTTTCTGAATTATACAATTTTCCCTCCCCCATTTGTGTTTTTCAAATGGGGGGAGGCCAGGTGCTTTTAGGGGTAGGTATTTTCAAATTACCTACTCTTGTGAGCATACTCCCCTTCCTTCTTAGGGAAGGGTCGCGTAGCACTTCCGTCGGCAGGTGTTTTTCCTGCCAGGAAGTCGGGGGTTAGGTCTGGGTTAGGTCTCATTGAGACGAAGAATTCTACGATCACACACAAGCCGGTTTTAAAAATACCTACTGTTGTGAGTCTTTTCCCCTTCCTTCTTAGGGAAGGGGTAGGGGTTAGGTCTCCTTTATGGAGGAGGCCAGGTGGGGGTCTTTGATGATGTTTGCACAGCAAGGTTGCAAATGATTTATCACACAAAAACTCCCCGGAAAGAATCGTCCGGGGAGTGAAAAGGCTTAGTAAACCAGCGTTTCCTTTTTGGCGGTAATGCGCTTGCGGAACATGTAGTACGTCCAGCCTTGATAGACTAATACGATCGGGACGAAGATCAAGGCCACGATGCTCATGACCGTCAGCGTGTATTGTGAAGAGGACGCATTGTAAATCGTGAGGCTGTAGCTCGGATCCGTGCTTGAGATCATCACGCGCGGGAACATGATCATGAAGAAGGTGATCAGTGTGAAGACGATGTTCACTGCCACCAAAATGAACGCCCAGCCTTCCTGCTTGCGATGGATGAAATATCCGCTCACCAGCAAGGCGGCCAGCCCGACGATGGGTATAATGCCCGGATTCAATCCGAGGTGGGTATAGGTGTCGGTGAAGATGTAGGTTGTAACCAGCAGAACCAAACTCAACACCACAGCCGCGATGTAGATTTTCTTTGCAAATCCGTTTACGCGTTCGCGCAGTTCGCCATCCAGTTTCAGGCCAAGGAAATTGGCGCCATGCAGCAGGAAGACGGACACCATCGTTAATCCACCGATCAAGCCATAGGGATTGAGAAGGGTGAACAGGTTGCCGGTGTACATCATCTTGGCGTTAATCGGCACGCCCTCTGCCAGGTTGGCGAACGCCACGCCGAGCAGGAGCGCAGCCAGGAAAGAACCGACCGCGATCATCCAATCGAATAAGCTGCGCCATTTCGGATTTGCGTCTTTTGAACGATACTCAAAGGAAATGCCTCGAATGATGAGCGCCACCAAAAGCAGGAACAACGCCAGATAGAAGCCGCTGAACATGGTGGCATACCATTGGGGGAATGCCGCAAACGTTGCCCCTCCGGCTGTCAACAGCCAGACTTCATTGCCGTCCCAGGTCGCGCCAATGGTGTTGATGATGGCGCGCCGTTCTTCATCCTTCTTGCCCAGGAATGGAAGCAGCATTCCTACGCCGAAATCAAAACCTTCGAGGAAAAAGAAGCTCACCCAGAGAACTCCAATCAGGATGAACCAAAGAACTTGAAGAAATTCGTGAGACATTGTAAACCTCCGATTAATCCTGCCCGCCTATAACAGAAGGCGCAGCGTCAACTGATTCTGTCATGGCGGCATCCGGGCCGAGAACAGCATACTTTTTCATCAGGTAGAAATCTGCCACGATCAGTGCGCCGTATACGACCACGTACCCGATCAGCGAGATGAGCAGGTCTACTGTGGTGAGATTGGGTGAAACTGCATCCTGTACTTTGAGCAGGCCTTGCACGATCCAGGGTTGGCGTCCCATTTCGGTTACAAGCCAGCCGGAAGTGGTGGCAATGTATGGCAGGACGATCACCCATGGCACCCATTTCATCCACTTGGCCTTTGTGAGATCGCCGCGCAGGGCAAATAGGAAGAGGATGGATAACAAGGCCATCAGGAAGCCGACGAGGACCATGAAGCGGAAGCCCCAGTAGGTGAAAACCATCAGCGGGACGTAATCACCGGGCCCGTACTGCTGCTGATATTGAGCCTGGATATCATTCACGCCCTGTACTGCACAGGTGGGGTTATTGCAAGCCAGCAAGCTGGTTACAACGGGGATGCGCAGCGACCACACTTCCTTTTTGCCGCTCAGATCCCCGATGGTCAAGATGGAGAAGGACGCGGGTTGTTCCGTATTCCACAGGGCTTCAATCGAGGCCATCTTCATGGGCTGAGTCTGGTACACATATTTGCCCTGTGAATCCCCGTCGATGATCACAAGCAGGGCTGCGATTAGCCCCACGATGGCGCCCATTTTGAAGGAACGTTTGAAGAGTTCAAAATTGCTCTTGCGGGCGATGTGATAAGCGCTCACACCGATGATCATAAAGCTCGCCAGTGCCAAACCGACGGTAATGGTATGTCCGAAGAACAGCCAGCCTTTGGGATTGGTGGCCAGCGCAAAGAAATCATTCAACATCGGGCGGCCTGTGGCCGGGTCAATTACGTAACCGACCGGATGCTGCATCCAGCCGTTGGCCAGCAGGATCCATAGCGCCGAGAGGTTCGATCCGATCGCGACCAACCAGATGGCAGCCAGATGAACTTTCTCTGGAACCCTTCCTTCACCGAAAATCCAAATACCGAGGAAGGTGGATTCCATGAAGAAGGCCAGCAGGGCCTCGATCGCCAGCGGTGCGCCGAAGATATCACCGACGAAGCGGCTGTATTCCGACCAGTTCATCCCGAATTGGAATTCCTGCACGATGCCGGTTACCACGCCAATGGCAAAGTTGATCAGGAATAGTTTTCCCCAAAACTTTGCCATCTTGTGGAAGGTCTCATCCTTGGTCTGGTAATAGCGGGTCTGCATGAACGCAACAAACCATCCCAGCCCAAGCGTGAGTGGAACAAACAAGAAGTGATAGACAGTTGTAAGAGCGAACTGCCATCGTGAAAGGGTAAGTGGATCCATAACATCTCCTTCAAAATAATTTAGTACGTGCGCTTTCCCGCACGTACGAATTCATTCGCTGAGGTCAAAGATTGGCAGTGAGACTGCGCTTTCTTCCAATAAGGCATCCTGGGCAAGTTCATCAAAAGTAAACCCTTCCAATTCACGGATAATCGTTGCTTGAAGTTTTCCCCAACGGCAACGTACCGGGCACTTTGTATCGAATGGGCATTGGGTGCGCCCCGATATGCAGTCAGAAACGGATATTGGTCCTCAAAATATTCCACCACTTGGCGTAAATTGATTTGTTCGGCGGGCCTGGCCAGTTCGAGACCGCCATCCCGCCCCGGGAAGGTGAGAATGAACCCGCCGCGCCCTAATTCCGCCACAATGCGAGGCAGGAAGGCTGCCGGAATTAACATTTCACGCTGAACCTCTGTGGTGGAGATTCGCTGTCGTTCTGTGTGTTTGGCAAGTGCCAAAACTACTCGAATCGCGTAATCTGTTTGCCGGTTTATGCGGATCATTTGTTTCTCGATTTCTTATTCTTCTTTAATGTTACATTAACTGTAAAGGTTTGTTTGAAGATGATGAAGTACAAAATGTCACAATCGGAATATTACTTATGTTATCAGGGTTTATGGAAACAAAAAAACGCTATCATACGACTGTGCGCTGGAGTGGAAGCCCGTCCGCCGAATATAATGGGATGGTTATCAGACGCGGATCTTTGTTCTTTGGTCTTAGCAAACAAAATCCCCTCATTCGAGGGGATCGGTTCCTGCCAGGATGCGGATGGCTTTTGATCGGTTTCTGTGGATGCGCTTGAGGGCTTTTTCGGTTTCTTCGTCAAGATAGATGTTGACATACTTTCCGCCTTTGAGTACAGCTGTAAACAAGGATTGTCAATGTTCTTGTGCTCTTTGTTAGCCCAAAATAGAAATGTCACCCATTTTGGGCTAACAAATTGCTGTTAAACTCTTGACTCCTTCGGGGAATCTTGCTAGAATGTTATCGTTCCCGTTATCGATAACGGGAACGATAACACAGGAGTACAATGCGTCAGAAGGTTAGTCGGCCAACAATCAAGGAAGTTGCGGCTGCGTCGGGGGTATCAACGCAGACGATTTCCCGTGTTATTAACGAGCGGCCTGACGTTTCTCCCGAAACCCGGAAGCGGGTTCAAGAAGTGATCAATAAATTGGGGTATCGGCCCAGCGCGTTGGCGCGCAGTTTGATCCGCCGGCGCAGCCATACGTTGGGAGTTGTGACTGCTGGTTTGAATTACACGGGGCCATCTCGTACGTTGAACGGTATCACGGCGGCTGTGGAGCAGGCTGGATATGCCCTCCTGCTCAAAGAGTTGCCTCGTTTCGATGCAAACAGCAATGAACCTATATTCCAGGCGCTGGTTTCCCGTCATGTGGATGGAATTATCTGGGCCGTACAGGAAGTGGGGGAAAACCGGAACTGGATAAATAAATTGGCCCTGGATTTCGATATTCCCATTATCTATTTGACCATGGAGCCGCGTGAAAATATCTCCGTGGTATCGATCAATAATTACGTGGGTGAACGCCTGGCGATGTCGCACCTGCTGGAGCAGGGGTATAAGCATATCGGCCATATTTCAGGTCCCTTGGAATGGTGGGAAGCTCGCCAGCGTATGAAGGCCTGGAAGGACGCTTTGCAGGAAGGGGGCGTGGAATTTCGTGAGGATTTCTGGGTGGAAGGAAATTGGTCGTCGGCCAGCGGAACTCGCGCGGCTGAAAAGCTCTTTGAGCAATATACGGATATGGATGCAATCTTGGTTGCGAATGATCAAATGGCGCTGGGCGCAATGCAAATTGCCCACCAGAAGGGATTGCGGATTCCCCAGGATATCGGGATTACGGGCTTTGATAACCTGCCAGAATCTGCCTTTTTTGGGCCTCCTCTCACCACCGTGAATCATGATCAATATAACCTTGGCAAGCTGGCTGTAGAGGAAATTATTAAAATCATCGAGTCGGGTTGGGATGAAGAAGCCCCCACCCAACCTAAATCCATTATATTGGAACCGGCTTTGATTGTGCGCGCCAGTTCTTTGCGGATGGGCTATGAGAATAAATGAAGTAACGGCGCATTCTGTAAAAAAGAGCGGACATCGGGGAAAAAGTAATCCCTGCTCCGGGTTTGGCCGCGCTGCGAAACAAATACTTCGGCGTGGGCAAGTTCGCATCGAGACGATCAGGGCAGCCACGAACGGTAATTATGTCCAGCCGCGATCCGTACAAGATGAGACCTCGAAGCCCATGGAAGGAGGTGAAAGACTTACCCAGTGAGATAACCGGAATTTCAGAACGAATGATCGTCCAATCCATAAATTAAATGAATGATTAAAAGGAGATTCAAATGTTCAAGCAAGTTCTAAGAGGAATTACCTTAATTTCCTTATGCGCGATCGCTCTCGCTGCCTGCGCACCGGCTGCTGCTCCAACGCAGGCTGTTGCCCCCGTTACACAGGCCCCCGCTGTCACCCAGGCTCCTGCTGTCACTCAAGCACCTGCCGCCACGCAAGGCGCTGCTCCTGCTGCCGGAACCAATTGGTGCTCCGGCGTGAAAATCGTTTTCTTCCCCGGTGGAACACCTGGTGGAGGCTTCGAGCAGGTTGTCTATAACGGCGCTGTCCAGGCCGCCAAGGATACCGGTGCGGATGTGCAATACGTATGGTCCGACTGGGATCCTGCCAAGATGACCACCCAGTTCCAGCAAGCCGCAGCCACCAAGCCCGATGGCATTGCCATCATGGGTCATCCCGGCGATACCGCCTTTGATCCCTTGATCGATGCCGCTGAGGCACAGGGCATCATCGTGACCAGTATGAACACACCACTGCCGCTGGCGCAAGCCAAGTACGCCGCCAATGGTTTTGGTTACGCTGGCGCCGTTCTCTACGACGCAGGATATGCACTGGGCGCGGAAGCTGTCAAAGAATCCGGCCTGAAAGCGGGCGACACGGCTTTCCTATGGGGTTTGAAAGCACAGGCCGGCCGCGGCCAGCGCACCATAGGCGTACAGGATGCTCTTGAAAAAGCCGGATTGAAAGTGATCTACCAGGAGATCGATGACGCCACCAATGCGAACGCCTCCGCCGGCGTTCCGGTCTTCACCGGCGTCATGTCCGCCCACCCGGAAATAAAGATGGTCATCACCGATCATGGCAACCTGACCGGCACCATCCAGACCTTCCTGCAAGCTGCCGGCAAGAAACCCGGTGATGTCTTTGCCGCCGGCTTCGATATCTCCGGCAATGGCGTTACCGCGATTCAAGGCGGCTGGCTGCAGCTGGTGATCGATCAGCAGCAGTATCTGCAAGGCTATTTCGGCGTTCTGCAGGTCTGCCTGAGCAAGGAATATAAATTCGGTGGTCTGAATATCAATACGGCTGCAGGTTTTGTCAACAAAGGCAATCTTGATGCCCTCGTTCCGTTGATCAAGGCACAGGAACGCTAAAGCGCAACCGCTCAACCAAATTTGCTGAGGCTTTTCTTTATCTGGATCAGCAATAGGAAACCACGCAAAGGCTAAATGGCGCCCGAAGAACTTTGCCATTTAGCCTTTGCACTTCAAATTAGTAGTAATAACTTCTGTCATGAGTAGCATGTATTTCGGCGGCCGATGCCGTTCCCAAAATGTCATTATTGTGAATATAATTCATGTTATAGTTCTATCCTTCACTGCAACGGAGACAGTCTTATGGAAGAATACCGGCTCGAACTTAAGCATGTGTCCAAATCCTTTGGAGAGGTCCAGGCGCTCGAGGATATCAACTTTCATTTAGGTCGGAATGAAGTGGTCGGCCTGCTGGGCGATAACGGCGCCGGAAAATCCACCTTGATCAAGATCATCACCGGCTATTACCAACCCACATCCGGCGAGATATATTTCAACGGCAAGAAAGTGGATCACCTGACGGTTCCTAAAGCCAGAGAGTTAGGCTTGGAAACCGTCTACCAGGAACGGGCGCTGGCTGAATTGCAGACGCTCTGGCGCAATATCTTCCTGGGACGCGAACTTACCACCTCGATGGGTTTCCTGGATATCCAACGGATGAAAGATGAAACACACCGGCTGATGACGGAGTCGATGGGTTTTACCTCGCACGCCGTCAGCCCGGATTCGCTGGTTGGAAAATATTCGGGCGGTGAGAAGCAGGGTGTTGCGATCGTGCGCGCGCTCTTCTTCAACGCGGATATCGTCGTTCTCGATGAGCCCACCATGGGCCTCTCGCTCAAAGAATCGGCCAAATTGATCAACTTTGTTAACGGCATCAAGCAAGCCGGTAAATCCGCCATTTTTATCGACCATAACATCCTGCATGTTCATAATGTTGCTGACCGTGTGGTGGTGATTGACCGTGGCAAGGTTGCTGGTGAATTCCAAACCAAGCATATTAGCCTGAACGAGTTAATGGACAAGATGATCCGCGTTGCAGAAACCGGCAGTATCAGTTAATATATCAATAAGGATGGATGTAATGAACACCCAAAACAAGGCAACATCACAAAAAGACACTCAGCACTATAAGCCGCCCTTCACTCTCAGAAGATTTATACGCACGAACAGCGCCCAGCTTGGAATCCTGGGTGTCTTTGTGGCCTTGTGGTTAATCTTTGTTATTTCAGCTCCAAGAACCTTTTTAGCCCCCCAGATCTACTCTGCCTTCATGTCCTCCACCCCCTTCTTTGCCATCATGGCCATTCCCCTGACCATTGTGATAATCGCCAAGGAGATGGATCTCTCGTTCCCCTCCATCATGGCCATGGGCATGGTGTCGTTCAACTATACCTATGGTGCTACAACCTTTATCCATAATGCGACCATCCAGGTGTTCCTGGCAATCCTGGCTGCCCTGGTAACCGGAGCGATCATCGGCTGGTTGAATGGGTTTGTCATCGTCAAGTTCGGCATTCCTTCACTCGTTGTCACCATCGGTACACAATTCCTATGGAGTGGTGCGGCCCTGGTGCTTACACAAGGGGCAAATTTTTCGCTGGAATTTATTAAACAGACCTTTTTTTACAACTTGTTTGTCGGCAAGATCGGTCCATACTTCCCCATGCAAATGTTTTGGTTGGTTGTGATCGCGATCCTGGGCTGGGTGCTGCTGAACCGACACCGGTTTGGCGCGCACGTTTACTTGATCGGAGACAATATCAACAGCGCTGAACTGATGGGCGTCAATACCGGGCGCACCCGCATCCAGGTTTTCATGCTGGTTGGCGTGGTCTCTGCCTTTGCCGGCATTCTTGCCAGTTTTTACGTGGCTTATTTCTGGCCCACCTTGGGATCTGGTTTTTTGCTCCAAACCCTGGCTTCCGTCTTCCTGGGTGGCACATCCGTCTTAGGCGGCACCGGTACCATACTGGGAACCTTTCTCGGAGCATTCATCATTGGGGCCATCGAAGCCGCAACCGTTGCCGTTGGTCTGACAGGATTCTGGACCAATTTTATCTATGGTTTAATCATCGTACTCTCGGTGATCATGCACACATATCTGCGAAAGCGTGGAGAGTGACCGGCTTCGTTCAGTAGGAATGTGCGAAAAGGAAGGTGTGAAAGTGCACCTTCCTTTTTCCCTCTTTTCACTCCGCGGAGGTCTGTCCGGCGTGGTCGACAAGGTTGATCTGCCAATTTCCCGTTACCTGGATCGTGGTGCTGTTTCCCGGCCAGTAGAGATGCGTCCAGTAGTCCCCGCCCCGCAGCACGGACGGGTTCACGCCCATCGTGACGATAATATGATCGGGCGTGTAGTGGGCAAAATACGTATCGCGGTTGACCAGTGCCCGGCCCAGGGTAGGGTCCAGCGCAACCCAACCGGCCTCCGGCAAGTAAACATCCGGCCAGGCGTGCTCAATTCTAGCGAGGGAACTTGTTGCATTGTCCAGGTACAACAATCCTTCGAAATAGCGTGCCGGAATATGCTGCGCTCGGCTGAGCGCCACGAGCAGGTCGGTATATTCGGTACAATCGGCTCCCATCGGGCCCAGCGCCGCTTGCGCTCCCCAGTTTGCCCCATTATACGTATAGACCAGCGTATTGCCGATGTAATCATAAAACGCCCGCACCTGCTGGCAAACACTGCTTTTCCCCTGCGAAAGTTTGCCCGCCAGGGCCATAATTTGCGGATTGGCTGATTCGATATGCAGTTCCGGCTGGATAAAATCGCCCGGAAGTTGCCCTTTGCAGGCGGATAGGTCGAAAGACAATTCGTTGACGGTAACCTGATAATCGATCGTCACCGTTTGGGTTGTGCCTGCGGGCTGTTTGGAAAAATCAAACTCGGCATACTGGTTGCCATATTCATCGTTCACCAGCGTGAAGGTCTGAGGAGAAATATTCATGGATTGCACTTGCTGATAGGGAGGAAAATCCCTGATCAGCGCCACCCATAGGTTCTGTTTCTCCGGCTGGCCCGGGCCTTCATTAACGATCGTCAATTGCTGGCGTACATCATATTGACGTTGGCTTAGGATTTTCACAGGTGCTTTGGCCGAGGAACTGGCAGAGGTTGAGGCAATTGCCTGAGTATTGCATCCGGACAGAAATAATGCAAGGATCGACCAGAGCAGGATTCGAGAGAAGGTGTTCTTTATAGTAGCTCCATTTACGTCAATTGTATTCGATAACGGACGTTGACGCAAAATCATTGCACCGGACAAGGATAATTCAATCGGATGAAAGTGATGTTTGTCGAAATGGATTTTCCAGAATCGCTATCTCTGCGTTGTTATTCCACCTTTTCCTTCATAAGGATTCGAACCAATGGATGATAAAAAAACGACCTCCCGGGAAAGGGTCATGCTGGCCCTGAACCACAAGGAACCGGATCGTATCCCCATCGACCTGGGTGCGACGATCGTCACCTCGATTGCAAATCGAACCTACCTGGAACTCGAGAAGTATCTTGGTCTGCCCCTCGAGGAGATCAAGGTGTTAGATTATGTTCAGCAGTTACCCTATGTCAGCGAAGCCTTGATGCAGCGCTTTGACGTGGATTTTCGAATGGTGCAATTGCCCGCTGCGACTACCAGCGGGGTTGAGATTTTTGAGGAGGGAGACTACTACGCTTTCTTTGACCGCTGGGGTTCGAAGCTGCATATGCCGAAGAAGGCCGGCTTTTATTTTGATTGGGTTGACTTCCCGATCAAAGAACCGGCCATGGCGGCTTTGGATACCTATCGCTGGCCGCTTCCCGATCCAATGGAAGTCAATATGCAGCTTGGCACGCTTGCAAAGCAATTATATGAAAACAGTGATTATGCCCTGGTGGGCAGCGCGGTGATTGGCGGGGGCATCTTCGAACAACCGGCCCGCATCATGGGAATGCAAAATTTTCTGATGGCTTTACTCAGTGAACCTGCTTTTGCCGACCGGCTGATGGAAACCATCACGGATATCTATATTGAATCGTGCAATCGATATTTGGATCATGTGGGTCCCTACATTCAGGTCTTTACCTACTGGGACGATGTGGCTGGACAAAATGGCTGGTTGATCCGGCCGGAGTTGTACCGGAAGATGATCAAGCCGAAACAAAAGCGTTTGGTGGAGGCCATCAAGAAAAAGACGGATGCCAAGCTGTTCTATCACAGCTGCGGCGCAACCCGCGATTTGATCCCCGATTTAATTGAAATCGGTTTCGATATCCTCAACCCGGTCCAGGTCTCGGCCAAGGGGATGGATACGAAAACCTTGAAAACTGAGTTCGGGCGTGATATCGTCTTCTGGGGCGGCGGAGTCGACACACAGCATGTGCTGCCTTTTGGCAGCCCTCAGGAAGTGGCGGATGAAGTGAAGCGCCGCATTGACGACCTCGCGCCCGGCGGCGGTTTTGTATTCGCCGCGGTTCATAATATTCAAGCCCTCGTCCCGCCGGAAAATATTGTCGCCGCATTCGATACGGCGCGCGAATACGGTACATATGGAAGGTGAGTAAGATTATGCTCTGCTTGAACACGTCGCTGGAACTGGTCAGGTCACAATGAATCATCGCAAGCGAATCTTGACGGCGTTAAATCACCGGGAGCCTGATCGCTGTCCGATGCAGGTAAGTTTCACGCCTGAATTTGCGGCCCGTCTCGAGGCGGACATGAAACTCAGGGGCCAGGGTTTGCACAATCCTCATGGCGGCGGCAACACGTATGATCTTGAACGCGCCCTGGACGAGGATATGCTGTTGACCTCGGTCGGCTGGGTGAATGGCTACTATCAAAACGGGTATCAGGATGTGGAAAGCTACCAGGATGAATGGGGCGTCACCTGGCGCAGCATCGAATACCGCACGCGTTTCGGTCTGGGAAAATATACGGAGCCTTTCGGCCATCCATTGGCGGATGACCATGCCTTGGATTCGTATGTGCCTCCCGATCCGGATCGCCCCGAGTTGTATGTGGATGCCGAAAGAACTCTCCGCGACTACCACAATGATTACTGGATCGTGGGGGTAACGCCCACCACGATCTTTGAGTGTGCCTGGGGGCTGCGTGGATATGAACAATTGCTGATCGATATGGCCACCGATCCCGGACGGGCGAACTGCGTGCTGGATTTCCCCTTCCATTACCATAGGACGGTCGCTCAAAACCTCGTCCGGCGGGGTGTGGATATGATCTGGCTTGGGGATGATGTGGGCGGTCAGACGAACATGCTCATGTCGCCCAGGATGTGGCGGACTTATCTCAAGCCGCGCATGGCCGAATTGATTGCATCCTTGCGGGCGATCAATCCACAGATCAAGATCGCCTACCATACCGATGGGGTGGTATATCCGATCATCCCGGAATTGATCGAAATTGGCATTGATATTCTGAACCCGATCCAGCCCATGGCGATGGATCCCTTCCGGTTAAAAAACGAATTCGGTGATCGAATGTGCTTTTGGGGTTCGATGGACATCCAGCAGACCCTCCCGTTTGGCACACCGCAGGATGTAAACAACGAGGTCCTCTTGCGCTTGAAGACCATCGGGCAGGGCGGCGGTTTGATCATTGGCCCCACCCATAACCTGCAGCTCGATACGCCGCTTGAGAATTTCTGGGCAATGATCAATGCGATTCAAAAAACTCCTTATGGTTCGCTGTCGTAAGGGAATTGGGAGCCGGTGCAGATCAAAATGACAAAGCGTGACGTTATTCATGCAGTGCTGAAAGGGCAGGAACCGCCCTATGTGCCCTGGTCGTGCGGTTTCACGAAGGAAGCTAGGGAGAAACTTCAGTCCCATTATGGCTCGGTGGATTGGGACGATGCCTTGCAGAATCATCTTTTGAAACTGGGGAGCGACATCGGTTTTTTCACCGACCTGGGTGAAAATCACCTCAGGGATGTTTTTGGCGTGGTCTGGGACCGCAGCATCGATAAGGATATTGGCAATGTCGAGGGCTGTGTGCTGTCCGAGCCGACCTTGAAGCATTACGCCTTCCCCGACCCTTTGGATGGGCGTTTCTTTGCCGACATCCCCGGGCGCATTGCGCGTTACCCTGACCGCTTCCGTGTTTTTCAAATCGGCTTTTCGCTCTATGAGCGCGCCTGGACCCTGCGCGGTATGCAGAACTTATTGATGGATTTTTACGATCATCCCGAGTTTGTTCACGAGCTTTTGAAGGCCATCGCAGATTACAATATCGCCCAATTAAATGAAGCTCTGAAGTACGATATTGACGCGGTGTATTTTGGGGATGACTGGGGACAGCAGCATGGCTTGCAGATGGGGCCGAAACTGTGGCGGGAGTTTATCTTTCCGGTTCTCAAGCGCATGTACGGCGCGGTACATGCCGGCAATAAATACGTGTTCATCCATTCCTGCGGTGATGTCGATGAATTGTTCGATGACCTGATCGGCATTGGGTTGGACTGCTTCAATCCATTTCAACCCGAGGTGATGGACGTGGCCGCCCTTCATCAAAAGTACCGCGGCCGGCTGGTCTTTCACGGCGGCTTATCCACTCAGCGCACCCTGCCCTATGGCACGCTGGAACAAGTCAGGGCAGAGACCCAGCGCCTGCTGGAAATGGGACGTGTGGGTGGGTATATCTTTGCCCCGGCGCATGATGTGGAAGGCGATGTGTCATTGGAAAATATGCTGGCTTTCATTGATTTGCTTCTTGAACAGCCAGGCTATAAGAATCAATAAGGAGAAAATTTATGACGACTCTGGATGATCTATGTCAAAGCGTGATCGAAGGGGATAGGGGCCTGGCGCAGGATCTGGTTAAGAAGGCAATCGAAGAGAATATACCTGCCGAACGAATTCTCAAGGAAGGCCTGATCCGGGCGATGGCCGAGGTCGGGGTGAAGTTTGAGAACGGGGAGTACTTTGTTCCCGAAATGCTGATCGCCGCGCGTGCGATGCAAAACGGCCTGTCGCTGCTGCGGCCTTACCTGGTCTCCGCCAAGGTGCAGGCCATAGGCAAAGTGCTTATAGGGACTGTACAGGGCGACCTGCATGACATTGGCAAGAATTTGGTTGCCATGATGCTGGAGGGCGCCGGTTTTGAAGTGATCGACCTGGGCGTGGATGTATCCCCGGAAAAATATGTCCAGGCCGCCAGGGAACATCATCCCGATTTGATCGCGTGTTCAGCGTTATTAACCACGACCATGCCTCGCATGAAGGATATCATCGACGCTCTTAAAGAAAATGGGCTGCGGGATCAAGTGAAAGTGATGATCGGCGGCGCACCCGTTACGGAAAGTTTTGCGCGTCAGATCGGCGCGGATGCGTGCGCTGCGGACGCGGTCTCCGCTTCGACCCGCGCACTGGAGTTGGTTCTCGAGCTCAAGAAGGGATGACCCCGAACGAAATGGTCTTTTAACATATGACTACCGGAATTGTCTTTGACATCAAAGAGTTTACCGTCCACGATGGGCCGGGCATTCGTACAACTGTCTTTATGAAAGGTTGTCCGCTTGCCTGTAGTTGGTGTCATAACCCTGAGGGACAGTCCGCGCGGCCGCAGGTCATCCGTGGCCTGGCCGGTGAACGTTTGGCGGGCCAGGAATACACGGCCGAGCAATTGGCCGCGCTTTTGAATCAACAAGTCTCCATCTTGAGTGATAACGAGGGAGGCATCACCTTCTCGGGCGGTGAACCCCTCCTGCAAGCCGAGTTCGTGGCTGAAGTCATCGATCTGCTGGATGAGGTACATATCCTCCTGGATACCTCGGGCTATGGATCAAAGCGCAGCTTTCAGAAGCTCCTCGAACGGTCGGATTTGGTCTTCTTCGATCTCAAGCTGATCGACCCTGCCTTGCATCAACAGTACACGGGCTGCAGTAACGATTTGATATTGGATAACCTAAAAACCCTGGGCGCGTCCGGCATGCCCTTTGTAATCCGCGTGCCGTTGGTGCCCGGCGTGACCGATACCGATGAAAACCTGGCCGCGATTGCCCGGACGGTAAACGGGTTACCCGGATTGATACGCGTCGATCTTCTACCTTACAACCAAGCCGCCGGTTCGAAATACCAATATGCCGGTATGGAGTTCAAGCCCGGATACGATGAGACGCGTTCGTTGAATATCAACCTAATGCCCTTTGAACGATCGGGCGTGAAAGTGTGTGTCGCATGAACGAACGATTGGAACGTATGAAAAGACGGGTACGGGCGCATGAACATCGTTCGCTAAGACAAAGCGCGCCGATCGATATCCTGGCGGAATGTGAAGCGGAGAACCTTTCCTGGCCGAGGCGGGTGGCGCGGCTGGTTCAACGCCAGTGTGAGGCGGAACAGGTTGTAATTGACCCCGATGAGCAGATCGTATTCACTCGCACCTTGCCGGCGGCTGTCCCCCCGGTTTATAGCTCTGAGGATTGGGACAAGTTAACTGCGGGTCGCACTCTGCATGAATTAGGCCCGGTCAGCAATATCTGTGCGGACTGGGGTTTGCTCCTCTCCCAGGGTTTGTTGGGTCGCAAGCGGGTTGCGCTGGAGGCGCGCCAGCGCTTATTCAACGATGCTTCATCCGTTGAATTTTTGGATTGCGCCATCCAAACGATCGATGCCGTGATGGGCCTGGCTGAGCGTTATGCAAGTCAAGCGCGCACCATGGGCAGGGATGATCTGGCCGGGATTTTGGAAAATGTTCCGGCTCATCCTGCCCGTACGTTTCACGAGGCTCTGCAAGCGCTGCGGTTTTGTCATGCCGTGGTATGGCTGGGTGGAAATTATCACGTCGGACTGGGACGTTTTGATCAATATATGGGACCCTATCTCCAGGCCGATCTTGCCAGTGGGCGGCTCACGAGTCAGGCAGCCGAAGATTTGCTGGCTGAGTTCTTCATTTCATTGAACAAAGACAGTGATCTGTACCCCGGTGTCCAACAAGGGGACAACGGCCAGACGCTAACCCTGGGCGGTGTGACGCCTTCCGGAGAGCCGGCGGTGAACGAACTCACCTACATGGTTCTGCGGGTCGCACAGCAAGTGGTGATGATCGATCCCAAGATCAACCTGCGCATCTCCGCCCGCACCGACCTGGAATTATTGAGCCTTGCCACCGAATTAACGCGGTTGGGGTTGGGTTTTCCCCAATATAGTAATGATGATGTGGTCATTCCCGCTTTGGCGGCCCATGGCTATCAGCTTGAGGATGCCCGTGACTATGTGGTCGCGGCTTGTTGGGAATTTATCATCCCCGGTCGAGGCATGGAAGTGGTCAATATCGGCGCCGTATCTTTCCCGGCCGCGGTTGACTGCGCATTGCGGGAGGGGCTGGCCGGTGGAGAGGATTTTGATCAAATCCTTGAGCGGGTCAAGACTCACGTCCGCGGGCAGGTCGAACGCCTGGCAGAGGCTTATTCACGTTTATTGTTACCGCCCGCGCCTTATTATTCGATCTTTATGCGCGCTTGCCTCGAGCAGGGCCGTGATCTATCGCAAGGCTTGAAATATAATAATTTTGGAATTCACGGCGCCGGTTCTTCCAATGCTGCCGATGCCCTGGCTGCCGTGCAGAAATTTATCTTTGATGAACACGATGTAATGCCAGATGAACTTCTCTCTGCATTGGACTCGAATTTCGTGGGTCATGATCCCTTGCGCCAAAAGCTGGAAGAGCAGGGACCCAAGGTTGGGAATAATGACCCGGCTGCGGACACCTTTCTTGTAAAGCTGTTTGATGATTTGGCGGAGGCTTGCGAGTCGCAGCCGCGCACCCCACGCGGCGGCATCTTGCGCCCGGGTACAGGCTCGGCCATGTACTACATCTGGCTGGCCAGCGGGCATGAAGGGATGCGCGAACCGGTCGTCGGTGCGACAGCCGATGGGCGCCTGCAGGGACAACCCTTCAGCGCCAACCTGGCTCCCTCGCCCGGTGTGCGCGTGCGCGGGCCGATCAGCACCTTGCAATCCTTTTCCAGGATCGATTATCAGCGCATCTGTAACGGTGGGCCGGTCACGATGGAGCTTTCAGACTCTGTTTTCCGCGATCATGAATCGGTGCGCAAAACGGCCATGCTGGTGCGGACCTTCGCCCAGTTGGGCTGCCAGCAGTTGCAGCTCAATAGCCTGAGCCTGGATACGTTATTGGATGCCAGGGTACATCCGGAGAATCACAAGAATTTGATCGTGCGCGTCTGGGGCTGGAGCGGCTACTTCTGTGAGCTGGCTCCTGAGTATCAGGAACACATCATTGCCCGTCATTTTTATGACATCCAATAAATCCATTGAATTCAGAGGTTGAACATGGACCGAAAAGACATCCAAAGTGCAATTGAGAGCGGAAAGACCGTGCTTGGCATCGAGTTCGGCTCGACGCGCATCAAGGCGGTATTGATCGGCGAAGATCATGCGCCGCTTGCATCGGGAAGTCATGAGTGGGAAAACCGCTGCGAAAACGGCGTTTGGACTTACAGCCTCGAAGACATTTGGGCCGGCTTGCAGGATTGCTACCTGGCGCTTGGCAAAGAGATTCTTGAGAAGTATGCCGCCCCGCTCAAAACCCTTGGCGCCATCGGCTTCAGCGGCATGATGCACGGCTACATGGCTTTCGATAAACATGGGAACCTGCTCGTCCCATTCCGTACCTGGCGCAACACCACCACCGGACAGGCCTCGCAGGAACTCACGGACCTGTTCCAATTCAACATCCCCCAGCGCTGGAGCATCGCGCACCTCCATCAGGCGATCTTGAACAAGGAACCCCATCTGAGGGACATCAGCCATCTGACCACGCTGGCCGGTTATGTCCATTGGAAGTTGACGGGACAAAAGGCGCTGGGCGTTGGCGAAGCCTCGGGCATGTTCCCCATCGACAGCAGCATCAACAACTACGATGCAGGCATGGTCGAGTTATTTAATGAACGCATCAAAGCCGAGAACCTTCCGTGGAAGCTCCAGGATATCCTGCCCAAAGTTCTTGCCGCAGGAGAGGCCGCCGGGGTTCTTTCCGAAGAAGGCGCCAGGCTGCTCGATCCCTCGGGACAATTGCAGGCGGGTATCCCGCTTTGTGCGCCCGAGGGCGATGCCGGCACGGGCATGGTTGCAACGAACAGTGTTGCAGAGCGGACGGGAAATGTTTCTACCGGCACCTCCGTCTTTGCCATGATCGTCTTGGAAAAGGCTCTTTCAAAGGTATACCCCGAGATCGACATGGTGACGACGCCCACCGGCAAACCGGTCGCCATGGTACATAGCAACAACTGCACCTCCGACCTCAATGCCTGGGTCGGCCTGTTCCGGGAATTCACCAACGTGCTCGGTGTGGCCGTCGATCCATCCAGGCTGTTTGAAATGCTGTATCAAAAGGCGCTCGAAGGCGATGCGGATTGTGGCGATCTCCTGGCCTATAATTACTTTTCGGGCGAGCCGATCACGCATTTTGAGGAGGGACGTCCGCTCTTCGTCCGTACGCCCGAAAGCCGTTTCACGCTTGCGAACTTCATGCGTGTGCATCTGTTCTCGGCGCTCGGTACGTTGAAGATCGGATTGGATATCCTTTTTGAGCAGGAGCAGGTGCAGATCGACCAGATTCTCGGTCATGGCGGCTTTTTCAAAACGAAGGATGTAGGTCAAAGGATCATGGCGGCCGCTATGAATGTCCCTGTTTCCGTGATGGAGACTGCCGGTGAGGGCGGCGCATGGGGCATCGCCTTGCTGGCCTCCTATATGCTCCATAAGGCCACCCATGAACCCTTGGAAGCTTATCTCTCCAGCAAAGTCTTTATGGGAGAAAACGGCACGACCATAGCCCCCGATCAAGGGGATGTCGCGAGTTTTACAGCGTTCATGGAACGCTATAAAAAGGGACTGGTCATCGAAAGAGCCGCCGTGGATGCGCTGAGGTAAAAGCCATGTTAGAGCGATTGAAAGAACTTGTATTTCAGGCAAACCTCCTGCTTCCCAAGCACGGCCTTATCACCTTCACCTGGGGTAATGTGTCGGGCATTGACCGGGATCAAGCGCTGATCGTTATAAAACCCTCGGGCGTTTCCTATGACGAGATGAAGGCCGAGGATATGGTGGTCCTGGAGTTGAAAACGGGAAAGGTAGTGGAAGGAAGGCTGAGACCTTCATCCGACACCCCAACCCATATCGAACTTTATAAGGCGTTTCCGAACATCGGCGGCATCGTACATACTCACAGCCGTTGGGCGACCAGTTTTGCACAGGCAGGTCATGGCATTATGGCGCTCGGCACAACGCATGCCGATTATTTCCATGGCGAGATTCCTTGCACGCGAAAAATGACGAAAGCCGAGATTCAAGGCGAATACGAAAAGGAAACCGGGCTGGTGATCAAGGAGACCTTCCAGGGCAAGGACCCGGATGCCATCCCGGCTGTTCTTGTCCACAGCCACGGCCCATTTGCATGGGGAACCGATCCCATGGATGCCGTCCACAACGCCGTGGTGCTGGAGGAAGTCGCGTTCATGAACTTCCACGCCATGCTGCTCGAGCCGGGCCTTCCGCCCATGCAGCAGGAATTGTTGGATAAGCATTGTCAGAGGAAGCACGGCGCACACGCCTATTATGGGCAGATAAAAAAGTCGTAAAAAGGAGATGTCCTCATGATTAATTTGAAACAATACGAGATCTGGTTCGTGACTGGCAGCCAGCACTTATATGGGCCCGAGACGATTCAGAAGGTTGCTGAACATTCGCGTGAGGTCGCCGCGGCGCTCGCTGCTTCGGCACCTATGCCGGTGAATGTGGTTTTCAAACCGGTCCTGACCACACCGGAGGCCATCCGACAGCTATGCCTGGAAGCAAATTCAGCCGCGAACTGCATCGGCCTGATCACCTGGATGCACACCTTCTCACCGGCCAAGATGTGGATCGCCGGCCTGGGCTTGCTCAAAAAACCCTTTGCCCATCTTCACACCCAGTACAACCGGGAGATTCCATGGGCCGAGATCGACATGGATTTTATGAACCTCAACCAGTCCGCCCACGGCGACCGCGAGTTCGGTTTCATCGGCACCCGCATGGGACTCAACCGCAAAGTGGTGGTGGGACACTGGCAGGATGAGGAGGTTCAATCCGAGTTGGGGGAATGGGCGCGTGCGGCCGCGGCCTGGGCCGACTGGCAGGGTGCCAAGATCGCCCGCTTCGGCGACAATATGCGCGATGTGGCCGTCACCGAAGGCGACAAGGTGGAAGCGCAGATCCAGCTTGGCTATGATGTCTACGGCTATGGCGTCGGTGACCTGGTCAAGGCGGTCAAGGAAGCCACGGATGCGGAAGTCAAAAAGATGACGCAGGCCTATCTCGACGAGTATGCTGTGGCCCCCGCACTGCAGCCCGCCGGTGAAAAATATGCTTCACTGGTCGAAGGCGCTCGCATCGAAGTCGGCTTGCGCAATTTCCTCCAGGCTGGGGATTTCAAGGCCTTCACCACCACCTTCGAAGACTTGCACGGCCTGGCGCAGCTTCCCGGCCTGGCTGTCCAACGCCTGATGCGTGACGGGTATGGCTTTGGCGCGGAAGGGGACTGGAAGACCGCCGCGCTGGTGCGCCTCATGAAGGTCATGAGCGCCGGTCTGAAGGGCGGCGTCTCGTTCATGGAAGATTACACCTATCACTTCAGCGCCAGTGGGAACAAAGTGCTGGGCGCGCACATGCTCGAGGTTTGTGAATCCATCGCCTCCAACAAACCCCGGCTGGAGATCCTGCCGCTGTCCATTGGCGGCAAGGCTGACCCGCTGCGCCTGATCTTCGATGCCAACACCGGTCCCGCGATCGGCGCTTCGCTGATCGAACTGGGCAATCGCTTCCGCCTGGTGGCGAACGTGGTGGATGTTGTCCCGACCGACGCGCCTCTGCCCAAACTGCCGGTGGCGCACGCCCTGTGGCTGCCGCGCCCCAACCTGAAGATCGCCGCCGCGGCCTGGATCTATGCCGGCGGGGCGCACCACACCAGCTTCAGCTATGCCGTGACCGCCGGGCACCTGCGCGACTTCGCCGAGATCGCCGGGCTTGAGTTCCTTGTCATTGACGAGAATACCCGCATCGAAGATTTCAAGCATCAATTGCGCTGGAATCAAGCGTTCTATAAGTAACTCTTTTACGCAAAACGTCCCGAAGGTTGCCGTAATTCGAGCCGCGCACTTGCTCAAACCTTCGGGACGGTGCGCCACATCCTACCGCGACTTGATTTTGATTTGGCGAAAATTCGCGTGAATTCGTGGATAAAACCGCTTTTGGTTTGGATTTTGAGAAAGTCATATTCACAGCGTTGAATAAGGAAAAGCATGGATCATGATTGCATTTCACTGGAAAATGACAGCCTGCGCCTCGAGATCGCGCGTTCTATTGGCCCCCGCATCCTCGGCTTGAGTTACAAGGGCAGCCCGAACCTGCTGGCTGACCTGCCCGATTTTGTCACGCAGCGGCCGGATGGGAAAACCTACCGTTTCTATGGAGGTCACCGCCTCTGGCAGGCGCCGGAAGATCCCATCCTTTCGTATAGCCTGGATAATATCCCGGTCGAGGTCAGGCCGATCCAGAATGGGCTTATGATCACCAAGCCGACCGAGGTGGATTCCAGGATCGAGAAATCGATGCAGGTGCTCCTGCCGGATAATACGGCCAGGGCAGTCATCACCCATCGCTTGAAGAATTGCAATCCAGTTCCCATAACGTGCGCCCCTTGGGCCATCACCCAGTTCCGTAGTGGGGGAACGGTCATCTTGCCTTTGAACGAAGCCGACACGGGGTTCCTGCCCAACCGGAACCTGGTGCTCTGGCCTTACACAGATCTTACGGATCGCAATCTCCAGTTTGGACGCGGCTGCATCCTGGTGAAGGCAGAGATGGACGCTCCATTCAAGGTGGGCTTCGCCAACCCGGTCGGATGGCTGGCTTACTGGCTGAAGGGCGTATTGTTCGTGAAATATGCCGGTTATGAATCGCAGGCCGCCTACCCGGATTATGGCTGTTCAAGCGAATGTTATGCCAACAGTGAATTTCTGGAACTTGAAACCCTCGGTCCCTTGCAGGAAATCCAGCCGGATGATTCCATCCAGCATGTGGAGACTTGGCGGCTCTTTGATGTACCTGCCCGCCCTGAAAACGAAGCCGATGTAAAACGACTCGTGGAAGAATTGGGATTGAGGTAGATCATGGGGCCGCAGAGATTTGGATCGAGAAAAGCCTGATAATAAAATAGGTAGCTATCAAAAAAGAGTCACCGATAATGGAGACTCTTTTTTTGTTGAATACGGCATGTGTTTGCCGCGAACTGCACACGAAACAGGAAGAGCGACTCTAATGGAATGGGCAACATTCACTTTAGCCAATCTGGCATTTCGCCGAAATTCAATTCATTCCATATATCAACAAAGAGATCCCCAGCTTGTTCAGAAATGTATTTTAATTGACGGCTTGCCTGTTGGGTATAAGGCGCATGGCCGACTTGAATAAAGATCAACCGTGCAGTCACAGTGCATTGTATTGCCCTTCGCAATTGATCTTTGCGATTTTCTTCTGGAAAAGCAGAGAGATCAAGGTAAAGGAATGCAAGATTGCCCTGGGTCATGGCATAGGCGAGCGGGGCGGTATCGGGACGATAATGATTGAGCGCTTCGTTATAGGCGTGGAGGGCTTCGAGCAAGCGGGCGCGGCGGTCTTCATCGGGCGAGGAGGCCAGGTCTCTCAGCACA
>Ga0182027_10002992_pt1 | contig 27093 bp, 22 predicted proteins | sample 712E1DmetaG_FD_121300 | JGI IMG/M metagenome (GOLD analysis project Ga0182027, IMG submission 121300) | Permafrost microbial communities from Stordalen Mire, Sweden - 712E1D metaG (Illumina Assembly) | ecosystem: Environmental > Terrestrial > Soil > Wetlands > Permafrost | place: Sweden...
AGGCTGGACCGGCGCCCGCACGCCGTCAGCGATCAAGCGGGTCCGCCAGGCAGAGCGCCGGCGGGCCATCAATCAACCGCGCAAGAGCGCGGCGAAGACGTACGCCGCGAACGCCATCAAGGTCGCTACCGGCGCAACGGAGGGCGACGCCGCCGCGTCCCTGGCCGAGGCAATGAGCGCGCTCGACAAGGCCGCGAAGGTTGGGGCGATTCACCCCAACAACGCCGCCAGGCGCAAATCCCGCCTCGTCCTCAAGCTCAACGCCCTGGCCACGGGAACCGCAGTCCAGACGACCGCGCGAGTGACCAAGACCACCGGCACGGCTGCCGCCGTCAAGGCCGCGCGGACTCGTATCGCCACGGCCAAGGCCAGCAAGGCCAAGGGCCCGCAGACCGCCGCCGGTAAGGCCAAGGCCGCGCTATCCAAGACGGCCCGCGCTGAGGCGGCTCCTGCGATCCCGACCTCCGAAGCCGAGAAGCCGGCGACCAGGGTCACCGCCAAGGTCGAGAGGCCCGCCGCCAAGACCGCCGCCAAGCCCGCTCCGAAGGCCGCGACCACGACCCGGGCCAGGGTCGCCGCGAAGGCCGCCCCGAAGGTGACCGCAAAAGCCGACAAGCCCGCTCCCAAGACCGCGACCACGACCCGGGCCAGGGTCGCCGCGAAGGCCGCCCCGAAGGTGACCGCAAAAGCCGACAAGCCCGCTCCCAAGACCGAGAAGAAGCCGAAGGCCTGAGCGGGCCATCATTCGCGATTCCCGGGCCAGGTCGACCGACCTGGCCCGTTCGATTCGGAGGCCAGATTGGCAGACCCGAGAGCTCGTGCCCGCGACCTGGCCCGCGAATCGATCGCCCGGGGGGGACGCCACTGGCTGGTTCGACCGTCTCTACGTCGAATCTGAGCGCGACGGCTTCGCCATTTCCTGGGTCGATCGCGCACCGAACCCATACCTCGTCGAGTGGTTGCGGCAGCGGCGGTCGCCGCCGCGGGGCCGCGCTATCGTCGTCGGTTGTGGCTACGGTGACGACGCCGAATTCCTGGCGGCCATGGGCCTCGATGTGGTGGCGTTCGACGTGTCGGCCACAGCAATCATCCATTGCCGCAGCCGCTTTCCGCGGTCCCGAGTGGAGTACCTGGTGGCGAACGTCCTGGAGCCTCCGGGCGCCTGGGCAGGCACCTTCGATTTCGTCTTCGAAGCCTACACGGTCCAGGTGCTGCGGGGAGCGGCCAGGGCTGCTTGCGCGCGATCGGTCGGTCGCATGGTGGGTCCTGGGGGCGTTCTGCTGGCAGTAGCCAGGTCCAGGCAGGCGGCAGACCCGGAGGGGGACATGCCCTGGCCACTCACTCGCGCCGAACTCGACGCCTTCCTGGTCCCGGTCTGCGACTCGCCAGTCTGGTCGAGATCGCGGAACCGGGCGAGCCCCCGGTGCTGCGTTTCGTGGCTGAGTTCGTGGCTCGCAGCTGAGTTCGGTCAACTTCACGTTCGGTTCGGCGCCGTGGCCCCTCCACGGAAACTCCATTCAGGCTCCATCCGTGCTCCACCGCTGGTCCACCGCCAAGCACGAGACTCGGCTCCTACTGAAACGACGGGCCCGGCGGGCTCGTGTCGCCGCCCAGGCGGAGACAGGACCTGCGCGAGCTCCTTGAGCGCAGAAGGAGTACCAGCGATGAGTTCGATCCATCGCCTCGGGCTCGTGATCGCGGGGGCCGTCGCAGCCCTGACAGTGACCGGCGCAATGGTCGTCGACGGTTACAGCAGCTCTCGGGCGCCCGCCGCCCAGGCGGCCCAGCAAGTGGCAGCGGATGCGTCTGCAGCGGCGTCGAGCCTCCCTCCCGAGATCATCTACGTCAACCCGGTCCCAACGCCTGGCACCGTGGCCGCGCCACCGGTCAGCGGCCAGGCAGGCACCGGGTCCGCGCCACAGGTGATCCACGTCACCGTCCCGGAGCCATTCGGCGGCGACGACAACGGCGGCGGCCACCACCACGGCGGAGGTGACGACTGATGGACGCAGCCGGGCCCCAACGAACCGCACCCAAGGGCACCCCGCCCAGGGCAAAGCCCGATGCCCGGCCGATGAGACTGGCCCTCGGCGCCAGCGGCCTCGCCGCGATGTCCGCCCTGGCGGCGGCAATCGTTCTTCCGCCAAGGCCGGCGGCGCAGGACACGAGCGCGCTCCAGCAGCCGGGGGCATCGGTCGGCGCCAATCCAACCGCCGGCCAGGTTCAACGTCCAATCGTGTACGTCCAGCTATCGCCCGGGCAGACCGCCCCACCCGGCGCCACGGTCATCGATCCCTCCGCCCCGACACCCCTCACGGTGACCGTCCCGGCGCCGACGTCGGCTGCGCAGGCCCCGGCGGCCCAGAAACCGGTCGTCATAAAGACGACCGCGTCGGGCAAGGTCATTCCGTGACCCTCGGCCAGGGCCTCGGACGCCGCGCCGCGAGCCGCTCAACGCGATGGGTACCTCCGCCTGAGCCGTCCCCGATCGAGCCGGTGAGTGTTGCTACGACCTCCATGGGCGGACGCCTCGTAGTCCACCTGGAGGCCGACGGCCGTGCCGAAGACGCCCGGCGCGACGGCCGGCGCGTGATCGCACGAATAGATCGTTGGGCGGCGCGATTGACCAGGCACACGGGCTCCTCGGACCTTTCGCATCTGAACTCGGATCCCGGGTCGACGGTTTCCGTGAGACCGACCCTCGCTGCCGCGTTCCGGGCAGGCCTGGCAGCGGAAGAAGCGGGCGAAGGACTCACCGACATCACCCTGCTCGACGCCCGCCTCGCGGCCGAGGGAAAGGCTGAGGCGACGACAGCCTCCCGCCGGAGCGAGTGGGAGATCGTCCGCGGCGCTCGAGGCTCGGCGATCGTGCGTCGCCCGCCGGGCTTGCGCTTCGACTTCGGCGGCGTGGGCAAGGGTTGGATCGCCGATCGCGCATTGAATCTGCTGGCCGAGTGGCCCAGCTGCCTGATCGACGCAGACGGCGACCTGTCAATTCGCTGCGCCCAGGGCAGGTACTGGGAGGTTGTCATCGACGACCCGCGCGCGGCCGACTCCAATCTCGCCGTGCTGCGGCTCGGTGCACCTCACGGTGGCATGCCCACCCGCTGGGGAGTGGCCACGTCCGGCACGCATGTCCACCGCTGGAACGTGGGCGGAACCGTTACCCACCACCTGATCGACCCGAGGACGGGTCGACCCGCGGTTACGGACGTGGTCCAGGCCACGGTCGTTGCCGGGTCAGCGTTGCGGGCGGAGTCGCTGTCGAAGGCAGCGCTCATCGCTGGGAGCATCGAGGGGCTTGCCCTGCTGGAGCGTGCCCACGTCCGCGGAGCAGTTCTAGTCACCTCGAGTGGCGAGGTCCGGGCGCTTCCCTTGACGATGGCGCTGCTGGCCCACTGACGACGCCATGCCGCACGACGACACGCCCCCGGCGAGGCAACGCCCGGGCGAGACAACCACTCCGGCCGCGGGGCCTCGCGCCACACCACGTCCGCCCGCCCGCGATGGGCTCGTGTCGGGGGGTCTGCCGCAGCCACCAGCCTCTTCTCTGACATCGACGCGGCAGGCCGCGATTCCCCCGCTGGGGACGGAGACGAGCGGCCCCGTTTCTCCTCGGCAACCCCGCCCCGCCTCCCCGCCGCCTGCATCCACGCCCAATCCACGCGCGGAGGCTCGGCCCCTCCCCTCCGCTTCGCCGCAGCCGGCGAACCTTGCCCTCGAATTCCCGGCGGGCACGCGATCGGGCGACCTGGCATCCCCGTCGGCGAGTCCTGTCGCCAGTCAGCCGACCGGATGGCGTCCGGCCGACTCCGCCCTCCCATCGACCAGGCCTGCGGTCAATCCGTTGCCCGCGCCACAACCTCAGAACCCGGCCCTTCCGCTAAGCCGACCGGTCGCCAACCCGCTGTGGGACCGACCGGCGGGCGCGGCGACGCTGCCGCATGGTGGGGCCACCAGTCCACTCGGCGTTCGGGGACCGGGCGCCGGCCCTCCGGTGGCGCGAGCCTCCGACTCCCATCCGCTCGAGCGCAGCGTCGCGGTTCCGCACGCGCGCAGCGTCGCGGTCGCGATGCCTGCGCTGCGCCCGAGTTCCGCTCTGCCGCAGCCTTCGGCCTCGGCGCTTGCACGGCCACCGTCTCGTCATGGCCCCGTATATCGCGGCGTGCCGAGGCCCATCCGTCTCCTGGGTTGGGCGATCCTGGCCATGGTGGTCGGCGTTGTCGTTGGTGCGACCGCACCGACGGCAATTCTCCGCATCTTGAACGTCGCGGCGGTGCAACCCGGGCTGCTGGCCTGGTACGCCGTGCGGGCTATGGGCTTCCTCGCCTACCTGGTGCTGGCCACATCGGTCATCTATGGCCTGCTTCTCTCGACGAAGATCCTCGACGCCATCGCCCACCGTCCGGTCAGCTTCGCCCTGCACAAGGACCTGGCGATCGTGGGCTTGATCATGGCGGCCCTGCACGGTGCCATCCTGATCTTCGACCAGAGCTTCAACTTCACTCCGAGTTCGCTGCTGGTTCCGTTCACCTCGCCATATGCGCCGATCACGGTTGGAGTCGGACAGCTGACCTTCTACGCCTGTGCCGTTGTGACCGGGAGCTTCTACGTCCGACGCCACATCGGCCAGAAAGTCTGGCGTCAGATCCACTACGTCACTTTCATCGCATTCGTCGGCGCGTCGTTCCACGGGATCATGTCCGGCTCCGACAGCGGCTCATGGTGGGCATTCTGGATCTACCTGGTCCCCATCACCGCGGTCGTCTTCCTGGTCACCTATCGCATCGTCGTCGGGGTCGCCAACCTGGGCTCCGAGCCGAGGGCAGAGCTGGCCGGCACCCCCGGCGCGCTACCCGTGCGTCGCGGCCCCCTCGATCGCCCCGGCGCTGCATCTGGAGGTTTCTGATGGCTTACGTGATTGCCGAGCCGTGTATCGACAACATGGATCAATCGTGCGTGGCCGTGTGCCCGGTCGACTGCATCTCCGCCGACTTGAACGTCGATCGCAAGTTCTACATCGACCCTTCGACATGCATAGATTGCGGCTCCTGCGAGCAGGCCTGTCCAAATCAGGCCATCTTCCCGGCCGAAGGGCTTCCCGCCCAGTGGGCCGGCTTCGCCTGGGTGGACGCAACCTGGTTCGCTGACCCACGTCAGGCCCGTGAGGCGATCGACGCTTACATGCCGGCAGCTGCGGCCGGGTGAGGAGGGTGTGTTGAACGCCGCCGATGTCGCCGTCCTGACTCGGCCTGCCCCGCCGTGGCGTCGCCCCTGGGCCAACTCGACTATCTTTGCCGGGATGGGATCTCGAATCCTGGTCGCCGATGACGAACCTCACATCCGCGAAGTGGTCCGTGCCTACCTCGAGCGTGAGGGCTACGAGGTGCTCGAGGCCGTAGACGGCGACACCGCCCTCGAACACGCCCGCAACGCCGGACTCGACCTCCTCGTCCTGGACGTGATGCTGCCCCAGCGATCCGGCTTCGAGATACTGCGGGCACTGCGGAGCGAGGGTTCGAGCGTGGGTGTGCTGATGCTGACCGCCCGAGACGACGTGATCGACCGCGTCGCCGGGCTCGAGCTCGGCGCCGACGACTACGTCACCAAGCCGTTCGAGCCGAGAGAGCTGGTCGCTCGAGTCGGAGCGATCCTGCGACGCTTCGGCCGACCCGTCGGCGCCGGGGCAGCGAACCCAGCGGACGAGACGCAACCCCCGCGGCCGGCAACGGTCTTCTTCGACCTGACGATCGACATGGACGCTCGAGATGTCACGCGCGCCGGATCGAGCGTACCTCTGACTCGGACCGAACTCGACATCCTATTTGCGCTGGCAGAGCAGCCGGGCCGGGTCTGGACCCGGGAGCAGATCGGCCAGCGTGTCTTCAGCGAGTCGTTCGACAGCTTCGATCGAACCATCGACAGCCACGTCAAGAATCTCCGAGCCAAGCTTGGCCCGCGCCAGCATGGTGGCTCCTACGTCGAGACCGTTCGAGGTGTCGGGTATCGCGCCGCTCGTCCGGTCGATCCGGCCTGATGCCAGAAGAGGGGCCGTGAGCCTGCGCTGGCGAATCGCCCTCGGGTTCGCTCTCGTTGCCCTGGCGACGGCGGCAGTGATAGCGCTGGCCACGCCCCCGATCATCACCCAGGGCTTCTCCGACGCCGACAACGACCGGGACAATGGAGGGGCCGTGGCCACGGCCATTTCGACCCCGGCCGGCCGTGCCGAAGACACCGGCGAGGGACCCACGCAAGCTACGACGGCCGCCCGGACGACTTCGGCTGCCGCCACCGCGGCGCGAACCGCCGGCATGACTCCCACCCAGGCCTCGGTGGCCGGCACGACGACCAGCGGCCAGGCCCGACAGATCACGATAATTCGATTGCTCCTGGCGGCTATCGCTGCCGCGGCCGTCGCCTCCCTGATCGGCCTGCTCGCAGCAGGCAGGCTCGTGCGGCCCCTCACGCGGCTCGAGGAGGCTGCCGCCGCGGTGGCCCGCGGCGACCTCGGCCGTCGTTCCGGGCTGGCGGACCGAAGCGACGAATTCGGACAGCTGGGCCGCACTTTCGATTCGATGGCCGGGGAGTTGCAGCAGGCGGAGGAAACCCGCCGTCACTTCCTGCAGGACGCCGCCCATGAACTCAAGACGCCGCTGGCCGTCATCGAGGCCACGTCCAGCGCCATCATCGACGGTGTCTACCCGCCGGAACGACGCCACCTCGTCACCATCCGCGACCAGTCGCGCGTCCTGGACCGCATCGTGGACGACCTCCGCACGATCAGCCTGGCTGAGGGCGGGCACCTGCCGCTGGAGCAGCGCCGGCTCGACGTTCGGGCCATGCTCGATTCAGTCGCTGCCGGCTTCGAAGCGCGGGCCGCTGCCAGTTCCGTCAGGCTGTCGGTCGAGGGCCGCCAGGGCCTGATAGTCGAGGCGGACCCTGACCGGCTGCGCCAGGCCATCGGCGCCCTGGTGGACAATGCCCTGCGCCACACGCCGCCTGGCGGTTCGGTGCGCTTGACCGCCTCCGGTCCAACGTCGCCCGGAACCCCGGCGGCCGGCAGGGGCGGGCCTGCAAAACCCGTCGTTCGGTTGACGATCGAAGACACGGGGCCCGGCATCCCGGCCGATTCCCTGCCTCGCATATTCGAGCGCTTCTACCAGGCCGATCCGTCGCGGAGCCGCGGCACCGGCACGAGCGGGCTTGGCCTGTCGATCGTGCGGGCGCTGGCGGAAGCCCACGGCGGGCGCGTCGGCGCGGAGAATCGGGACGAGGGCGGCGCACGGCTGTGGATCGAGCTGCTGGCGGTGCATCTCACCTGACGCAAGCCCTCGAAACCGAAGGGCAGCGAGCGCCAGGATCGGCGATGCGATGCCGGTGTCTGGGAGGGGACGGCGCCCGGAGGGGACGGCGCCCGGAGGGGACGGCGCCTAAGATATGCACAACGCGCCGCATCGCAGGACAGGAGAGTCGCCGATGGCCTGGGGGAGGTCTTCACCGGGGTTCGATCCCCAGGGTTCCAATCCGTTCGGCCAGGATGCCCCAACCGGCGACAAGCTCGAGGTGATCGAGCTGGTCGGCCCGCACCTGAGAGTCTGCGGCCAGATCTCCCTGCTCAAGTTCAATCGAGTCTCCGACCTGATCAATCACAACCGTGGCTTCGTCCGACTGAAGGACGCTCAGCTCCTCCGACGCAACGGCGACCCGACGAACCTGGTCGTGCCGGAGCTCATGGTGAACCAGGACGAGATCACGTTCATCGGCCAGAGGGCCGATTCCGCAACGGTCGCCTCGAGTGCCGTGGAGGCGGGCATGGATCGACCGCTCATGGAACGCACCCGGCGCCAGTTCGTCGTCTTCACAGCCGGCCATACCCTCAGCGGCACCATCTACGTGTTTCCCGACACGAGCATCTCCGACTTCGTCGATACGCCCGATCCGCGCTTCATTCCCCTCACCGGGGTCACGGCTCGCTCCTTGGCCGACCGCCGGGTGATCAGCCACTTCGCCTTCGTCCTGGTCAACCGGACGCAGATGACCGCTGCCTCGTTCCTCGAGAACGCCGGCCGCGCCGTCGAGACGGGCGTCGTCGTCGAGTAGTCCGCGCCGGACCGAGCGACGGCGCGGACGGCCGGCCTCTCGAGTCGCGAAGCATGGAGTGACGTTGAACCAGCGCATCCTCGGACGGACGGGCCGCTCGGTCAGCGAACTCGGCGTCGGTATGTGGGGCATGGGCGGCGGCATCGGCGGCTGGACCGGTGCAGACGACCGGCGATCCATGGGCGTTCTCCAGGCTGCGGTCGACGCAGGGGTCACGTGGAGCACGTCGCTGGGACCGCCCCCAGTCGCGCGCATCACAGTCGTAAGCGCAACCCGGCAAGTCGCGCCGCGTTGACCGACCTCGGCCAGTCGGCGTACCCTGCTACGAGTCCCAGCGAAGCGGTCCGTCCGTGGGCAACTTTGGAAGAAGTAGGTCAGTGAGCGAGATCCCAGAACGTAGTCATCGACGCTCCGGCGTCGTGACCCCGCATACGCCGCGGTAGTCGCCCATCGGATAGGCGCTCGCGCTGTTCCAGCCCGACATGACCACCGCGGTCGAGCAGATCGATGCGGTGGTTTTTGTGTGCCTGCGTGGACCCGCTCCAGAGATGGAAAGGAGGTCGAGATGTCAGGTCCGATACCAGGTCCCGACCTCTCGTTGACCCGTCGGGAAGCCGCCGACCTCCTTCCGGCTCGTCGGTAGCTCGCGGAGCATCGAGTCCCGGTCGGGTGTCCAAGCGCGGGATCCTCTCGATCCCGCCTTCGTTCCTGCGGCGCACGACCCCGCGTGCTGCGCCACGCCGGAGACCGGACGATGAACACTCAACTCTCGCTACCACTCATCAAGCCAACCAGGGCCCGGTGGGAGGCGACCAGGATGGTCGCGCGACCGGCCCGATGACGGCGCCGGGCCACGTCATCTCCCCGCGCAAGGCCAATCGCGTCCGCCTGGTCGCCGTGCTGGCCGTGCTGGGGCCCGGCCTCGTCAGTGGCTTCGCCGACAACGACGCCGGCGGTATCACCACCTACTCGTTGGCCGGCATCCAGTTCGGCTACGACCTGCTGTGGGTCATCCTCGCGAGCCAGGTTGCCTTGTTCTTCACCCAGGAACTCGGAGCGCGGCTCGGCCTGGCCACAGGCCAGGGCATGACCGGGTTGATCCGCGAGCGTTTCGGGGTGCGCTGGGCGACGCTGGCGGCGGTCGCGATGCTGGCCGCCAACCTCGGCACGACCATCGCCGAGTTCGCGGGCATCGGGGCCGCCCTCGGGTTGTTCGGCGTTCCGGTGGGGGTCAGCGCCCTCATCGCCGCGGTCGCGGTCGTTGCCCTGATCTCGTGGGGCAGCTTCGGCAAGGTCCAATACCTCTTTGTCGGGATGGGAATAGCCATCTCGGCGGCCTACGCCATCTCTGCCCTCCAGTCGGGCGCGGACTGGGGTCGGGCTGCCGTATCGCTGGTGATCCCGCACGGCACCCTCACGAGCGCATACTGGCTCGCGGTGGTTGGCACGGTCGGCACGACGATCACCCCCTGGGGCCAGGGCTTTATCCAGGCTTACGTTGCGGACAAGCGACTTGGACCCGATGACCTCGCTGCCGAACGGATCGATGTCGGTCTCGGCTCGTTTCTGACCAACCTCATCGCCGCCTTCATCGTGATCGCCTGCGCCGCGACGCTCTGGGCTCACGGCGACACAGGAATCACCAATGCGGCGACAGCAGCTAAGGCCCTCGCTCCCTTCGCCGGCTCGCTTGCCAGCCTGCTGTTCGCGGCCGGGCTGCTCGGCGCCTCGCTCTTGGGACTCGGCATCGTGCCCCTCTCGTCCGCATACACGGCCTGTGAGGCATTCGGCTGGGAGACGGGGGTCGGCTGGAGGTGGAGCGAGGCTCGCGCCTTCTACGCCCTGCTGGCCTTCTTCATCGGCTTTGCCGCCCTGTTCATCCTGATCCCGGGCATCTCGCTATTCCAGGTCATGTTTCTCTCGCAGGTCCTCAACGGCCTGCTGCTGCCGATCATCCTGGTCTTCGTGATGCTGCTCTCGAGTGACCGCCGATTGCTCGGGCCACTCGCAAGCGGACGGTTCCTGCTGGCAGTGGGCTGGGTCATCACAGTTGCTCTGACGCTGATGTCGCTGCTCCTGGTCTGGACGTCGCTCTTCCCGATCGGCTAGGCCGGAAGGGCAGAAGCAGCGAATCGAAACCGGCCGGCCCCGAAGAGCCGGCCCGTTTGGTTTGCGCGGGTTACGGCTTGTAGCCGGCGAGGGCCTTGCGGCCGAGGTAGAGCGAGGCGCCGCCGAGCTCTTCCTCGATGCGGAGCAGCCGGTTGTACTTGGCGACCCGCTCAGAGCGCGACGGGGCACCCGTCTTGATCTGGCCGAGACCCATCGCGACCACGAAATCGGCGATCGTGGTGTCCTCGGTCTCGCCGGAGCGGTGGCTGACCTGGGCGGTCCAGCCGGCGCGGCGCGCCATCGCTATCGCGTCGATCGTCTCGGTGACCGTACCGATCTGGTTGAGCTTGATCAGGACCGAGTTGGCCGACGATTCGCGGATGCCCCGGGCGATGAACTCGGGGTTGGTCACGAAGATGTCGTCGCCGACGAGCTGGACCTTCGATCCGAGCCGTCTGGTCTGCTCGGCCCAGCCGGCCCAGTCGTCCTCGGCCAGCCCATCCTCGAGGGAAATGATCGGGTACTTGGCGATCCACTTCTCCCAGAGGTCGATCAGCTGGCCCGAGTCGAGGGTTCGACCCTCGCGCTCGAGGCGGTACTGCCCGGTCACGCCACCTGTGCCCGTCCCTTCGACGAGGATCGAACTGGTGGCCGGGTCCAACGCGATGGCCACCTCGTCGCCCGGCCTGTAGCCGGCCTTCTCGATCGCACGAAGAATGACCTCCACGGCGGCCTCGTTGGAGGGCAGCGACGGCGCAAAGCCGCCTTCGTCGCCCTGGCCGACCGAGAAGCCGTCGGCGCTCAGGATGGACTTCAGGGCGTGGAAGACTTCGGAGCCGGCGCGGAGCGCGTCGGCGAACGTGGCGACGCCTACCGGAGCCACCATGAACTCCTGGAAGTCGGTGGAGTTCAGGGCGTGCTTGCCGCCGTTGAGGATGTTGAAGAACGGGACCGGCACGATGCGCGCGCCCACGCCGCCCAGGTAGCGATAGAGCGGCATCTCGTAGCTGGCCGCAACCGCGTGGGCAGCTGCGAGAGAGACGCCGAGGATCGCGTTGGCGCCGAGCCTGCTCTTGTTCGGGGTGCCGTCCAGGGCGATCAGAGCGGCGTCGAGGCCGGCCTGATCGGAGGCGTCCGTCCCGAGCAGCTCGGGCGCGATGATCTCGCGGACGTTCGAGACGGCTTTGAGGACGCCCTTGCCGCCGTACCTGGACTTGTCGCCGTCGCGCAGTTCGACGGCCTCGTTGGCGCCCGTTGAGGCGCCGGAGGGTACGCCGGCCCGACCGACCGAGCCGTCCACGAGGACGACGTCGACTTCGATGGTCGGATTGCCCCGCGAGTCGAGGATCTGGCGGGCTTCGATGAGATCGATGGTTGTCATGGCTACTCCAGGACTACTTGCGGTCGAGAAGCACGGCTACCCCAGGCAGCTCCTTGCCCTCGAGGAACTCGAGCGACGCGCCGCCGCCCGTGGAAATGTGGGTCATCTTGTCGCCGAGGCCCTGCTGCTCGACTGCCGCGACCGAGTCGCCGCCGCCGACGACAACCGTCGCACCCGCCTGGGCACGCCCGGCGAGGAAACGGGCGATGTCTTTGGTTCCGACCGAGAAGGTCGGGATCTCGAAGACCCCCAGGGGGCCGTTCCAGAAGATGGTCCGAGCCGGCTCGAGGGCCTTGCGCATCGCCTCGAGGCTTTGCTTGCCGACGTCCACGATGTTCCAGGAAGCCGGCACTTTGTCGGCCGGGAGCGTCTTGTACTCGCTGCCTCGAGTGACTTCTTTCGCCACCACCACGTCGCTGGGCAGGATGATCTTGGTGCCGTGCTTGGCGGCCGACTCCATGATCGCCCTGGCGTCCTCGACTCGATCCGGCTCGACCAGGCTCTTGCCGACTGGCTTGCCCTGGGCGAGCAGGAATGTGTTGGCCATGCCGCCGCCGATGACCAGGATGTCGACCTTGTCGACCAGGTTGCGGAGGACCTTGATCTTCCCGGAGACCTTGGCGCCGCCGATGATCGCGGCGAAAGGTCTCTCCGGGTTCTCCATGAGCTTGCCGAGGAACTCGATCTCCTTCTCCATCAGCAAGCCCGCGTACGCCGGCAGGATGTGGGCGATCCCTTCCGTGGAGGCGTGGGCACGGTGGGCGGTGCCGAACGCGTCGTTGACGTAGACGTCGGCGTATGCCGCCAGTGCCCTGGCGAACTCGGGGTCGTTCTTCTCCTCCGCGGCGTGGAACCGAAGGTTCTCGAGGAGGAGGCACTCGCCAGGCTTCAGGCGCTTGATGGCATCCTCGGTGCCGACGCCGAGAGCGTCGCCCGTGACCGGGACCGGCATCTTGAGCAGCTGCGAGAGACGCTCGGCCACGGGGCGCAGGCGCATGCTGTCCTGGACCTTGCCGTCGGGCCGGCCGAGGTGGCTGGCGAGGATGACGATCGCGCCCTGGGCCAGCAGAGCCCTGATCGTCGGCAGGGCGGCCACGATCCGGCTGTCGTCCGTGATCTTGCCGTCCTCGAGCGGAACATTGAAGTCGACGCGGACGAAGACGCGTTTACCTGCCGCGTCAAGGTCCCGGATGGTGAGCTTGTTCATCTTGACCTCGGGCTTGACTGGGCGGCGCGGGGCCGACGGCGAAACCGCCGACCCCGTTCCGGCTGCTTGCGCTGGTTAGAGGCGCTCGGCGATGAATCTGGTCAGGTCGGCAACGCGGCAGCTATAGCCCCACTCGTTGTCGTACCAGGCCAGGACCTTGACGAACTTGCCGGTTCCGCCGACGACCATGGTCAAGGCCGAGTCGACGATCGCCGAACGGGCATCCCCGCGGAAGTCGACCGAAACGAGCGGCTCGTCGCTGACCCCGAGGATGCCCTTGAGGGAGCCGGCCTCAGCCGTCCGGAAGGCGGCGTTGATCGCTTCGGCGGTGGTCTCATCGCGGAGTTCGACGGCGAAGTCGACGATGCTTACGGTCGGGGTCGGGACGCGCAGGCTGAAGCCGTCGACCTTGCCCTTGAGCTCTGGAATGACGAGCGAAAGAGCGCGGGCGGCGCCCGTGGTCGTGGGGATCATGTTCAGGCCGGCCGAGCGAGCACGACGCGGATCCTTGTGAGCTACGTCGAGGATGCGCTGATCGTTGGTGTAGCTGTGGATCGTGTTCATGAGGCCCTTTTCGATCCCGAAGGTGTCGTTGAGGACCTTGGCTACCGGCGCAAGGCAGTTGGTGGTGCAGCTGGCATTACTGATGATCGTGTGCTTGGCGGAGTCGTACCTGGCCTCATTGACGCCGAGGACGATCGTGATGTCCTCGCCCTTGGCCGGGGCGCTGATGAGGACCTTCTTGGCGCCGGCGGTGATGTGCGCGCCGGCCTTGGCGGCCTCCGTGAACTTACCAGTCGACTCGATCACGACGTCGACGCCGAGATCCTTCCACGGCAGCTGGCTCGGGTCGGTCATCTGGAGGACCTTGACGGGCTTGCCGTCGATGACGATCGAGTCCTCGGTGTGGCTGACCGTGCCCGGGTAGTTGCCGTAGGTCGAATCGTGGGCGAAGAGGAGAGCGTTGGTCGGGACGTCGACGATGTCGTTTACAGCGACGACTTCGAGCCCGGGGGCGCGCTCGAGGATCGCCTTGAGCGACTGGCGACCGATGCGACCGAAACCGTTGATACCGACACGAACTGCCATGTTCTGTCCTCCGAAGGATCGATGCCGCGCTCGGTCAACCGGTCGCGGAAAGATGATTGGCCCGACCGCCGCGCCAGGCCGGGTCGCCGAGACGCGCGATCACGAGTGGGTGGCCGCCGGCCAGGCTGACGTCCCCGCCGAGCTCGGCGTGGACGATCTTGACGCGGCTGCGCGGCGTGCGGAAAGCGGTGGCGGCGACTTCGGCACGAGCCGGACCGAGGAGCCGCTCGCCCTGAGCGTCCGAGATCGCGCCGCCGACCACGATCCGGGTTGGGTTCAATGCGTCCACGAAACCGACGCAGGCAATTGCGAAGGCGCGTCGGCCGCGCTCCATGATCAACCGGCATGCTTCATCGCCGGCGTCTTCGCCCTCGGCGATATCGCGCGCCCCAATGACCTCGAGGCCCCGGCGGGCTGCGCGGGAAGCCAAGAATGGGCTGGTTCCGTCGGCCACGGCTCCCCTCGCGGCCCTGGCCATGGATGCCCCACCGAGGAAGGCCTCCAGATGACCCACGCCACCGCAACCGCAGACGCCCTCCATCGAAACGGGCGTGTGGCCGAGCTCGCCGGCGGTACCGTCCGGGCCGTGGAAGATTCTGCCCTCCGACACGATCGCGCCGCCGACGCCCGTCGAGACGGTCAGGTAGATGAAGTCGGGGCACTCGCGCGCAGCACCGAAAGCCATCTCGCCAAGAGCGGCCACGTTGGTGTCGCGCTCCAGAAATGCCGGCAGGCGGAGCCGGCGGCCGAGCTCGTCCGCGATGGGCACCTCGACGAAGCCGGGGCCCAGGTTCGGGGTTTGCACCACGACGCCGCGCCAGGGGTCGACGGGGCCGGGGCTGGAGATTCCAATCCCAACGATGCCGTTCTTGACGTCATCCGGCGCCTGGTCCCTAACCTGTCGAAGAGCGGCTTCGCAGGCATCGAGGATGGCGGCTGGGCCGGCAGCGACGGGCGTGGGTCCCTTCGTCTGGGCCAGCCGGGAACCGTCGTCCATGACGACGGCGGCGCGGATGTTCGTCCCGCCCAGGTCGAGGGCAAGGACCGGTCGTGATGACAGGGGGGGTAGCCTCGCGTTTCCGATTCGGTGGGGATGCTGGTCAATTCTAGCAAAGGGGATTCGGGCCCCAGCGGGCCGGTCGGCCCGTTCCGAGCGGCTGCTCCGACCGGGGGCGAAGGGCCAGCCATCACCCTCGTGTCCGCGTCACCGGTGCCAGAAGTCCTGTCGACTGCTCCCGGGAGCCGTCGGGCGCGCCCGATGGCTCGAATTGAGCGCGGCCGGGAGAGCATGAGTTCGACGGCGTCGGCGCGGCGGTCTCCGTCGCGATTCGAAGACGCAGGCCGGATTCATGCACTCGTCTGGAGGACACAACCAACGGCAGAAACAGCGCGACCCCCAGCCGAAGCGGGGGGTCGCAAGAATGACCGTAGGTCGTGTGCGGTTCAGGCGCCGATGCGGAAAACCTTGCCGCCGCAGTCCGGGCAGGTGCCCTGGGTCGCCGGCTTGCCGTTCTTCATCGTGATCTTCTCGGCGTTCTGAATGACGACCTTCTTCTTGTCCTTGACGCAGTAGCCCTCTGCCATTGTTCCTAGCCTCCCAGTTGAGACGGGGCGAGGCCCCGGCAATTAGTGGTCGCGCCTGACCATGCAAGCGTACTTGATGGCGATGGCTGGCGACGAGTCGCAGGTGGCTGTGCCGGCCGACACCGGAGAGACCGCTTTGACCGATCCAGGGACACGGCCGACGATCCTCCCGCCAGGCCCTCGGAAACGTTCTCGACAACGGTGGGGCCCCACGAAAGGGTCGCGTTCGGCAATGCCTGTCCCTCGCAGCCGGTGCACAGTGCTGGGCACCTGGCGCGAGCATAGACGGCTCGAAAGTTGAGCGTCAAGCGCGGGCGCATGTGGCTCGCGAGGCGCATAGACCAGGCACGACGCTTATCGGCCCCTTCCACGGCCGAACCTGAGATGTCGCGGCACGATCTGGACCAGGCGCCGAGGATCCATCGTCGAGCCCACGGCATGAGGCCGGCGAAGCCCGCCGCCCCGCCGGGCGAGGGCCAGTGCGGCCGGCGCAGACAAGAGAAGAGCCAGCAGGACCACGAGAAGCGCCGCGGCGTCGAACCCGGGGGTGGTCGGTGAAACCCGTCCGATCGAGACCGTGGCCGCCGATGGAGCTGGAGAGGGCGTCGGCGCGCCGGCCGCGAGATCGGTCGGGCCACTGCTCGCCGTGGGCGCGGCCTCGCCCGGCAGTTCGACTATCGATGCCGGATCCACCTCGATGAGCAGCCCCTGGTCGTCCTGTCGGACCAGTCCGGTCACTTCAATGGCATCGCCCGGCTCGAGCACGGTGACGACGTCCGCGGCCGACGGGCCGCCGATTCGGACCTGGCCGGTCCCGTCGTCCAGGGTGGCGGTGCCGTTCCCCGTAAGCGTAACGAGGCCCGATACAGTCACCGTCCTGCCGAGGTACGCGCTGAGCGAGCCGATCCCGACGTCAGGAGAGACCGATGCGGTGGAGGGGACACCGCTGCCGGGAACGGTCCCGGGAGCGGTGGCTGAAACCGACCCGCCGAGAACCGCCGGCGCGGGTCCGAGACGGAGATCCAACGACGTGCGCGGCAGCAGCTGGAAAACCGACGAGTCCGACGTGGAGCGGCGGACGATGCCGGTCACCACGGAGAGGCGACCGACGGAGGCCTTGGTCAGGGCGATGGCCGCGGCCGGCTCGCCCAGGACGGCCACAGCGTTGCCGTCAACGAGCATGTCGGCGCGCCATCGAGCGCCCGCCGGAGTGAAGCCGTCGATCCGGCCGCAAACGCGAACCAGCTGCCATTCCAGGGAGCTGTCAAGCGGACCCGATACCGTCCGCGGCTCAATTGCCTGCAACTCACCTTCGATTGATACCGCCGATGCCGTCACGGTAGGGCCGCCTTCCCATCTGCCGACCTTGCCCGTCACGCGTACCTGCATGCCAACAGGAGGCACGTTCATCGAATCGGGCAGGATCACCGCCACTGCGGCCGTTCCATCGTCGACGACAATCGTCGGGCTGCCGATGTCGAGCAGACCGGCCGTCGCCGTCACGGCCGCTTCCACGTCGACGGCGGCGCCGCGAGTCCCGAGGGCCGAAGCCAGGTCCCGGTAGACGGTGGCGGTCTTCGACGGTGTTGGCTGAGGCGTGGATCCAGGATCCGGGGCATCGGTAGGTATCGGGGCCCGTACCAACAGGTCTTCGCGGCGGCGCAACCACAGCCTGTAGCCGTCTAGTCGACCTGTGGCCGTCGCACGCTGGCTGACGATGCCCGTGACCAGGACGACGTCTCCCTTTGCCACATCGGACTTCGACAGACCGGTCGGCGGGTCGGCCAGCGCACGCACGCTCGAGGTCCCGTCTCCGATCGTGACGGTCAGGCGACCGCCGTCGGTCGTGACCGAGTCGACTGTGCCGCGAATGGAGACGAGGGACCCTTCCGTCGTCTCGCCGATGTCGGACAGCTCGGCGCGAGCGGCCGTCGGGTCCGCGCCTTCGTCCCCCACCGTGAACGTAACGAGATCGCGAACCTCGAGCTGGCCGTACGGCGCGGCCAGCACGCCATCCACCTCGACGGATCGCCCAACGGTCAGTCCCTCCGTCGTGGTCAAAACGCGAAGGAAGATGCCACCCGACGAGTCCTCGACTGCCAGCAGCCCGTCTGCGCCCAGTAGACCGGCCTCGGCGGTCACGACGCCGGCGACATGGACACGGGCGCCCGGCAGCTGAGCACGGGCGGCTGCGATCGTCTCCAAGCCCGGGACAGGCTGCCCCTGCGAGGCCGACGGGGAAGGACCGGGAGACGTTGGGCTGGGCGTCGAGCTCTTGGTTGGTTGAGGCGTGGGTGCAGGAGTCGGGGCCGCGGACGCCGACGTGGACGGCGACGACGTGGAGACCGCGGCCGCGGTAGCGGTTGGTTCGGCCAGCGTAGACCTGCTCGAGATCGGCGTCGGCCCCGGATCGAGCGAGCCCGCTGCTATGGGAGTCGAAGTCCCGGCGGCCGTCGCGGCGGGTGTTGACAGGTCGGTCTCGGTCGGCGTCGGAGCCGTCGTCACCCTCACGTCTGCTGTGGCGGTGGCGGGAGGCGTCGGGGAAGGGCCCGGTACAGGCGGCGAAGCAAGCGATTGAGGGACCGGATTCGACTGCACGAACCAGTCGACCCGGTTGTCGTTGACGTCCTGCGTGTTGCCCGCTGGTCCACCGGGGAGCCGCTCGAGGCTTGACTTCACCGGCGGAGCCGGGGCGACCGTCCCCTCGACATATGCGTTCGTCGCGGTGCCCCACCCCACGGCATCGATGACGCTGCCGTCGGCCCCGCGCAGCGCAACGGCTCCCCCGTCGGCCGCAAGCCCGCTGGAGTACGTGACGTCGGCGAGCGGTCCGTAGATGCCAGCGCCGTTCGCGACGAGCAGGTGCTGACCCGGCGCCAGGACGAGCGGCCCTACGAAGCCGGCTTTTCGTGTCGTGGTCGCGCCGGAAGCCGTGACGTAGATGAGCTCGCAGCCGCCGAGGTCCGCGGCGGTGGCGCCCGCACTTGCGATCTCCACGTACTCGTCCGAGGCGGAGGCCCCGCCGGTGACGACCTCCGCGATGACGAAGCCGCTCGACGGCGGCCAGGTTGGGACGGCAGCAGCAAGCCCGGAAGGCACGACTGCGGCAGCCACGGCGGTGGCAACCAGGAACGAAACCAGCGGAAGCAACATCCCGCGGGGAGCAGGCATGGGGCACCTCGAGCGGCCTCTCCGGCGGGAGTGAGCCGGCCAGTTCTACGCCCGGTGCCTTGGCGCTCGCTTACCTGGGGCTTATCGGCACACGGAGCGGCCTGTGGCCGGTGCCGTCATCGACTACCATTCCGACCGCGTGGGTCCCACCTGGGATTTCTTGCGCACTCATGAAACCCGACCTTAGGAGGCCACGTGGCCCGCGCCAAGAGAACCGACAGAGCTGAGGCGCGCCGCAAGTACCGCGCCTATCTGCTGGAGCAGCAGGAGGCGGAGGCTGCAGCCGCCCAGGGCCCAGAAGGCGCGGCGGGCGGGCCCGGCCCGACTACGGGACGCACCACCGGCGCGAAGCCAGGGCCGACGGCTGCGCCCGGCGCTCGCTTGGGCATCGTAGCCGCGGCACGCGCCGCATACCGACAACCACACTACGTCGACGACATCCGCAACGTCGGTTCGCTCGTCTTCCATTCCAACGCGATCTGGCCGATATTGGTGATGTCCCTGGTAGCGGGTGCTTACGGGGTCATCCGGAGCGGAGTCCCCAACGATCCGATCTGGCTCTTCCTGGTCCAATTCATCTTCTACCCGGTCCCATTGCTGCCGCCGATGCTGGCCGGCTTCCTCGCCCCGAGATCGACCTGGCTGGCCGGCCTGATCTCTTCGTTCATCGCGACGATCACGTTGGTTGCCGTGGTTGCGGTGACTCCGACCGAGTCTCTGACCGCCTCTTCCTCCACTGCCGCCTCTGTATCCTCTGTGAGCCTGCTCACTTTCGCGGTCTATCAGCTGATGATGGCGCTGGCGTTCGGCGCTCTCATGGGCGCGCTGTCGGGCTGGTACAAGCGCTTCCTGTCATTCACATCGGGCCCGCGGACCCGGCCGACATCGAAGTCGGGCGGCGGGCGACCCCAGCAGCGGTCCCCGCAGCGGCGCAGCCCGACGACGCGAGGCTAGCTTCGACGCAGCCAGCGGGACGATCAGGCGCGACGCTCCGGCACGAAACTCAGCCGCAGCGCATGCCGCTGTAGCCGAGCGCTCGCACGCCTTCCGGGTGACTCGGTCCGCCGGCTGCCTCCGCCACTTCAGGGAGTGGCCTGATGTCGCGCGCGATGACGTTCACGACGTCCGCCTCGCGCTGCAGCATGCCGTCCACGTAGAGCAACGCGTGGCGTCGCACCACTCCCCGAAGACGCGCCCACGCGTCGGGCCAGAGGGTTACGTTGACCATCCCCGTCTCGTCTTCAAGGGCCAGGAAGACCGTGCCACGAGCCGTCATGGGATGCTGGCGGGTGACGACCAGGCCGCCGAGACGGACCGGGCCTGGGTCGCGATCCGCCAGGGAGGCGGCCGTGACGGCACCGAGCCGGTCGAGCGCCGGCCGGAAGATCGATACCACTTGGCGGCGGGCGTCGAGCGATAGTACGGCGTAGGAGTCGCCGAGTCGTTCACGCTCCGTCAGCGCCGGCAGCTCGGGCGCGGGTGTGGGGGGCAGGCGCAGGTCCATCGGCCGACATGCGGGGTGGCGCGGCAGCCTCGTCCGGCCGGAGGCGCGGCCGAGCGATCGCCCCGTCCGGCCGTTCACCCTGCCCCGCGTCGAGCCCATAACCTCTCGCAACTGCCACAACAGCTCGCGTCGCGGCCGATTCAGCGAATCCAGCGCACCGGCCCTGATCAGGCGCTCGATCACTTCCTCGGGCAACTCCGTGCGCGCCACGACGTCCGCCAGAGAGCGGTAAGGACCCCTGGCCAACTCGGTGTCCAAGAGCTCCGCAAGCTCGTCGCCGACCCCCTTCACCAGCGCCAGGCCGAGGCGTACGCCGTAGCCGGTCGCCGTCTCCGGCGTCCAGCGAGCCCGTGACGCGGCCGACGGGACGATGCAGCCCGAAGAACGCACCGCGGCCGGCCGTCGCGCGATTCCCGCCCCCTCGGGGAGCGGCTCGCCGTCGCGTCCGACCCACTCCGTAGTCGTCCTGTAGCTCGATGCGTTCACGTCCACCGGCAGGACCGCGACACCGTGGCGCTTGGCGTCATTGATCAGCACCTCCACCGGGTAGAAGCCCATCGGCTGGGCGTTGATCAGCCCGGCCGTGAACTGCGCCGGGTAGAAGAGCTTGAGAAACGCGGACTCGTATGCCGTGCGGGCGAAAGCCGCGGCATGGCTCTTGGCGAAGCCGAACGAGGCGAAGGCGGCCACCTGACGAAATAGCTCCTCGGCCTCCTCGTGGGTCAGCCCGTTCGTGGCCCGGCAGCCCTCGACGAAACGAGCGTGGAGCTTCTCCATCTCCCGGCTCGAGCGCCACGTCCCCATCGCCCGCCGGAACCCATCCGACTCGCCCGGGCTGACGCCGGCGACCGCGATCGCGATCTGCATGACCTGCTCCTGGTACAGGATCACGCCGAGGGTTTCGCGCAGGACCGGCTCGAGGCTGGGATGGAGGTACGTGACCGGCTCGATCCCCTGTCGCCGGCGAAGGTACGGATGAACTGCGTTGCCCTGTATCGATCCCGGCCGAATGATCGCGACCTCCACCACCAGGTCGTCCAGGTTGGCCGGCTTCGACTTGGGCAGCGTTTGCATCTGGGCCCGGCTCTCGACCTGGAAGACCCCGACCGTATCGGCGGCGCGGAGCATCTCGAATACTTCCGGCACGTCCTCCGGCAGCCGATCGAGGTCGACCGAAGCCGCGCAGTCGCTCTCGATAAGTCCGAGTGTCTCATCGATCGCCGCGAGCATCCCAAGGCCGAGCAGGTCGAGCTTGATCAGCTTGAGCGTCTCGACGTCGCGCTTGTCGAACTGGACTACGACGCGGTCGGCCATGGTGGCCCGCTCCAATGGCGCGATGTCGATCAGCGGCGCAGCGGTTACGAGCATGCCGCCGCTATGGATCGAGAGGTGCCTCGGGAAGCCGTCGATGCGGGCGCAGAAGGCCAGCCACCGCTCCCAGTCGGGCATGCCGGCCGTGGTGCCGCGTCGCATTTCGGGCGGGATCTGTAGTTGAGGCTGCACCCGCGCCACACTCGAATGCGGCTCCGCCCGGACGATTCCTGTCGTGCCGGACCGGCCGGCCGGTCCGGCAGCGGCGGCGGGCGCGGCCTTGCGCGCGCCGGTTCGCTCGGCCGCCTCCAGTGCTCGTGCCGGCGCCTTCGCGGCTCGCTCCGCAGCGAGCCAGGCGATGCTCGCCGGAGAGTCGCCAGGGCCACCGCCGGGGTCGGCCTCGCCACCTGCCCCGATCCGGCCGCCGCCGATGCGGTGGCTCACACCGAGCAAACCCCCTCGAGGGTGGTTCAGCTGGCCCATCCGGTCGGTCAGGCCGTGCTTTCCAGCCGTTTCGGCCGTCATCCTGACCACGCCGGCGGTCGTGCCCCCACCGCCCGCCTCCCGCTCCACCGTGTCGGCGAAGAACTGGCCGAAGCCGCCGTCGGCCTCGAGGTCGCGCCGGACCATGACCGAGTCGTAGGTTTCGAGAGCCCTGGCAACCCGATCGACCAGCGGCCGCGGAAAACCGAGCGCGTACCCGACCTCCCGCACTGCCGACCGGGCCCGATACGTGACCAGGTTGCATACCATCCCGGTGTGCTCGGGGCCGTAGCGCCGGTAGACGTACTGGATGACCTCCTCTCGACGTTCGGAGGAGAAGTCGATGTCGACGTCGGGGTAGCTCGTTCGACCCTCGTTGATGAAACGCTCGAAGAGCAGGCCGTGCCGAATGGGGTCGACGCGGGTGATTCCGAGCACGTAGGCGACGATCGAGTCCGCTGCGCTGCCCCGCCCCTGGGCTGGGATCTTCCGTTCCCTGGCGAAGCGCATCAGGTCCCAGCAGATCAGGAAGAACTCGGCCAGACCGGTCCGTTCGATGACGTCGAGTCGTGGGCCAGCTGCTTCACGACCGGCGATGAGATGGGGTGATATCGGCGGCGGGCGCCCTCGTGGCACAGCTCTTCCAGGTACGAGAAGGCGGTGTTGCCCTTTGGGACCGGAAAGCCGGGGAAACGGTAGCGCTCGAACCCAAGGTCGACCGAGCAGCCCGCGGCCAGCTCACCGGCATTACCGATCCCCTCGACCCAGGCGGCCGCCGTACGGGCGTCCGCCCCCGCAAATCCGAGCGTTCCACCGCCTCGTGGCGTGCCGCCGTCCAACGAGCCGCGACCGGGCGGCAATGCCATCAACTCGCCGGCACTCTTCAGGAACGACTCGCCGTCCGAGCGCCGGAGGTCGCGCAGCTCGTCCAGGGTGCGACCGTGACTAATCGCCGTCAGGACATCGTGGAGCTCGCGGCCCTCGGGGTAGGCGTAGTGGACGTCGTTCGTGACGACGACCGGCAGTCCGAGTTCCTCCGCGAGGCGAGAGGTCTCGGCCACGAGCCAGTCGTCGTCGGGCAGCAAGTGATGCTGCATCTCCAGGAAGAACGCGGACGTGGCGACCGAATCGAGCCGCGCCCTCCGGCTCGCGAAGAGCCGGGCATAGCGCTCTGCCGCGGCCTGCGCCCCGTCTCGGTCGCCGACCCGCAGGCGCCGGGCGATCTCGCCCTCACGGCACCCGGAGAGAGCCACCAGCCCTTCCGTGTTCTCGGCCAGGAGCGCATGACTGAAGCGCGACATCGACTTCGTCCCTGCAAGATTCGCCCGACTGACCAGCCGGCAGAGGCTGCGATAGCCCGCTGCGTTCCGCGCCAGCAGGACGAGATGCGGCCCGCGCTGCCCCTCCCCGACGCCACGCAGGTCCTCCTTCACCGGGTCGCGATGGCCGGGAAGGCGGGCACGGGCCGGTCGCGGCCGGGCGGGCAGCCCCTCTCCGCGCCGCGCGTCATCGGGGAGTGGCGCCGCTCCCGCGAGAGCGCGGCCCCTTGCCTCTAACGCACCGGCCGTGGGGCCGGTCGCGGGGCCGGTCGTGGCGATGCCTCCCGCCGGGCAGCCGCGACCGGCACGCCACGGCCTTCTGCCCGGCACCACGATTCCCGCGGGATCCGGCACGGCCGCGTCGGCCAGCTCTATCTCTAGCCCGATCACGGGCCGCAGCCCCGCCTCCCGGGCCGCGGTCGAATAACGGACAACGCCGTAGAGGCCGCCATGATCGGTGACGGCCAGCCCTGACATTCCCAGTTCGACGGCACGCTCGACCAGCTCGTCCGGTGCGGAGGCGCCGTCCAGGAACGAGAAGTGCGTGTGGCAATGGAGTTCTGCGTAAGTGGTCACCCTGATTCTCGGTCAGTCGTAGAGGCGTTCTAGATGCCAGGTCAAATCGACCCGGTCCAGATACAGGAGGGCTAACCAGCTCGCACCGGCCACCTTGAAGTAGTCACGGGCGATCGGGCGGCTCCACCAACTCTCCTCGACGCGCCATCGGTTGCAGACCTCGATTCGCTCCTGCCGGCCGTTCCAGCGGAAGGCGATCGGCTCCCCGTCCGGACCGAGTTCGACGTCGATCGATGGATGCTCACGCAGAAGCCGTGTCATGAGGCCGGCCCACGGTGCAAGGCCGCATTGGTCCGTCCGCCGGACCTCGCTCGGTCGGGAGCCGTGGCTCGGCCGGTAGTCGAGGCGCCGGCTCCGGCTCCGAAACTCGACCCTCGTCGCCACGTCCAACGCGTTTCTGCCAGGGCCGCCTCTGTATCCTCCAGCTCCGTCCAGCCCACCCGATCCTCGCCGAAGCGAAGCCCGAGCCTGGCCAGCTGCCAGCCAAGCCGGCCAGTTCGACCCGTCTGCGGCGTGAAGAGCGAGAGCTGAGTGCCCGCGGCCGGCGCAACGTCGCCGAGCTCCAATTCCACTCGCGCTACCGACGCTCGAGGCGGATCCATTTCGAGGCGGGCGATCAGCAGGCGCTCGATGGCCAGCCCCTCGGACGTGGGCTCGGGCAGGAGCTGGTCTATCGTCATCGAAGGCGGCACGTCGCCTGTAGAGAACGAGCGATCCAGCTCGAGGGTCAGCCGCGCCCGGGCCGTCGCCGCGCCACGGGCGTCGAGCTGATCGCCGAAGGCCGCGGCCAGCCGGTGCAGGACGAAGCGCAGGCCTTCGACGTTCGACACGGGCGGATCTATCGGCAGAGCCATGGCAAATCGCTCCGGGGCATGGCGCGGTCGAAACGGTTCCGTCTCCTCGCCGCGGGCTCGGGCATGCAGCCACTCTCCCTCCGGCCCGAACCGGGCCACGAGCGCCGACCGCGGCAACTCCGCAACCTGGCCGATGACGCGCAACCCGAACCGGTCGAGGCGAGCGCGCACCTCCGGATCACGGCTCAGCATCACCGCGGGTAGAGGCGCCAGAAAGGCCGCGTCGCCGCTCGGCTCGATGGCATGGAGCGCGACCGCGCCACTCGCCACGCCACACGCCACGCCACCCGCCGCGCCACCCGCCGCGCCACCCGCCGCCACGAGTGGCGGCACAGCCACCTTCCCCGCCAGTACGGCCGCTACCGCGGCCGCGAACCGCGTCCCGCCGATTCCCGCCAGCGGCGGCCCAGGCAGGATCCCCGCCAGAGCCTCTCCCACCCGGCGAACGAGCAACGGCTCCGGTCCCCACAGCCGGTCGAGGCCGTCAAGCTGGACCTCGACCCGCCCGAAGCCCGGCGTCATAGCATCGGTCTCGGCCGCCACGCCGGGGCTGAAGCCGGCCAAGCGATCGAGCGCCGCCTTCAGGGCTGCAGCACCGGCAGGCGGATCCGGGTCGAGGAAGACGGCCTCTGGGGCCAGCCTATGGGCCGCCCCGAGCGGCATCCGGGTCCGGACGCCCAGCTCGAGCGCACGGCGGCTCGCGTCCAGGACCGGGCCGTCCGTCCACGGCCTGCCGCCAAGAATGATCGGCGCGACCTCGAATGGATCGGAGGCCCTGCCGCGGGCCAGGCGCAGGAGAAGGTGAGGCCAGTGAAGATGGAGAAGTCGCATCGTCAGGAACCGGAGTGATGGCTGGGGGGTGGAGCGGCGCGAGCCGAGCTGCCGAGGTCGGAAGGTTCGGCCTGTAGCCACCCGGCGGGGCCACTCCGCCCAGCGGGGCCACGCCCGATCCCCAGGCGGCGGTCAATCGACCCGTTCCCGGCGTGCTCTCCCGCAGGAGATCGCGCCTGATCAGGCAGGCGTCGCGCAGGCCGCCCTCCGCGTACAGGATCCCCAACTCGGCCGCCCGGCCGGGCGGCCCGAACCTATCCCGAGTCACGCGGACCTCGGTCCGCTGCCCCACCACGTCTCGCCCCAATCGAATCCATGCTCTCCAGTTCAGCTCCAGCCTCAGCGCGGCGACCTGTATGAGAACGCCTGCCAGGGCGGGGGGCAGGCTCGGCGGCTCGAGAACGAGCACCTGGACGCCGGCGCGGCGAGCCAGCGCAGCCAGTCGGTTGAGTCGCTCCGCCAGGTTCGAATTCGAAGTGCCCGCCCCACCCGGGGTCCAAAATTGAAGGTCCAGAAGCAGCAGGTCGACAGTTCGATCCTGCAGGAGCATCGCTGCCATCGCCAGCGCTTCATCGAGCGAGTCCGGCATCAGGACGACCAGCCAGTCGAGCTGTACGCCCCGAGCGGCGGCTTCGACCGGATCCAGGCTCCTGGCAAGATCCAGATACGCAACTATCCCGCCGGCAGCCTGGGCCCCGGCCACGGCCTGCAGAGCGAGCGTTGTCTTGCCGCTGGTCCCATCTCCCTGGATAGCAGTCATCGCGGAGCGCGGCAGCCCACCCAGCCCGAGAATCGCATCCACGGAGTGGAAACCGGTTGGTATCGCCCGATCCGACGCGGGCAGAGCACCCGGTCCCCCCGGCAGCCCCTCTGGGTCGAAGGCCGGACTCGGCCGCGGCGCCACCGCCAGAGCCCCCTCCACCTCCCCGCCCCAGCGCGGAGCTGCCCCACCCCAGCGTTCCCGGAGGGACGCCAGAGCGGCCTGAACGTTCTGGGGAGGGGTCGTCATGTTGCACAGATGATAGAACGTATGTTCTAATAGTCAAGGCCCGGCGACCCCACGGGCGGGCGCGGCTGAAGTAAACTCCGTGCCCTCCGGCAGTCAACCCGGGGCAGCAAATCTGAAGTGGCCCTGATCCAGGTGATGGGCCGCGCCGAAGTAATCTCCATCCCCTCCACCGCAAACCCAAGAGTAGCGCGTCAGCCGTGGCCCTGATCGAAGCGACCGGACTGACCAAGAAGTTCCGCCAGGCCGTCAAAGAGCCGGGGCTGGTCGGGTCGCTCAAACACTTCTTCACCCGCCAGTACAAGGACAAGCTGGCCGTCGACCACATCGACCTCAGCGTCGAGGCCGGGGAGTCGGTCGCCTACCTCGGGCCAAACGGCGCCGGCAAGTCGACCACGATCAAGATGCTGACCGGCATCCTCGTCCCCACCTCCGGCAGCCTGATCGTGAACGGCCTGGTTCCGCACGAGAAGCGCCAGCAGAACGCGCGCAACATCGGCGTCGTCTTCGGCCAGCGGACGCAGCTGTGGTGGGACATCCCCGTCATCGAGTCGTTCAACCTGGCGCG
>Ga0182027_10002993_pt1 | contig 27090 bp, 18 predicted proteins | sample 712E1DmetaG_FD_121300 | JGI IMG/M metagenome (GOLD analysis project Ga0182027, IMG submission 121300) | Permafrost microbial communities from Stordalen Mire, Sweden - 712E1D metaG (Illumina Assembly) | ecosystem: Environmental > Terrestrial > Soil > Wetlands > Permafrost | place: Sweden...
CAACACGCACACGGTGATAGCTTTGCATGCTCCAACTATGAATGCCCACTCGCCTTTAGAAAAGTATCTACAACGGTACATCTTCACATTGTCAAAGACCTAGGTCAACGCTCGAGCTGAAAGCTGACCAGGCGGTGTCTCGCTGCATTCGTGCTGGCTTCCCGCCTTGTGGACAAATGGCGCCGCATTCGGCCGGGTTCTTGAAACTACTTGAAGGAGGTCCTGCACTTTGTCAGTAGCTTCCGATGATAGCGACCGGCAGGGCAGCCGCCGCCATGGCCTGGACCACAGCCGTTACGTTCTGCCAGACGGTTGAGCCGCCGACAATCTTTTCGGGTACGAAGATCGTGTCGCCAGGCCGCATGCGAAGGTTCATAAAGTTATTGCTTACCCAGCTATTACCGCGTGGCACTACAGACCCATCGGCGTGAAGCACATAGATATCTTTCTTGTCGCCGAAAGATGTCGCGCCGCCCGCCTTGCGCAGATACCAGGTAAGATCTCTCCCGGGAACGTAGCTTATTGCGGCTGGGTTATACACCTGGCCGCTGACCACTACGAAATCTGGTCGCTTGGGTATGACCAAGCTGTCTCCTGCACGCAATTCAATATCCGCAGGCGTACCTTCCCACCTGCTGACGTCGGAAGAGATGTTGATTACCAGCCGGCCACTCGCGGGAAGGTTGCGAAGCTTCGCGAGGATATCTTGGCGCTGCATCTCAACTGAGTGCTGTAAATCCGCTGCTGCTTGTGTGGGCATCGCCCCTTGTCTAGCTTCGGCCGGTGTATTCTCGATTCGTTGAATCATCTGCTGACGCGCTTGCTCGGCCAGTATACGGACTTGTACCCGCTCCACAACGGCGGCGGGCGGATACGCGTCCTCTCGAAAACCTCCCGCCCGCTTTAACAAGGAACTAAGATGCTCGCCCGGTTCAATCGCGTAACTGCCGGTGTGCTCGACCTCGCCGCTTATCGTCACCGATGAGCCGATATCCAGCCAGCCAGCCAATTGCTGAATGCTAAGGACGTCCCCTGGACTAAGCGTCACATCAGCATCCTTGTCGCCATCCAGCGCTTTCTCTACCGCGACGATCCTATGGCTCACCAGTGCCTTTTGACCATTTTGCACAACATAACTCGAAAGGTCGGCCTCATCCCGATAGGCGCTACGTATGAATCCTCCCGCCATCCTCACCAATCCGGCTACAGTCATACCCTGAGACATCGGATACGCACCGGGACGAAGAACATCTCCCCTGATGGAAACCATGGGCGGATCGATCTCATAGCGACCGAAGACATGAATCGAATCGAAGGGTTCGAGGAGAAACGAATCATTACCGATCAGGGCGTCGTGCAAGTTAAAACTGATAACCTCTGGCCGGAAGTCGGGTGGCAGAAGACGGAAGAGTTCCGCATGGTCAGCCGGCTCGGGCAATACGTCCTGATACGAATGCAACAGGTCGTTAATCGTCATCCCATCCTTGTAGGGGTATGTACCAGGCCGATAAACGTGTCCTTCGAGGTAAACCGCGTCTTGGTTGTAGGGTAAGATCTGCGAAATTACAACGTCGTCTCCACCCTGCACCGGGAAGCCGGCCAGCTTCTGTGCTACCTCGGCCGGGTTGTTCGGGAGTTCGAGACTTAACATGGTGCGGCGCTCGTTGGCCACAATTCGCGCAACATTAATTTGTTTCAAGCTCGCGGCACTCAGAATCCCCCCCGCAAGATCGAGTACCTGTTTCAGTGTTTTCTCGCCGTTCAGTTCGTATATCGCGGGGCGATGCACCATTCCTTCCACCGAAACTTGCGGACCGACCGGTGGTACCAGAAGGGTATCGCCAGGCAAAAGACGTTCAACGTCGGAGCGAACGCCCTTCAGCAAAAAGTCGTAAAGGTCGATTTCACGGACCAGTTGATTGCCGCGAAGCTGTCGCAGGAGGCGCAGCGACCCGCGACTGGTTGGGCCACCGGCGGCGTAAAGGGCGCTCAGCGGCGTGGACAAAGAGCTGACGTCATAAGCGCCGGGCCGCTGCACATCTCCCACCACATATATGCGCACCGAGCGGAGCCGGCCGAGAGAGATTTCGACGTGCTCATTCTGAAACTGTGCGCTAAGGGCATGCTGGATGGCGCTCTGCGCCTGCGCGATCGTCATTCCGTTAATCATGATTGTGCCCGCTTCAGGGAGCTCAATCTGGCCTTGGCGGTCGATCGTCCGGTTCAGCCGGTCTGACTGGCCGCCCCAGATATTCACGATCAGGCTATCGCCCGGCCCAAGAACATAATCGGGACCGGCGGGGAGGTCCATCGGCAATTCGTTCGCGTTCCCCGTGCCGAAAGAAAAGGCATTGCTGCCGAAGCGCTGCAGCCGGCCTCCGGTGGATGGGACCTGGGTGTAAAGATCACGCAGTGAGGGCAGGCTCTGATATGGATAGGGCTGCTGTATCTCCTGGGATTCACTTTGACCACTTTCGGAACCGGTTCCTTCGGGCGTCGCATGCGCACCTGCTGCTTTTGCACGACTATTCTGAGCTGGTGCCTGGGTATGGCCGCTTTGGGCAGGTGATGCTGTGGCGCCGCCGCTCTCGGCGGGTGCCTGGGCCGCATCGCTCGCGGCAGGTGCTTGGGCGGAACCCTCGGAGTTACTGCCCTGGCCCGCTCCCTGGGCGGAGCCCTCGGCGTTACTGCTCTGGCCGGTTCCCTGAGCGGAGCCCTCGGCGCCACTGCTCGGGGCAGGTGCTTGGGCGGAGCCCTCGGAGTTACTGCTCTGGCCGGTTCCCTGGGCGGAACCCTCGGCGTTACCGCTCTGACCCGTTCCCTGGGCGCGGCCAGGCTGAACGCCGATAACGCCACAAATCAATGCGGCCAATGCGAAGGCAAACAGGAGATCGCGGATGCGGGTCCAATGCGGCCTCGATTCAGACATTCTTCGAATGTAAAGCAATACGCTGGGCATTTCTTAACCTTTTGACGCGTCGGTTTGTTATTTCATGTTAATCGCTTAGAGCTTGCAATCTCATACGAGCTCAATGACTCATTTCTGGCAGGATATGGCCCAGCCGCGGGACGCGCGGGTCGTTGGACATCTTGCAGAGCACGTCGTCGCGTTCGTTCCTGCGCATGATTTCGGTGGGGCGAATATCGGAGGCGTGGACAACGGTGCGGGAACTGATGCAGCGAAATACAACTCCCTTCAACGGGCAACTTCGGCCTTGAGCGTGGTGATTTTCGCCTCCAGCTGCTCCACCTTTCTTTCCAGACTCTTCATGTCCGCGCGAAATTCGTCGAGATGACGTCCGAGAGGATCCTCTCGATTCACATCTCTCAGAACAGTGCGCATCGCCTCGCGCGTGAGGTCCGATACGCTGCGTGCACCGGTCAAGGAGCAGACGCGTCGGAGAGCCACGTACTCCTCTTCAGAGAGACGGACGCTTATCCTGCGTGAGCGCAGCTTCAGAACCGTCATATTAACCCCAGAGCTTGGTTTGAGATACAGGAATGCACCGGTCACTCGTAGCTATCTTTTGAATGGCGAGAAAAGAGAGGAGAACACCTCGGCACTTTCTCAATTGTCGAGATTCAATGGTCGAGACTCGGCATCAGTGCGGGACAGGCTCCGCCCCTCTGAGTCCCAGGATTTAGTGGAACCCTAAGTTCGGCTGGTACCCTGATGCGAAAGGTGGCGACACACTCCGCCTACCCGTTGACCAAGAGGCCACATCGTCCTTATCGGATTGAGCCGACGTTCAGAATAGCGAGAGAATAGCATGGCATGGTGAGGCGCGCAAGAAAGGACGTGAGACAAATGCCTGACAGCTTTGAATTCGCGCCATTTCATATCACTCTCATTCCACATGTATTAATCAACACAACCGGACCATGCCGGGTCTCCGATGTACGACAACGTATGGCATTTGTATGACGTCGGCCGCCTGCGGCCTGACCGGTCTTTGTGCCACAGGATGTCATTGGGCCTCCCACAGAATTGAGTCATCCGGACCTCAGAGCGCCGGTCACATCCACCTGGTAGAGCGGCATCCACGCCATGCCCACGGACTTGCCATTCGCCTTCACCTCGGCAATGTCGGGCACCACCCCGAGATCGAGGGAATGACGCCGGCCGGGGCGAAACCGCGATTCGGGCGCCTCGACATCCTTGCTGTGAGTCGCAGTGCCGGAGAAGTGCTTCACCTGAGGTTCGGCAACCGCTGTCCAGGAAACAAGATTGCGCATGCTGATGCTGGCCGGAGCGTCAAGGTTCCGCGGGCCTGCCGAAAGCTGCCTTGTCCTGCCATCGATTCACGCGCATCGAAGTAAGAAATCGCTTCGGTCAGCGTGTACCGCTGCGCAGGAATCGCCGTGCCGCCATGAATTGCCGCAGCCGGCAACAGTCCCGCACGATCCAGCCCGATGCGGAAGAACTCGCCGTCACGGCGGTAAAGGCAAACACCCGGATCGCCGCGACATTTTACCTCTCGTCGCCTCGCTCTAGAGCTATACTCTTGACGTCCTTCTGAGGACTTTCACAGTGCAAGCTCATAGATTCACCGTATCCATCCATTAGCGGCAAGAAACTTCCGCTGAAACTCTGGTGCCGTGCTTTACGTCGAAGAAACGCAGGGAAGAGGCCGTGACGAACACCTTTTCTTGCAACACCGGATGAGCAACTTCCCGCGAAGTGCAGTGTTTTATCCGGTATGAGGTGGAGCGATTCTCCAGGCGGCGCTTGGATGACTTCGCACCGCGTGGTCCTTCCCCGATGAGCAAGCCACGCGCGGCTGTCAGTTGGCAGATCGAACCGCGGCAATCGGAGGGCCGCTGCTCGCAGTTCGCGGTTGGAGCACGTATGAAAGCCTTTGTCGCCGTTTCCTCTGCCTTGGTCTGCGTGCTCGCTGGGTCTCTCGGCGTTGCGCAATCCCAGCGAGCCCTGCTCATCGGCATCAACACCTATCAGCCCGCGGGCACGACGGCGGAGCACCCCGCCGGCTGCATCTACGGCCGATGCGAGCTGGGCTCCTTCCAGAATCTCGACGGCTCCGTGAACGACGCGGAGGCCATGGCCGACCTGCTCACCAGCCCCAAGTTCGGCTTCCCGGCCAGCCAGGTCGTTCTGCTCACCAATCCTGCGACGTCTCAGCCGCGTCCCGGAGTCATCGTCCTTCCCGCCTCCGAGACCACGCGCGACGGCATTCTCGCCGCCATGCAGAAATATCTCGTCGACGTTCCGCAGAAAGGCGACACCGTCGTCTTCTACGACGCCAGCCACGGCTCTCTGCGCGTCAACAGCAAGGGCAACAAGCTCACCGTGCTGGTCAACGGCCAGTATGTTCACGCCGATAGCACGCTGGTGCCCTCCGATGCGTACCAAGGCGGCTACGACGTCCGCGACCGGGAGATGACGCGCATCTTCAACGCCGCTCTCGACAAAGGCGTCCACCTCACCGTCATCTTCGATAGTTGCCACTCCGGCGGCATGAGTCGCGGCATCGGCCCGGTGTACCGTGAGCGAGCGCTGGCCTTCGATCCGCGCGACATCGCTGAGGCTCCCGAAACGCAGCCCGGCGGCCAGCCACGCCCCGCGCCCACCGAGCGCACCGATAACCCCGCGCTGGTCTTTTCCGCCGCGCAACAGGACGAGACAGCAAAGGAGATGCCACCTTCCAGCGGAACGGCCTCCGAGCCGCACGGGGCGTTCACCGCCGCATTGCTTCAGGCCCTCCAGGCCTTGCCCGCCGACACGCCCGCTTCGCTTGTCTATGAGCGGGTCAAGGCCGTGCTCGAGGGCAGCAACGTGCCCGATCAGGAGCCCGACCTGGATGCCACCGCCCAGCGTCGCGAGCAACCACTCTTCGGTGGCGCCGCGTCAAAGTCCGGCAAGATTCGCGCTGCCGCACTCGGCACCGGCGATGACGGCACGGTTTCGCTTGATATTGGCCGCGCCTCCGGCCTCGGCGTTGGCAGCGAATTCGCCGCTACAGAGCCGAACAGCGCCGGTCAGAAGGTCCTGCTGCGCATCGCCAGCCTGGATGGCCTCGCGCGCTCCTCGGCTGAAGTCGTCAGCCCAGCGGGCACAAAGATCGCTCCTGGCGAAATCTTCGAGCTCACCAAGTGGATTCCCGCGGATACGCAGCCGCTGCGGGTCTGGCTCTGGCCCTCCAACCTCTCTCAGGACGAAATTCTCGCTGCGGCGGCGCAGGTGCAGGCCTCGGGAGCGACTCTCGTCGCCGATCCCGCTGAAGACCAGTGGACCCATGTCCTCAGTTGGGATGGCACGCATTGGACGCTGCAACAAGCCGGAACTGCTGCGCCCGTCAGCCTGGGCGCTCCGCTCACCGCCGATGCCATCAAGCAACACTTACCTGCCGGCGCCAAGCTCTGGGTCAACCTTCCGCCGTCGCAGGAGTTGGCCGCAAAGCTGAAGCCGGACAGCGGCGAAAGCGCCGTCCAGCCCGCGGACAACCTGGCCGCCGCTCAATACGCGCTAACCGGCGTCCTTACAGCGGCTGGCCCAGCTTACGCGTGGTACCACAAAAGCGAGCTCGCCGCAGGTCCGCCTTCGACCAGCACGCCCCCCCACAGCCCAGGATGCTCGGCCACTTCGCAGTATCCCGTGCGCACGGATTGGGTGCCTATGAGCAGTGCCAGCGCCATCGATGCGGCCAGCGCCAAGCTCAACAACTACGCTTCGCTGCTCGCCAAGGTGCACGGCTGGCTGGAGCTGGCCAACAGCCCCGCCGATGCCTCCGCCGACGACTTCTACTCCCTGGCTTTGATTCCGTCCACCGGCCAGACGCCGCTTCCGGCCAACCAGACAACTCACCAGGGCGATCAGCTCAAAATGGCCCTCGCCTCCAGCGACCGCATCATCGACAGGCGCTGGGTTTATGTGCTCGACATCGATTGTCACGGCCAGGGGACAGTTCTTTATCCGCGCAACTATTCTGAAAACCAGTTTCCCAACGATGCGGATACCGGCCGCCAGTTTGTCCTGCCCGGCGCGCCAGTCCTCCGCATCGGCCCGCCTTATGGCGTGGATACGCTCATTCTGCTCAGCACGGCGCAGCCGCTTGCCGACCCCTTCGTGCTGAATTTTGAAGGGGTCGCCTCGCGCAGCACGCGGGGAGTAGCATCGCCGTTGGAGCAGCTTTTGAACCAAACCAGCGGAGGAACTCGCGGATTCTCAGGCGAAGTCCCAACCAACTGGGGCATTGGGCTCATGACCGTTCACAGTGCTCCCAAAGCCGTGGCGAATTAGGCCTCATGCGCCCGGTGAGCAGCGGGCGGCTCTTCCTCCTCTTCCTCGGGGTCGAGCTCCAGCAAGAGCAGCTCCTGAGGCAAGAAAAAGTAGGAGACGAGGGCTTTCGAGAGTCGGTATGCTTATTGAAAGACGCCATCGGATGGGGGCCGGCGGCGTTCGCTAACGGTAAGTCGAAGGCCAAGATAAGCCGCCCGAGGCCAGGGGTTGAAAGCGTGCAAAAGTCAAAGACGAGCGCCCGGTATTGTAGGTATGCTTGGTAAGAAGCACCGCCGAATGGGTCAGGCGGTGCCCGCTCAAGGTAAGTCGAGGGGGTCGACATGAGCCGCTTTACAGAAGTCTGGGCATTGGTGTGCGTTGTCGCCGGCGCGCTGGCCGCGGTGTCGGCAGGCGCCCAGGGCTTCGGCGCGTCCAAAGACAAGGTAACTCTCCACCGCAAGCTCCCTGCGATCGTGCACTTGCCGGGAGACTCGATCAAGGTAACCGTCACCTCCGCTGACGAAGACGGAGCGCTTCCTTACGATTTCCAGGCGTTGCTGGAGACCGAACTGCTGAAGGACGCGCCCAACCTCCGCATCGACGACAATCCATCCGCCCAGATCATCTGCCAGATCACCGAGTATTCGCACCCTGACCCGGAGTACACCAACAAATTGGGGTCGGGACAAGCTGTTGGCTCGTCCACCTCCCCGCTCTCTGCGCTTTCGAAGGCCGCCTCAAAGATCGGGGCCACCCAGCGCATCACAGGAAAACTCGACGTGTCCTTTCAAGCCAAGGATGCTAAGGGTCGTATGCTGATCTCCGACAACATCGATTCCAGTTACGATCGAGAGTTCGACAGTGCGGGAAACTCCACCTCTCATGGCGTGTTCGGGCAGATGAGTGGGACCTTTTCGCACGTTAAGGGTGGAGCGAAGAGTGAAGACGGCCCTCCCACGCCAGCGGAGCTGCGCTCGCGCCTGATCATCGGTGCGGTGCAGCAAGTTGCCGAGCATATTGTGAATTCCGATGAGGCAGTCGACGTCTATCTGGCGCAAGGAAAAGGACCGCTCGACGAAGGCGACAAGGACGCCAATACCGGACTGTGGGAGCGGGCGCTGGAGACCTTCGAGACCGCTCCCGCATCGCCCAAGCCGGCTGATGATGCTTACCGCCTCTACAACATCGGCGTAGCCTATGAAGCGCTCGCCTACCAGGCCGAAGATGAAAAGGCGGCCATGAAGTACCTGGATCAGGCCGCCATCAACTACGGCAAAGCCATCGATGCAAGGCCCGACGAGAAGTACTTCGTATTCCCGCAAAAGCGCATCGAAACCGCGATTGCGCACTACAAACAATTGGACAGAGAGAGGGAAGACGAGGCAGCCAAAGCCAAGGCCGCAGCCCTGGCAGCCGCCAACCCGACCCCCGCCGCTGCGGCGGGACTTACCAATGACCAGGTGATCGTCATGGTCAAGTCCGGCATGGCCGACGATACCGTCATCCACGCCATTCGCGGAGCCGACGCAATCAACTTCGACCTTACCCCCGCCGGCCAGAAGAATCTCGCGACCAGCGGCGTCAGTCCTCGCGTTTTGCTCGCGATGAAAACCCAGGCAGCCAAGAAGCCGGCGCCGAAGCCCGCTGTTCACAAAGGCCTCAACAACGCCCAGGTGATTGCCATGGTCAAGGCAGGCATGGACGACGGCCCGGTCGAACAGGCTGTCAATGGAGCTGATGCGATCGACTTCGACCTTAGCCCGGCTGGCGAGCAGCAGCTGACCAGCAGCGGCGTCAGCGCCCGCGTTCTGGCTGCGATGAAGACCCGAGCCTCGAGAAGGCTGACGGCAACCACAAGGCCGGTGGCGGAGAAATGAGTCGCCTGAATCGATGCGGCATCCTGTTTCTGGCGTTGCTTGCCGCACCATTTGCCGCCTGTCCTCGCGCTTCCGCGCAAGGCGTGCGTTGCGGCGCCGGACAGGACCTTGTCATCCAGGCGCTGGAGCGCATCACTCCTCAAAGCGGCAACGATGCCTTTGAAGACGCACTGCAGTTGCTCAAGCACGCCGTCTCTGTGTGCCCCGAGCTGGGCGACGCATGGTACTACCGCAGTTTGGTCGAGAAACGCCTGGGCCACGATAACCTCGCCAACTACGCCATGGAGAAGGCGCGCTTCAATGAATCTGAGGCGCTCGGCCAGGGCCTCAATCCGCTGGTTCTCTCCACGCCGGCCTCGCGCGGCTTCACTCCAGAGGGCACCGAGACGCCCGCACCTGCTGCCCCTCCGGTTCGTCCCGGCCCCGTGCAGCAGAAATGGGCGCTCGTCGTTGGAGTCGGCCACTTTACCGACACCCAGATTCCCCAGCTTAACTACACCACCGCCGACGCCGACGCCTTTGCCGCCGCCCTAAAGGATCCGTCCATCGGCGCGTTTCCCGCCGACAACGTTCACGTCCTTACCGATGACCAAGCCACGACAAAGAACATCAAGGAAGGACTGAATTGGATCGCCCGCCACGCTCAGCCTAACGATCTAGTCGTGATTTACGTCGCTACGCACGGCACACCGCGAACCGTCGACAGCGTCGGCGGCGCCAACTACCTGATTACTTACGACACCGAGGTCTACTCCGGCGGCAACCTCGACGAAGATGCGCTCTACGCGACTGCATATCCCATGGTCGAGCTTGCCGATGCCGTATCCACGCGCATGAAAGCGCTGCGCACCGCAGTCTTTCTCGACACCTGCTACAGCGGCGGCGCGGCGGGCGGCAGCGCGCCTCAGCCCGCCCAGGCGCTCGCCAACACTGCTCCCTCAGGCGCCATGCTGGCGCACATGACCGAGGGAACCGGCCGCATCGTCATGGCCGCCAGCGAGGTGAACGAGGAGTCGCTCGAAAGCAGCCAGCTTCACCACGGCTACTTCACGTACTATCTCCTACAGGCGCTGAAGGCCGGCAAAGGAGGAACGCCCTTGAGTCAGGTCTATGCCTCGGTGGCGCAACAGGTGTCGCAAAGCGTCTCCGCGCAGGGCATGCACCAGCATCCCGTTTTGAATCGCAGTTCCGGGGATGCAGACTTCGCCCTCCGAGCCGCCGACTCTTCATCGGCAAAAGCCCAGCCTTGACATCGATGTCGACCGGGCACTGGAAAGGCTCGACATGCATCGCATTGGAACGATTTGCGCTGCGTTACAGCGGTTCCACAATTTCTGTACCCGGAGCCGCAACCGCCAAGTGTCTTTTTCCTTAAGAAAAAGACAGCCGGCAAGATGCCGGAAAGGGCACGCGAATTGTGGAACCGCTGTAATCCTGGGCATCGCGCTCTCGTGCTGCCCTGCCGGCGCGCAGAGCGGCAAGGTCCAGGACCTTATCACCCTGCATGAGCAAAAGCTCGCCGAGGCGCGCACCTCGCAAAACCAGCGCGACCAGGCCACGGAGCTGAACTCCCTCGCCAACCTCTACCGCGATGCCGGAAACCTCCAAAAAGCGCTGGACTACTGCAATCAGGCGTTGACGCTTGATCAAAGCACAGGCTTCCGTCCCGGCGAGATGATGACCAAGAACGCGATGGGACGAATCTATACCGATCTCGGCCAGGAGCAAAAGGCCCTCGATCTCTTCAACGAGCTCATGCTCTACTACCAATCGGGTCAGAACCGCCGGCGCGCCGCTTTTGTGCACAAGGAGCAAATGTTCACCATGGGCGAGGCCAGCACCCTCAGCAACATGGGCAAGGTCTACAACAACCTTGGCGACAGGCAAAAGGCCCTCGATTACTTGAACCAGGCGCTGCCTCTTTGGCAGGAATCCGGCAACAGCGGGGGCCAGGCGAGCACGCTCGACAGCATCGGCCGCGCCTACTCCGACATGGGCGACGCCAATCAAGCGCTCGACTACTTCAATCGTGCGCTGCCGCTCTGGAGAGTGGACGGCGATGAAGCCGGCGAGGCGCTCACGCTCAACGATATGGGCCCCGCCTACGCCGGCCAGGGGCAAAAACAAAAATCGTTCGAAGTGTATAACCAGGCGCTCGCCATCTGGCGCGAGCTCGGCAGCCGCCAGGGCGAAGCGCTCACCGTCAACAACATCGGCCGCCTCTACCGCGACCTTGGCCAGCACCAGACGGCGCTTGACCACTACAACCAGGCCTTGCCCATCTGGCGCGAGGTGGGCAACCGCAACGGAGAAGCCCTCGCGCTCAGCGATATCGGCCGCGCCTACGCCGATCTCGGCCAGCCCGCCAAAGCCCTCGACTACGCCGTTCAGGCTCTACCCATATTTCGCGAGACCGGCAGCCGCCGCGGCGAAGCCATGACCCTTAACAATATGGGCCGCGATCACTCCGATATGGGCGAGGCGAAGCAGGCATACGATCTCGATCTCCAAGCGCTCGCCATCTGGCGCGAGGTCAAAGATCAACGCAACGAAGCGCAGGACCTGATGACCCTCGCCTGGGCCTATTCAGAGATGAAGCAGCCCGAGCAGTCCTTCGCCAGTGCGCTCGCCGCCCTCGGCCTGGCAAAAACCGTGGGCGATCCCGAGGTCGAGGGCGCCATTGAGAATTCGATGATGGTCGGCTTCCGCAAGCAGCATCACCCCGAGGAAGCGATCTTCTTCGGCCTCGAAGCGGTCAACGCCTACGAACAAATCCGCAAGAACATCTCCGGCATGGAAAAGGAAGTCCAGGCCGGATTTGCGCAATCGAAGTCCGGAGCCTATCGCCAGCTCGCGGAGTTGCTCGTCGAGGCCGGCCGGCTCGGTCAGGCCGAGCAAATTCTCGATCTCCTCAAGGAGCAGGAGCTGAAAGACCTTGTGCCCGGCGCTGCACCCGGCGCGTCGTCCGCCATCGAGCCCTTCAAGCTTTCGCCCGCGCAACAGAAGGCGGAGAGCGCGCTGCCCGATCTGGAAAAGAAAGCGCGCGTCGTCGAGGAGTCTAGTCTCGCCTACGCCCAGATTCAGGCCAAGCCCTCGCGCTCGCCCGAAGATGACGCTCAACTGAAGTCCCTCGACACCACCATCCATCAGGAAAGTGCAGACATCCAGTCCGTTCTCATGAATACCATCTTTCCTGAACTCGATGCGCAATCCGCGCCCGGCCAGGCAAACACAGACACCACAAAGAGCTTCCTTCAGGATTCGCTCGCCAAACTCGGTCCGCAAGTGATGGGCATCCGGGTGCTGCTCGGCGAAGACCACGCCTACGCCATCGCCGTCACCTCAACATCGCGCAAGATGTTCGTCCTCAACGCCACATCGGCTGAAATACGCGCCAAGGCGTTTGAAGCGCTCAAAGCAGTGGGCTCGCCCGCAACCGATCCCCGGCCACAGTTGAACCAGCTCTACGCCATGATCGTGTCGCCCCTCGAAGAGGAGCTGAAAGCTCTCGAAGCCGCCCCGGGCCCGAAAGGCAGCGTCCCTACGCTCCTCTGGTCGCTCGACGATGCCCTGCGCTACGTCCCCATGGGCGCGCTCTACGACGGCAGCCATTACATGGTCGAGCGCTTCCACAACGTTCTCTTCACTCCCGAGAGCTATGGCCACATGACCGATTCCCCGCTCCAGAACAACGCCCCGCCCAGCATGCTCGCCATGGGCCTGTCGAAGAGCTACGGCGGACTGCCGGCCCTCCCCGGCGTCATTCCGGAGCTGGACTCTATCGTCCACGATCCCTCCGATCCAGCATCGCATGGTCCCATGGAAGGCAAGCTGCTGCCCAACGAGCAATTCACTCTCGCCGCACTGAGGACTGAGCTTGGCACCGGCAAGAGCATCTCCGTCGTGCATATTGCCAGCCATTTTGTCCTTATCGCCGGCAGCGGCGACGAGCCCTTCCTCATGATGGGCGGCGACAACACCGGCGATCCCAATGGATTCGAGTGGAATCTCTCCGCCATGGAGAACTCCCCGGTCGCCTTTCACGGCACGCGTCTGCTCACCCTCTCGGCCTGCAGCACTGCGAAGAACTACAAATCGCGGAACGGTCTCGAGATGGACTCGCTGGGCATGGTCGCTCAGCAGAAGGAAGCGGAAGCCGTGCTGGCCACGCTCTGGGACGTGAATGACCTGAGCACCAGCCACATCATGAGTGACTTCTACGATCGCTGGGTGAAGAACCCGGCCAGCGGAAAAGCCGAGGCGCTTCGCCAGGCCCAGCTTGCCTTCCTCCACGGCGCTGCCGCCCCGTCAAGGGGCGCCACTGGCCGCGGCTTTGAGAGCGTCGAACCATCCGGCACTCCGAACGCCGCCCTCGGCTACGCCCATCCGTACTACTGGGCGCCCTTCGTCCTCATCGGGAATTATCAATAGCGAGCCCCGCCCCACTCGTCACCGACTGTCCTCCGCCACCGGTGCTAGGATTTCCTGTTGTATAGAAGGGGAATGGCATGCGTACGATCCGGCTCCTGATAGTAACTGCACTCATCTTCTTACCCGCAATTTCGTTTGGCGGCGAGCGCTTCGATGGAAACTGGCTCACCAAAATGACCTGCCCACCAAAAGGAAACACCGAAGGCTATACCTGGCAGTTTGTCAGCGTCATCCAGAACGGCAGCCTTCACGGGGAACGGGGCACAGCAGGCCAGCCCGGCTACCTCGCTATTGACGGCGCCATCGCAGACGACGGCACCGCCAAGCTCACCGCCAACGGCATCGTCGCATCACGGGAGTATGCTCGTGGCGTCCTTGCCCACCAGGGCGAGAGCTACGGCTACGACATCAAAGCTCAATTCAAAGAGACGGCGGGAACGGGCGCAAGAAATCAGGGTCTGGGCATCGTCGGCCGTCCATGCACCTTCGAGTTCACAAAGCAGAAACCGGCCGTTCCGCCAGCCTCCCCTGCAACGCAATAGAAGGACCTGGCGCTGGAGATTTAGAGCTAAACCAGCAGCCGCCTGGCCACCTGAATATAGAGTTGGACAGCTTCAAGGAGTTCTTTTTTTGCCAGCTTCTCGAAGGGCGTGTGCGCCACGTGAATGTTGCCGGGCCCCAGGAGCACTGGCTCGCCCCAGTTGCTCAGTTGCGGAATGTCCGTGGTGAACTTCGCCACCATCGTGGGCAAACCCTCCGGCGCGCGCAACCGCACAAATGGAATCTCCAGCGTGAAGTCTACCTCCGCCAGTCCCTTTGCTGCCTCCAGCAGCGCGGCCTTCACCGGCGCTGAGTCGCCCACCAGCCGCACCAGAACCTGCGCCTCGGCCTTGTCCGCGATCACATTCGGCGCGTGCCCGCCGTGAATCTGCCCGATATTCAGCGTGCTCGGCCCAATGTCATCGCTCACCGGCAGTTCCAATTCCAGCAGCTTCCCCATCACCTCGACCAGCTTGTGCACCGCGCTCTCGCCCAGCTCGGGATACGCCGAGTGCGCCATCTTGCCCGTGGCGCGAAACACCACGCGCAGCGCCCCTTTTGACGCCAGCGCCACGCGATTGTCCGTCGGCTCGCCGTCAATCAGGAATCGGCTTCCCTTCGGCTTCAGATTCGCCGTCTTCGCGCCCGCCGAATCGCGCTCTTCGCCGCTCACAAACAGCACACCAATCCGAAACCCCTCCGCGCGGAGCGCCTCCGCCGCGGCAATCTGCGCCGCAATAATTCCCTTCGCGTCCGAAACCCCGCGCCCATATAGGAATTCCGCGTCTTCGCTGAACGCGATGTACGGCGGCACGGTGTCCATGTGCGTGGAAAAAACCAGATCCGGCGTCTGCCCTGCCGGCTCGCCATACACATTCCAGCGCGGCCCGGCTGTCGCGCTCTCCGCCGGCTGCGCCACCGGAGTCTTTTCCACCTCCCAGCCACGCCCAGCAAGAAACTCGGCAAGAAAATCGCCTACCGCGCCCTCATGGTAGGTCGTCGATTCGATCTCACATAACTGGCGCGTCAGCCCAATCGGGTCAATAGGGTGGTGTTCCGAACGATCGTTCATGATGCAGCCAGAATACCGTAGCGGGCGGCGACCGCCCTGCGTGTACCCATCGTAGCCACGCGAAAGCGCCCGTCCGCTGCCCCTCTGCCGCCGCTCGAGGCACAGACCGCCAAAGCGTAGAATCAAAGGTGAAATGGTTTCCGTCTTCCTATTTAATTTTTTTGAGACACTTCTGGTCCGCGTGGCGCTTGGGCGTAAGGAGTTGCTGCTATGACTCCGGCCAGCGACCCTGCTCTCGAAGCGATGCACGCCACGGCCACTGATATCTTTACCGGTGCGCTCAAGGCCTGCAACATCGCCTCGGCCTTCGATCGGCGCCTGCGCTTCGAGGGCCACACGCTGCACCGCCTCATGCCCGACGGCAGCGGCCCCGCCAGCATCAATCTCTCCGCCTTCAAGCGCATCTTCGTCGTTGCCCTGGGCAAAGCTGCCGGCCCCATGCTCGAAATCCTGCTCGAACGCATGAAGCGCCGAATGGGCCTCCGCGGCATCTGCTGCACCAACCAGTTGCCCACTAAGAGCAACTGGCGCTTCCGCTACTTCGAGAGCGGCCATCCCTTGCCCAACGAAGACTCCTTCGCCGCCGCTCGCTTTGCACTGGCCATGTTGCGCAAAGCCAGGAAAGATACGCTCGTCTTTTTCCTCATCTCCGGCGGCGGCTCGGCCATGTTCGATCTGCCCCTCGACCCGCGGATCACCCTCGACGACACCATCGTCTTCCACCGGTTGCTGGTCGCTTCGGGTGCGCCGATCAACGAGATCAACATCCTGCGCAAGCATTTTTCCGCGGTCAAGGGCGGCCGCCTCGCCATGGCAGCGCCGGAAGCGGTCAAGGTTAGCCTACTGCTCCCCGATGTTCCCCTGCGCTCGCTGGACGCGCTCTCCTCCGGTCCCACGACCCCCGACCACTCGACGGTCGGCGACGTGCGCGAGCTCCTCTTGAGGTACGATCTTGCGCCCAAGCTTCCCCCTTCCATTCGTGACTTCTTTGAACGCGAGGACATGCCCGAGTCCCCCGGCAACAAGAGCTGGCGCCCATCGTTCCTACCCAAGCTTCCGTGGGGCGATGCCACGCGGCCGCGCCAGATTACCTCGGCGGCCAGCATGAGCGGCGAGGACGCCGCCTTCCGCGATTCCGTCTTCGAGATCCTGCTCTCCAGCCACGATCTGGTGGAGAACGCGCGCACTTTCGCGCGCGAAGCCGGCTACCACGTCGTGGTCGACAACAGTTGCGACGACTGGGATTATGCCGACGCGGCGCGCTATCTGCTGGAGCGGTTTCACACCTTCCGCGCCAAGTATGACCGCTTGTGTCTCATCTCCGTGGGCGAGGTCACCGTCACCATCAATCGCACGCCGGGCGCGGGCGGCCGCAACCAGCAGTTCGCCCTAACCTGCGCCCTCGAGCTCGCCAACCATCCCGGCGCGCACCTCACCGTGCTCAGCGCTGGCTCCGATGGCATCGACGGCAACACGCGAGCAGCCGGAGCCATCGCCGACCCCACCACTGTAGCCCGCGCGCGCGCCTTCGGCTTCGATCCCGAGCAGTCGCTGGCCGAGTTCAATGCCTGCCCTCTGTTCACCGCAATCGGCGACTCCGTGTCTACCGGACCCACCGGCCAGAACCTGCGCGATTTGCGCCTGCTGATCTCCGAAAACTCCTGAAGTCGCCCGGCCTCCTCGGCCCCTTACTCGCATTTCTCACAGCCGCCTCGGCGGTGGGCAAAATAGCGGATTTGCAGCCGTCATCTGTCTTGCGGGGGTCGGGAGACCCCGGCTACAGCCGGTCGGGAGACCGGCGGTACAGGTTTTTGCGCCGCGTGAGAAACGCGGACTAACCCCAGTGGAAAATCGAATTAACTTTTTCCTCTCCGCCTCCATTCTGCTGGATTAGGATTGGATCGTGGCTCGAAAAGCAAACCGCAAATCCGCAGGAAAACTACCTGACATTCGCGCCGTTGCCGCCGTGGCCAAGGTCTCCATCGCCACGGTCTCCAGAACTATGAACGGCTCTCAGCTGGTCAGCGATCGCCTCGCCAAGCGCGTCTGGCAGGCGATCAAGCAGTTGAACTATCTTCCCAACACCCACGCGCGCACCCTGGTCTCCGGCCGCAGCCGCCTCCTAGGAATCATCGTCGAGAACATCACCAACCCCTTCTTCCCTGAGCTGATCCAAAGCTTCGAAGAGATCGCCGTGGCGCGCGGCTACGAGATTCTGGTCAGCTCCACGAACAGCGACCCCGCGGTGCTGGCCGCGTGTGCGCGCCGCATGTTGGAGCGCAAGGTCGACGGCGTGGCCGTGATGACCTTCGGCGAAGAAGAGCCCGTCCTCGACCAGCTTGTGCACCGTGGCATTCCCATCGTTCTGGCCGAGTTCAAGCTCGACGACCCCAAGGCAAGCACGATTCTCCTCGACTACTCCACCGGCATTCACCAGGCCGTTCGCCATCTCGCCGATCTCGGCCATCGTGCCATCGCCTTCCTCGCCGGACCCCACAGCCTGCACTCCGCCATCACTCGCGAAAACGATTTCCGCGCCGCCATGCAGGCTGCCGGACTTCCCATCCAGAAGAAGTGGATTATCGAGTGCGACCACATGCTCAAGGGTGGCGTCGCGGGTTTCGAGCAGTTGCGCAAGCTCGCCGCGCGACCTACCGCCATTGTCTGCTCCAACGACATGACGGCCATTGGCGTCTTGCGCGCGGCCTACATGGATGGCCTGCGCGTGCCTCAGGATCTCTCCGTGATTGGTCTCGACGACATCGATTTTGCCGAGTACACGTTGCCGCCGCTCACCACCATCCGCCTCTCGCGCGCGGAACTGGCGCGCGCCGCCTTCAATGCCCTCCGCGCGCAGCTTGAGGACGCCGGAAGTCCAAAGCTCCAGCGTGAGTTCCTGGTTTCTACCAGCCTCGTCGTCCGCGGCTCAACGGCACCGCCGGCAACCACGGCATGAAGCCGGCTTCCCTTCCGCGCATCCAATGAGTGCAATCGGATGACATATCGATTGCAACCTGGCGACACTTCGCACGATATGCTGTCTAAAGAATGACGCAGAGAAAAGCTGCCCCCGGAGGCCGGCCTTGACGACTGCCTATATCAATCGCATCGCCACCGCCGTCCCGCCGCACGACATGCACGAAGCCTTCCTCCCTTTCGCTGAGAGCCTCCTGCCCGAAGGCACGCGCCGGAATCTCTATCGCCGCATGGCGCGCCTTTCAGCCATCGAGCACCGTTACACTTTCCTGAAACCAATCGTGACTGAGAGCGGCACGTTGCAGGACGAAACCGCGCTCTTCCTGCGTGGCAGCTTCCCCTCCACGGCAGTCCGCATGAAGGCCTTTCAGCAGTTTGCGCCGCAACTGGCGCGCTGTGCTCTCGGCAAGTTGGCGCTGACTGAAGCCGAACGCCAGGGCGTCACCCACGTCATCGTCACTTGCTGCACCGGCCTCTACGCACCCGGCCTCGACTACGAAGCCGTCGAGCTTCTTCAACTCAACCCATCGGTCGAGCGCACCTTCATCGGATTCATGGGTTGCTATGCCGCCATCAACGCGCTCAAGACCGCGCGTCACATCGTTCGCTCCGAGCCCGACGCCAAGGTTCTGCTTCTCAGCCTCGAGCTCTGCACCTTGCACATGCAGGAGACTCAGGACCTGGAGCAGTTGCTCGCCTTCACGGTCTTTGCCGATGGTTGCGCCGCCTATCTGGTTACCGCGCAACCGGTAGGCCTCGCCATCGACAGCTTTCTCGCCGTCAACCTCCCCAGCACCGATCAACTCATCACTTGGCGCATCGGCGAGCAGGGCTTCGACATGCATCTGTCTGGTCAAGTCCCCGGCAAGTTGCGCCACGGGCTCGCTGAAGCGGGCAGCCGAATTACGCAAGGCCGTGAACTCTCCGCGATCGATCTCTGGGCCGTGCATCCCGGAGGCCGCACCATTCTTGACGCCGTCGAGCAGGGCCTCGCATTGCCCGCCGAAGCGCTCGCCGATTCGCGCAACATTCTGTTGAATTACGGCAACATGTCCTCGGCTTCTGTCCTGTTTGTCCTGCACCGGCTGATGCAGCACGCCCGCCCCGGCCAAATTGGCTGCGCCATGTCCTTTGGGCCCGGCGTCACCGCGGAGACCATGCTCTTTCATGCCGTCTAACGCGCCGAGCCCTGGCCTACTGCGTCGCCATCGCGCTCTCGGTCGCCAACGCGCTCGCCTCGCGCCAGGCCGTGATCTCCGCATGCGTGCGGTCCGCCGCCTCGCGCCGGTGCGGATAGATCTTTGGCTCGAAAAAGCGCAAGCGCGCTGAGAATCCCGCTACGCCCAGCACCTTCCACATATGTGTGATGAAGGCTTCGTCGCCGTACCAGCACAGTTCCCGCTCCTCGATGCCGCCCTCGATCTGGTACCGGATCGCCGCAGCGGTAATCGGCGCGCCGGCTGTCGTCGCGGGATCGATCAGCCGCGAGTGGAACCGTAGCAACTGTGCTCCGTCCGTGCTCGTGCCCTCAGGAAAGAGCAGCACCGGAACCGGTAGCTGCAGCCGCTCGCTGATCTGGTCGGCTACTGACATGGCGCTGGCCAGGCTCGACCGGTCGACGAAGATTGTTCCCCCCGATCGCGCCGCCTTGCCGAAGAACGGCCAGTCATCGACCTCCATCTTGGCCACAAAAAAGCAAGGCATGGCCGCGCTGATGATGAGGATGTCGAGATAGCTCAGGTGGTTCGCGACCACCAGCCCGCATGTCGGCGGCTGGCCCTCCACCTGGAAATAGATACCCAGGCACTTCAGGATCGCGCGCGCCGACCCCTGCAGCCACAAGGCCCGCCGCTCCAGCGTCATCGGCCCGCGCAAGCGTGCCAGCCAGTAGCGAAGAATACAGGATGCGAGAACGAACGCCAGCGCCACAGCGCGCCGGAACCGGCGCAGCGTCACAGCGTGAGCGGAGCCAGAAAGCGGTGGCGAGCCGCGGCCGAAAGCGAATGTAAATCCAGGAGCGTCAGAAAATCGATGGTGCGGAACTCGCGGTCCCATGCAGGCGGCGCAGCAATCCGCGCGCCAATGGCGAGGTAAGTCTTCAGCAGTTTGGGAACCTTCACCGGAGTAGAGGCTGGTGCCGGAGCAGAGCACTCCGGCTGCGATCGATCGATCCAGCAGGGCGACGGCTGTGCGTCCATGCTCTGCTGAGCCAGATCGTAGCTTCCTGGGGGGCACGCATACGCTGCGGTCGGCATCGTCTCAAACTCTTTCGAAACCCTGAAATTCTCGAGCTGGCGATACATCCGCCAGCCTTCCGCCGGGTCATTGGAGTTCAAGGAAGAGCAACCAAGCAAAGTACGAAGCCCCATGTCGGTAGCATACTGCGCAATCCCCCTCCACAACAACATCAACACCTCGGGGGTACGGTGCTCGCGATCGATTGAAGCGCGTCCCAGCTCCAGAATCCCCGGCCGCAGCGGCTCATACGGCGCCAGGTTGAACTCCTGCTCGGAGTAGTAGCCCAGGTTGCGCGCCGCCGTCTCGCCCGGCTGCATCCGGTACGTGCCCACCACGCGCCGGCTCGCCTTGTCCTCTACCAGCAGGTGCTCGCAGATCGCGTCAAAGCGGTCCATGTCGAGCCCCGTCTCGTAGGAGCTTTCCAATCCCTCGCCCAGCTCAATATTGAACACCTTGAATCGCAGCCGGCACGCTGCCTCGCGATCCTCCGGCGTTTCCGCAAGCCGCAGCCGGTAATGCCCACGTCGGCATGAATGCGCGAAGTCCGCGCCGGCAACGCAGGAGCCGTAGCCGCGCCCACCGAAAACGCAACTTCCACCAGAGAACCGGCATCAGACGCCAGCCTCAGCGGAACTTTTTGCCACATGTTTGGGATCACGCGTCCAGTATCCCGGCGCGCCTGTGAAAGAACGGTCAATCTGCCGCGAAAACGGCGCAAAAAAATCTCCTCACCCGTTCATCAGCCCGTCACAAACGGCGCTCCCATGGCCGTATACGCTGGCCAAAAAGCAAACGGCCGGAAGCGTGGCTGCCATCTTGCAGTCTCGCCCCGGCCGTAGTTCGCTGAGCGCCCTCTTGCGCCCGAATCGATCAGCGTCGCCTGACGCCGAACGCCATTCCGCCACGCGCAGTCATCATCGGTCCTCGTGCCGCGTAGCCTCCGCCCACATATCCGCGCCCGGTATATCCATACGCGTAACTCCGCACAGCGGGCGAATATGCCCGCGGCGCATATCCGCGCACTACCGGCCCTCCAACATACGGCCTCGACCCGTATCCGTAAATTCCAACGCGCGGCCCGATCGCAACTCCCACATAAGGCATCACGCTCGGATACGGCGCAACCACCACCGGCGGCGCGTACTGCATGGGTGCGGGATACGCCACAGGCGGCGCATAAGCCATCGCTGGAGGCGCAGGCTGCTCATCCGGCGCAGGCTGTTCGGGCGCATACGATTGCTCTGGTCCCTCATCCGGCGCCTGCGTCGGCGGCGGAGGCTCAGGCGCGTAGGAGTTCGGCGAGCGTTGGTACAGCCCATACGGATCGCGCTGCGGTACCGGAACCACGGGAACCTGGATGTCTTCCATCACTCGCAGCGTCAGCGCGGTCTCCTCCTTGAGCGTCGGCCGCGGACCGCGCCGCGGCAGGTTGATCAGATCGATCGGCCACAAAACAGGGATCATCCACAGGATCGTGTCGCGGACGGCGTGGCCCTTGCCCAGAACGCGACCCTGCGGGTCAATCTTGTAGCCAGGTACGTCCACCACCTTCGCGTTGATCGGAATCACTGTATCGCCCACATACAGCCGGTCGAAACTCAGCTCCATCCAGCCCTTCCCGACGAAATGACCGGGATTCTTGTACTCGGCGAATTCTCCGCCCAGGTAACTGCCATAGGGGAGCATGAAATCGCCCCGCCGGTGTTCAACCTTGCACAGCACCGGATCGCCGATGGCGGTGGTTTTCGAGGAGATTCTCGCGTCGCCGGTCGTGCACGAGACCAGCGAACCTGCAGGAATGAGCCGTTGGCCGGTGTCCGCAAACAGCGCCGGCGCCAGCAGGAGAGAGAAAACGACGACCGTGGTGCGTTTCATAAGCTGCCCTCCAAGGCAAAAAATGCCAGTACGGCTCGCGAGAGGAACTCTCCGCAAGCAGGAATGGACAGGAAACCCCGATTACGGAAATTAACCCGCGCTGGATTTAAAAGTTTCGCCGCGATTCAAATATTTTTCTTGAGGTCCGTAACAATCGCCGCTGTTACGACGGGCATGTACGGTCGGGCAACGGTTCTCGCCCAAGCTCTGTTTCTCACAAACGCATGCGCTTGCGAACGAGTTCCCCGCCCGCGAATACGATTCCGCCATCGCGCTCAATCCTCGAAAAGCGCGTCTTCAGTTCGTATAGATCCGCACGTAATCGACAAGCATCTGCGACGGGAAGGGTGTGCTCGCATTCGGAGGGCCCGGCCAACTGCCCCCAACGGCCAGATTGAGAAGGATGAAGTTGCTTTGGCTGCCGTCAAACGGCCAAACCGCGCCACTCAACCCGCTCAGGCTGGAGGAGGAGTAGGTCGCATACGGCTTGCTTGGGTCGTCGATGTAATACGACACGCTGTTTTTGCCCCAGATCATGCCGTAGGTGTGCCATGTGGACGCAGTTGCACCGCCGGTGAAGTCGTAAATCGTTCCGAGATTCGTGCCAGTGAATCCGGTTCCATGAATCGAACCCGCATTCCAATCCGACGTTCCCGCGGGCGGGTTCCCTGATGGCGGACCGGCGGCGTCGATCCGCTCCATCACGTCCATCTCTCCGCAGGCCGGCCACCCCACCGTGGCAATCGTGTTGCCCATCAACCACGCCGCCGGCCAGAATCCCTGGGCCTCCGGCGCCTGAATGCGAAACTCAATGCGGCCGTACTGAAAGCTGAACAGCCCCTGGGACTTGAGGCGCGCCGAAGTGTAGACGCCGGGCGACGGCTGCTGCGCGACGATGTGCAGATAGCCATCAGTGCCCACATAAACACTCGGACTTGCCGCCGAACAGGGCGCGGCATTCGAGGCCCACGCGCAATACGTCTCCAACTCATTGTTGCCAAATCCGCCGTTGCCGGTTTCGTAGGCCCACACCTTCGGATCGGGTTGAACGTTGCTTCCCGTCGCGTTCGAGAATTCATCGCTCCAGACAAGCGTGCCCGAGGGAATGTTGAGATTAAAGGTCTGAAATGTAATGCTGCTGGCGTTGCCCGTACCCTGCGCAATGGCGTTCAAAGTCAGGTTCGACGCAACCAGGAACGGCGCTTCATAAATCTGCGACGATGCCGTGGGAATCGATCCATCGACCGTGTAGTAGATGGTTGCACCAGAAGTCGCAGACGCCAGACTCACAATCAGTGCGCCATTCGACGCTGCGGAAGTGGTGATGACCGGCGCAGCCGCCTGCTGAACCGTAGTGGAATTACCCGCGACGCCTCCACCACAGGCACACAACAGCCCGCCTGACAACGCTGCGGCAGTCATCGCTCGAGTCATCATACGCACGGTTCCTTTCGCCGAACGATGAGCCATCGCTCATCTCCCGACTCTCCAATCTGATCACTGCCGGTTTCCTGAGTCAATGGAATTGACGCGCATTCGAGCATACAGTGGTGAAGATCGCCCATATCGCTTTCCGCTGCTAGCGGAGAGCTACCGCCCGGTGCCGGCTGCCATTCGGCTCTTCAGCGATCGGCACAACGCAGCTACGCCGGCTCGTAGTTGAGGTTCGGCCCCAGCCAGCGCTCCACTTCCGCCACGGTCATCCCTTTGCGGTGCGCATAGTCCTCAACCTGGTCGCGATCGATCTTTCCCAGACTGAAGTACCGGCTCTCGGGATGCGCAAAGTAGAACCCGCTCACGCTCGACCCCGGCCACATGGCAAACGACTCGGTCAGCTCGATGCCTGCATTTTCCTTCACATCGAGCAGCCTCCATAGAGTGCCCTTCTCGGTGTGGTCGGGGCACGCAGGATATCCAGGCGCCGGCCGGATGCCGCGATACCTGTCATGAATCAGGTCTTCGCTGCTCAGGTTCTCGCCATGGCCATAGCCCCACTCCTCGCGCACACGCTTGTGCAGGCACTCTGCAAACGCCTCGGCCAGCCGGTCGGCAAGCGCCTCCGCCATGATCGCGTTGTAATCGTCGTGCTCTGCCCTGAACCGCTCGCACAACTGCTTTAAGCCGAACCCGCTGGTCACCGCGAACGCCCCCAAATGATCCGCCAGCTCCGTCTCCTTCGGCGCAATAAAGTCCGCCAGGCACCGGCAGGGTTCGCTTCCTTCACGATCCGATTGCTGCCGCAGGAAATGGACTCGCGTGAGCACCTTTTCGCGTGTGCCGTCCGTGTACAGCTCAACGTCATCGCCCACCGCATTCGCCGCAAAGAAACCATACACGCCGCGCGCCGTCAGCAGCTTCTCCTTCACGATCCGGTCCAGCAGCGCATTCGCCTCCGCAAAAAGCTGCCGCGCCAGCGCGCCCTGCCTCTCGTCTTCGAGAATCCGCGGATACACGCCCTTCAGCTCCCAAGTGTGAAAAAACGGGCTCCAATCGATGAACTCGCGCAGTTTCTCCAGTGGAAACTCATCCAAAACCCGAAAGCCTGTGAAGGCCGGCTTCGGCAAATCCTCAGCCTTCCATTCGATCTGCGTCCGCCGCGCCCGAGCTGTCTCCAGCGGAACCGCCAGCCGCCGTGGCGCCGCATACGCCTTGCGTATCGCCTCATACTCCGCGCGATGCCGCGCCACAAACTCCGGCTTGCCCTCTTCGCTCAGCAGGCTCGTCGTCACCGGCACGGCCCGGCTCGCATCGAGCACGTGCACCACGGGCTCGCTGTAGTGTGGCGCAATCTTCACCGCCGTGTGCGCGCGGCTCGTCGTTGCTCCACCAATCAGCAGCGGCAGTTTCATTCCCTGCCGCTCCATCTCGCGCGCCACATGCACCATCTCATCGAGAGAAGGTGTAATCAGCCCGCTCAGCCCGACAATGTCTGCCTTCGCCTCCCGCGCCCGCTCCAGAATCTTCTCCGCGGGAACCATCACGCCCAGGTCGATCACCTCATAGTTGTTGCAGGCCAGCACCACGCCCACAATGTTCTTGCCGATGTCGTGCACGTCGCCCTTCACCGTTGCCAGCACAATCTTTCCCTGCGTCCTTACCTCACCGCCGGCCGCGACGATTGACGCCTTTTCCACCTCCATAAACGGCGTCAGGTACGCCACCGCCTTCTTCATTACCCGCGCCGACTTCACTACCTGCGGCAGAAACATCTTCCCTGCGCCGAACAAATCTCCCACCACACCCATGCCGTCCATCAGCGGCCCTTCGATCACCGCCAGCGGCCGTCCCAGCTTCACGCGTGCTTCCTCCGCATCCGTCTCAATGTACTCGTCGATCCCCTTCACCAGCGCGTGCTTGATCCGCTCCTCCACCGTGCCCTTGCGCCATTCCTCGGTCTTCTTCTCGCCCCCCTCTTCGCCAGCGCCCGCCGCGCCCGCCGCCTTCAACCTCTCGCCGAACTCCACCAGCCGCTCCGTCGCGTCCGGACGCCGGTTCAGCAACACATCCTCCACCAATTCCTTCAGCTCCGGATCGATCTCCTCGTACACCTCCAGCATTCCCGCGTTCACAATGCCCATGTCCATCCCCGCGCCAATCGCGTGATACAAAAACGCCGCGTGCATGGCCTCGCGCACCTTGTTGTTGCCGCGAAAGCTGAACGAAATATTCGACACCCCGCCGCTCACCTTCGCGTGCGGCAAATTCTCCTTGATCCAACGCGTCGCCTGGATGAAGTCAACCGCATAGTTGTTGTGTTCCTCCATCCCCGTGGCCACAGTCAGGATGTTCGGATCGAAGATGATGTCCTCGGGCGGGAATCCGACCTCATCCACCAGGATCCGGTAAGCGCGCCCGCAAATCCTCGCCTTGTCCTCGTATCCAGCCGCCTGGCCCTGCTCGTCGAAGGCCATCACCACCGCTGCTGCGCCATACTTCAGCACCGTCGCCGCGTGCTCGCGAAACTTCGCCTCGCCCTCCTTCAGCGAGATCGAGTTCACGATGCCCTTCCCCTGCAGGCACTTGAGCCCCGCCTCAATCACCTCCCACTTTGAGGAGTCGATCATGAACGGAACCTTCGCCACTTCGGGCTCGCTCTGGAGCATCTGCAGGAAGCGCGTCATCGCGGCCACGCCGTCGATCATTCCCTCGTCCATGCAGATGTCTAAGACATTTGCGCCGCTCTCCACCTGCTGCCGCGCAACGCTCACGGCCTCTTCGTATTTGCCCTCTTTGATCAGCCTGGCGAACTTCGGCGATCCGGCCACATTGGTCCGCTCGCCAATCACGATGAACACTCCAGGCTGTTGCGTGAACGGCTGCGATCCCGACAATCGCAGTGGCCGTGTGTTCGTGGGTTTTTCTTTAACAGATTCCATAGACCGGGCTTTGAAAGGGCACGACTTCAGTCGTGCCGAAGAATCGTTGAAGCGTATTTGAGTGACTTAATTCGCGTGTCAGGGCATGACTTTAGTCGTGCCGTCATTTGCGCAAAATGGATTGGGGCTTTAGCCCCTGAGGGATGCTTGCTTGAATTCATGCAACGCTCTCAACGCCGAAGGATTCCGTGGTCGGCGCTGCCTGCAAACTCCGCGGTGCAACGCCTTTGAGCGCCTTGGCAATTGCCGCAATGTGCTCCGGCGTGTTGCCGCAACAGCCGCCGGCGATATTTATCAACCCCTCGCGCGCAAATCCGCTCAGGTACCGCGCCATGTCCTCAGGCCCCAGATCGAACCCCGTCGGCGACAGCGGGTTCGGCAATCCCGCATTCGGATAGCACGACACCGCTACGTCTACCTTCTCCGCAAGCTCGCGCAAAAATGGCGCCATCAAATCCGGACCCAGCG
>Ga0182027_10002994_pt1 | contig 27082 bp, 14 predicted proteins | sample 712E1DmetaG_FD_121300 | JGI IMG/M metagenome (GOLD analysis project Ga0182027, IMG submission 121300) | Permafrost microbial communities from Stordalen Mire, Sweden - 712E1D metaG (Illumina Assembly) | ecosystem: Environmental > Terrestrial > Soil > Wetlands > Permafrost | place: Sweden...
AGCGTTATCTGTCCAGATTCCGCCAGGGAAAAGAGTTCTTTTGCCTTGGGCGATTGGTTTGGCTCGTCGGCAAGCAAGAAGCGCAGCGTGATGTTGGTGTCGAGGATGTAGGTCTTCATCATGCGTACTTGCGGGCGTAGTGGGCCTTGCGTGCAGCCAATAGCCCGGCCTTGGTTGGCGGCTTGCGACCGGACTTGAACGCACCATAAAGCGCATCGGTCGACGCGATCGCCGCTTCTAGGACGATCCGGTTTCCTTCAAACTGATAGACAATCCTGTCTTTCGGGCCGACGCGCAAAAACGCCCTCACCTTTGCCGGAATTGTCGTCTGTCCGTTTTGGGAGATGGTGGATGTTGTCATGAGAATGGGCGGATTCCTTAGCCCATATACTCTTCCTTAGATGGGCTGCCTAGTCAAGATGGAGTCGTAGTCTGTAGGCTGACCCTCTTTAACGGAGATTACACGCTCGCCAACGGGTACTGTCCTCCTTCGCCAAGGCTACGGAGGACAGTTTTCGCCGGCGGCGATGCCCAGGCATCACAATCGTTTCTTGGCGAACCCTCGGCCAGAGGCAGTCTTCAGATATGTTTCAAATGTCAACGCCCGGCTTTTTTTCCTGAACGCGTGAGCTGACTTGATGTGTCACGGACGATACCGCGCTGTATTGGGCAGCTTACCGTCGTTGTGTTCTTCCAGTCGTTGCGCGAGATTCTCGGTGAAGCCCACGTAGAAGTGCTCTGGATTGTTCTCAGACTGCAGGACGTAAACGTAGAAGAATTGCATCGCGGGCGTCGTGTTCGGGGCAAGCCAATCATTCTTCGCTGTAGTCCCCGTCCCTGCCCGGGCAAGCCTGCAGTCTCCACCAGTTCATCCGTCCATGCATTTTGGAATAATGCCCGCCTACGTCCTCCGGGCCGGACTTCGGCGCGGCAGCCTTCGCTCCACCTGAATGCTCGCTCAACGCAATTCAGCGATTCTTTGGCTGGCTGTGCCGAGCCGTAGCTCGAAGAGCGAAGGCTGGCGGGGCGGGCGGGGGTCGAACCCGCAACCCTCGGTTTCGAAGACCGATGCTCTATCCATTGAGCTACCGCCCCGGATGGGGACTGGCCAGGACCTCGAAGATCCGCAAACCTGCATCGTGGTCAAGGCTGGTGTGCGCAAGGGGGCTTTTTCGGCGGATTTCTCGCAGGGGTAATGCAGTGGCATGTGCGACCTCCCGCCGTCCCCTTTGGCGAAGGCTATGTCCAGCCCATCTCCGACGCCCTGCAGCGAACCCGAGGCCCACGGGCAAGATGCCCTTGGCACGGCAGACATCCTGGCTCTTCCGCCATCTAGGAGACGCGCCCGGTTTTGGGAAAACGCATTGATCCTAAATTCCGCAGTAGAGGCGGAATCGGCTTGCTGGCGCTCGCCGCTACGAGGAGCCAAAGCCTCAACTGCGGAATTTAGATTGATCGATCGTGAGACATGGTGGCGCCGACGGCGCGGAGCCCTCCACTTCCAGGGAAAACCAAAGTCGTTTCTCCGTTTCCTCCTGTAAAATGATCCGGGGCCGAGGGGCTGGCCGGGATCCGACCGCGCCAAGAATAACGTAGCCTAAAGCGGCCGGAGGTCCTCCGGCCGGCCGCAGTCGCGCCATTTCGCTCCGTCAACACGATGAGCGTGGATCGTTTCTCCAGCGCCGGCCAGTCGGAGGTAGGCCTCCGCAATCCCGAACGCCCCGGTCTCGATCATCCGCTCAAAAAGCGCCGGCGACACCGCCTGGATGCCGCAGAATCCCAGCGGTGTGATCGCGCCATCGGACGCGCGCACGAGCTCGTCGCGCCCATCCGCTGTCCGCCGTCCGACCAGGCGCCCGCGAGCATCGAAATAGAGCGGGCGTGCCGTCGGGCGGGCCATCACTGCAAGCGTTGCCAGCGCCCCGCAACGGCGGTGCGCAAGCAAGAGGGCGCCGAGATCAATCGTGCTCAGCACGTCGGCATTGTGGCCGAGGAAGGGCTCCCCGTCGTCGAAGAACCAAGCCGCCTGCTTCAGCCCACCGCCCGTGCCGAGCAAGACGGGCTCGTCTGAATAGGCGACGCGCCGCAGTCCAAAACGCCCGTGCTGCTCGATAAATGGCGGAATCTGTTCCCCGAGATGATGCAGATTGATGACGACTTCAGTCACGCCTGCCTCGACCAGACGTTCCATCACGCGTTCGAGCAACGTCTGTCCGCCAACCTCGACCAGCGCTTTGGGACGCGCGTCGGTGAGCGGGCGCAGACGCGTGCCGCGACCGGCCGCAAAGACCATGGCTTTCATCGGCGAGCGGGCGCAACCGGACCCGCCGGCGCCGGCCAGCGGCCGGCCTCGCCATGATGAACCTCCACTGCGATCCCCGAATGCATTCGCAAAACCCGCGCGAGCGCCTCGGTGCAATAGACGCTGCGGTGCTGACCGCCACTGCAGCCGAAAGCCACCGTCAAATGGGTGAAATGGCGCCGCAGATAGGCTTCCAGAGTCGGTTCGAGCAGCGTGCGGATTTGCGCCAGGAATTGCACAACCTCGTCGTGCTGTTCGAGCCAGGTGATGACCGCCTGATCGCGCCCGGTGAATTCGAGAAATCCCGGCTCGCGGCCCGGGTTGGGCAACGCCCGGCAATCGAACACAAATCCTCCGCCATGCCCGGTGGTGTCAGCCGGATACCCCCGGCGGTAGGAGAAGCTTTCAATCCGGACCGTCAGCCGCGGCGCCAGCGGCGCGATCTCGCGCAGACGGGTGGTCCCCACGATCCGCTGCAACGCTTCACCGAGTGCAGGCAGCCGCACTGGCAGCGCGCGACCCGCCAGCAACCGTTCCAAATTCCGGATGGCATACGGGACACTCTGGAGGAAATGCGCCTTCCGCTCATAGAAGCCCCGGTAGCCATACGCCCCCATCGCCTGCAGGATGCGGATGAACGAGAACCCGCGATAGAATTCTTCGAATCGATCCCGGTCGATCGATGTCAGCGCCGCGGCGGCATCGAGGTATTGCTCCTTGAGCTGGTCGCGGAAATCAAACGGCAGGTCCGCCTTGGCATCGAGCAACAAGGAGGCGAGATCGTATGGCAGCGCCCCTCGGCGCCCGCCTTGGTAGTCGATGAACCATGGTTGCCCATCGCGCACCATGATGTTTCGCGACTGGAAGTCCCGATAGAGGAAGAAATCAGCCGGAGCCTGCAGCAGGAAATCGCACAACGCGTCGAAGTCGTTCTCGAGCCGCTGTTCATGAAAAGGCACGTGGGCGAGCTTAAGGAAATAGTACTTGAAATAGTTGAGGTCCCACCGCATCGACCGCCGGTCGAAGGCCCCGTGCGGATAGCATAATCCGTAGTCCAGCCCCTTCCCTGCCTCGATCTGCATTCGCGCCAGCAACTGCACCGACTGCCCGTACACCTTGGCCACGACCCCGGGAATCTCCCCGCCGGAATCACGCGACTTCTGCAGCAGCTCAAACAGCGTGGTGTCGCCGAGATCCTCCTCCAGATACACGCCGGCACCGAGGTCGTCGGAATAGATTTCGGGCACCGGCATGCCCACCATCCGGAAATGGCGCGAAAAGCCGACGAACGCGGCGTTCTCCTCGCGCTCGCCGTGTTCGACGCCGATCGCGGTGCGGCCGTCGCGCGCACGCAGGCGGAACAGTTTCCGGTCGGAGCCGTGGGCCGGCAATGGAATCACTTCGCCCGGCGGAGCGCCAAAGCGGTGACTGAAAAGTTCTGCGAGACGGGCATGCATGAACGCATTTGGACCAGGGAAATCGAGCAACCCGCGAGGGGCTGCAATCACGTTCGCCAGAAGATTGGAGCACGGGAGAAATACTCCAGCCATTTCAATCGCCAAGGAACCTGTCGGGCTTCGCCCTCCATGTTCCTTAGCAAATGGCTGGCGCCATTTGAGGCGGACTTATGCGTGGCAGTGCGTGGAGGGCCGAAGCCCGACAGGCTACTGCTAGCTACGGTGTCGTATCATCCAAGCAGCGCCGGTTTGCGATCGGCGTCTGGACACATGGGCAAGATGCCCATGCCACGTCGGACAGCCGGCCAGCCATGGGCGAGACAAGCCTTCGCCCGGGCGCTACGGCCGGCAGGCTGCCCATGCCACGTGGCGCCGGTCTGCGACCGGCGATCTAAAACCGGCCACTGATCCACTTGCTGGCGCTCGCGGCTACCAGAGGCGGGCCACCCATCCATTCGCCGGCGCTCTCGGCCACCGGAAGCCGAAGCCGACGACACCAGGCAACTCAAAGACCCAGCCAGCCGACGATCTGCGTGACGCCGTCGACGAGCTTGGCCCCGGTCGCGATGATGTCGGACACGCGGTCGAGATTTCCAGCCATGTCCTTCAACTGGCTGGTGTAGCCCTCGGCCGAGGCGAACGCGCGATCAACCATCGGACTCGCCTGGACCGCCTGTTGATGAAACAGACTGGTTTCGATCTGTGACATCTGCGCCGCGAGCTGCTTTGTCTGGAGCAAGAGCGCCGCGCTTTCCACCGGGTCGGCGCACTGGTCGTAAGCGCGAAGCAAGGTCTGAATGCTCGTGCTGATTCCATCCTGAAGGTCTTCGAGATCGTCGATGGTCGCCATGGCGCCTTATCCTTTCTGGAGTTTCTGACAGATCTGGACGGTCGTTTGGATTTCGGCACGCAGTTCAGCGAAGGCCTCGTCGATCGGCCCCGCGGAACCTTGCGCGAACGCGGTGTGAGCGGCTGCAGCCTTGTCGAGCGCCGCTGCCAGCGCAGTCATGCTCTGAACCAGCGCCTTGTGATCTTCTGCAACGCCGAGCCAGGCGATGAAATCCTTGATAGCTACGCGGCGCTCGGCCGGCGTCATGGCGTCGAACCCGGCAATCGCATCGCCTTTGAAACGCCGGTCGCTCTTTTCCGCGTTCATCGTCCGGAAATTGACCTCGCAGGTCGCCAGCAGGCCGTGCGGCGCCGGCATCGGAGGACGACCCGCAAACCCAAACGTATCGATCAGACTGCCAACCGCGGCCTGGAAGCTCGGATCGGCGGCCTTCGCAATTGTCTGAGCCTCGCGACTCGCTTTGTATTTGATGAGAACGCCGCCCAATTCCGCAACGGCCGTCCTGGCCTTTGCGACACCGGAAGCACTGCTCCCTTTGACGGTTCTGACCAACGACTGAATCTTGATGCCGAAACTCTCCGACGCCGTGGTGAACGCGGCGGAGTTCTTCCCCGACGTGAGATCGCCCAGCGCCGCGCAGTAGGCATCGAGGCCACTCAGGATGTCGTCCCATGCCGCCACATCAGCGGGCGCGAGCAGGGAGAGATCGTCACTGGAAAACGCGGCGCCGGCGATGCCCTGTTCGATTCGCGACGGCAGCATTTCCTCGTTGACCCGTTTGAAGATGCCCATCGCGGCTTTGTGATTGGTCTCCATCGCCTGCTGCAAAGAGGCGGCCGGGGGCGTGTCGACGGCTGCACACCCGGCAGACCACGCCATTGCCACGATACAGATTGCAGGCAGAAGACGTCGCCCCAACGCGGGCCAGCGAGCGCATCGCCCGATGGCAGGCAAAGCAGGCGGAGAAGCCTGCGGCACTTTCGGCGAGCTCCCGGAATCACCAACCATCGACCGATGCGTCACGAGCAAGTGGCCCGCCGCGATGACTGGAACCGCCGGCACGGCGGAAGGTCGAACTGGATGCGCTCCACCGCGGGAGCTGCGGCATGAAATAACCGTCTGAAGTGATTGAGACATTTGATCTTCCCGCGATGGGATCGCGTAACCGATCATCGGCTACAGAACCACGCTACATTCCATTTTTTGCAATAAACCGATAGAACTCAAGCAAACAAGGTCTACGTTTCTAGAAAGTCGCCGACGCTTGCGATGCTCGCCGTTGCGGAACGGACAGAATGAATCTATCGTGTCTCGATTCCGGAAACGCCGGCGACCCACCATCCTCGTCACATGAAAGCACCCGCAAGAATCGGCTTCCATACGGACCCAACACGCGTTGGTCCCGGGCGCATCCGGGGCTCGTGGCTGGTCGTCGGACTCTGCGCAATCATCACCCTACCCGTCCTGGGCATACGATCTTGGGCCCAGCCGGCGGAAAATGCCGCGCGGGTGCGCTTTCACGGGAGCATTGTGGATGTCCCGTCGACGATCCCGGCGGGGACAAGCGGTCAACGCATGGCCATGATCTCGCGGACTACGCTGACGCCCGACGAGTCGGCCGCTCCGATGGATTTCGAGCTGATGCTCACCATGCGGAACTTCTCCGAGCTGTCCGCCCGGTTGGCCTGCCACGAGATCATTTCGCAAAAGGAGATGGCCGCGAAGTACTTCCCGTTGCCCGCCGACTACGACACGATCACCGGCTGGCTGGGCGCCCAGGGCTTCACGATCACCCAGCAGTCCCCCAACCGCTTGTCCGTTTTCGCCCGGGGCGCTGTTGCTCGCGTGGCGGACGTTTTTCAGACGACGTTTGCGCGGGTCCTCGCAGACGGCGCCGAGTACACATCAGCCATCACCGCCCCGAACGTTCCAAAGGCTCTGGCGCCAGCGCTGCTCGGCATCGGTGGACTGCAACCTCATGTGCGGGCCTACAAACATGCCACAGCCCACCACGTCCTTCCGGATTCGCTCACCTCCGATTCTCCCCCGTACACGCCGGCGCAAATCCTCAACGCCTATGGCGCAACCACCACCGGTCTAACCGGCGCCGGCCAGACGATTGCCGTGGTCATCGACTCTGTTCCGGCAGACAGCGACCTGTCCTCGTTCTGGACGCGATGCGGCATCAGCCGGTCAGGCAGCATTCAGAAGATCCCGGTAGTCGGCAGTTCCCTGCCCACCGACACGACCGGGGAGGCGACCCTCGATGTTGAAATGACCAGTTCGCTGGCACCGGCCGCCAATGTGCGAATCTATGCCGTGACGGATCTCTCGTCGCTGAATCTGGACCTGGCTTACGAGAGAATCATCAGCGATCTCTCCTCTCAACCGACTCTGCATCAACTCAATCTGTCGTTTGGCAATAACGAATCAGAGAATTCAAGGCACCAACTAATACAGGACGACCAGCTTTTCGCCACCCTCGCCGCAGGAGGAGTAACAATTTTCGCCGCTGCCGGCGATGGTGGCTCCAATCCCGATGCCAGAACCGGAAACTATAATCCCCAGTCCACACTCCAACCCAGTTCGCCGGCCAGCGATCCGAACGTCACCGCAGTGGGCGGCACAAGCCTGTACCTCAATTCCGCAACCGGCGCCATCAGCAGTGAAACCGGCTGGTCCGTCAGCGGCAGTGGCTCCGAAGGCAGCGGTGGAGGGATCAGCAACGTTTTTCCCCAGCCAGACTGGCAGACCGGCAAGGGCGTGCTCACCGGCGGAATGCGACAGATTCCCGATGTGGCAGCCGTGAGCGACCCCAGCACAGGCAGCTTTCTTGTCTTTCAAGGAAGGAATTCCGAGGCTTTCGGCGGAACCAGCCTTGGCTCACCGATCTGGACTGCTTTCTGCGCGTTGTTGAACCAGGCTCGCGCGGCAGGCGGCCTGACGCCCCTTGGCCTCTTCGGACCGTACCTTTACCCTCTGATTGGCACCGCCTCCCTGCACGACATTACCGTTGGGAACAACGGCGCCTATTCCGCCGGTGTCGGATATGATTTGGTCACCGGGGTCGGGACGCCAAACTTCAATGTGTTGGCCCTCGCGCTCGGTGCAGCCGGCGTTGCACCGGCCATTACAGTTCAGCCCGTCAGCCTGACAATGTCCCCCGCGCAGAACGCGATCTTCACAACCTCCGCGACCGGAAACCCAGCCCCCACCTATCAGTGGCAACACGAGCCCGTCGGAAGCAGCACGTGGACGAACCTCAGTGACACCACCACCTACACGGGGTCTGCCACGACCAGTCTGACGGTGAACGCAGTCACCACGGCCATGAGCGGAGATTCGTTCCGCTGCGTCGTCACCAACTCGGTCGACAACGTCACGACGCTGCCGGCGGTCTTGGTGGTCGCAACGCCACTGGTGGTTTCCACTCTGGCGGGACAAGCCGGTATCAGCGGAAGCGCCAATGGTACGGGCAACGCCGCACAATTCAACGGCCCTGCCGACCTGGCCGTGGACAGCTCGCGCAATGTCTACGTCGCCGATGCCAATAACCACACGATCCGGAAAATCACCCCGGCGGGTGTTGTGACCACCCTGGCCGGCCAGGCCGGCATGAGCGGCAGCGCCGACGGTAGCGGCAGCAGTGCCCGGTTCAACCACCCCACCGGCATCGGCATCGACACCGCCGGCAATCTCTACGTCGCGGACACAAGCAACGACACCGTTCGCAAGATCACCGCGGCCGGGGTCGTCTCCACGGTGGCCGGCCTCGCCGGGAGTGCAGGCAGCACGGATGGCACGGGCAGCGCTGGGCGTTTCAGCTCGCCGTCCGACGTTGCGGTCGATTCGGCTGGCGATCTCTACGTATCGGATTCCTTGAATCACACGATCCGGGAAATCACTCCAACGGGCGTCGTTACCACGCTTGCCGGCCTCGCGGGCACGAACGGCAGTGCAGACGGGAGCGGCAGTTCCGCACGCTTCTTCGCTCCAGAGGGAATCACAATCGACAGCTCCGGGAATCTCTATGTTGCCGACACGAACAATCACGCGATCCGGAAAATCACCGCATCCGGGGTGGTGTCGACGCTGGCTGGGCTGGCTGGTGCCAGCGGCAGCCGCGACGGGTCCGGCAGCGGCTCGCGCTTCTTCTATCCCGCCGATATCACAGTCGCTGGAACCGGCACGATCTCCGTGATCGATACCGACAACCACACCGTCCGGCAAATCACGTCGTCAGGCCTGGTCGCCACGGTGGCGGGCCTCGCGGGCACGAGTGGCAGCGCGGACGGCACGGGCAGTTCCGCCCGGTTCTTCTATCCCACAGGAATCGCCGCCGATGCCTCCGGCAATCTATACGTCGCCGACACCAACAACCAGACGATCCGGGTCGCAGCAGCACCGACAGCCCCGACGATCCAGACCCAGCCTCAGAGCCAGACGGTGACTGTGGGGAGCAGTGTCTCGTTCTCGGTGGTGGCGAGCGGCGTGCCAACGCCGACATATCTTTGGTATTTTAATAGCAGCTCGATCGCCGGGGCCACCAGCGATACCCTGACATTGGGCAACGTCCAAACCGCCAGCGGCGGCGTTTATACGGTCCAAGTTTCCAATGCTTTCGGCAGTGTGACGAGCAATTCGGCAACGCTGACAATCAACCCCGTCACCACCATGCTTATCAGCAGCGGAAGCAGTGGTGGTGGCGGCGGTGGAGGAGGCGCCCCCAGCATCTGGTTTTGCGGCGCACTCAGCCTGCTCGCGCTCGCGGCTCGCGTCAGTGCGAGACAGGCGTCGGTGTCTCCGGCCGGCCCTTCGTGCTCTCCGCCTGGATCACGAGATTGCGGAGATTGAAAGCCGCCGGACGACGACGGTCTCCGCTCGGGGGGCTCGGCGGCTCATCCGTTTCGAATGACCAGATGGTATCGCCCGGCGGGAGCATGATCCCCAGCAGGCGCACCCGGACACTCTTGCGACCGACCCGCCCCTCCCACCGAAGCACCCGACCCTGGGTGACACGAATCGTCCGTTCGTCGAGCGACCGGAGTTCGAAATCGATTTCAACCTCGACTGGCAGGTTGCTCCGGTTCTCGATGACAAAACCCGCCGCGCCGCGGCTCCAGCGCCAAAATTCGAAGGTGGAACGTTCACTCGGGTACCACTGATCGTCAAAGGCCACCGTGATCGTCCCGCGAGATGCATCCGTTGCGCCGGAGGCGAACCCCTCCAGGCGGTAACTTTCGTAGCCCGGCAGCGCCCATTGGCTGACGGTGCAAATCGCCGAGAGGTTGCCCAGCACGAGCAACGTCGACCACCACCATCGGCCGCGCGGCACGACGACATTGAACGCGAGCGTCATGGGCAACAACACACGCGCGGCGGCGGCCGGGAACCCCTCCCACACAGCGCCGCCTAACACCGCCATCAACAAGGCATAGGCCGCGCCAATGCGCCACCAGGAGCTGTGCCATTGCGGGCGCAAAAGAATTACGAGGAATTGCACCCCGAGGGAGATGAGCAACAGCAGCGACCAACGAGCCGAAGAATCCCAACCAGTCGCGTGCAAATCCCTGACCGACTCGCACCCTTTGTCCAGGTACGCCACGAATGGTAGCGCGAAATTGCGCGCTCCAGCGTTGCTCGGCTCCCGCAAGAGGCACCATAGCCAGGCCATCCAGAGAGCCAATGGCGCGGCCACGACGGCGAGGCGTTCCGCCGCGCGCAGCGTTTCACGACGATCCTTGAAGTTCTGTGGGAAACAAATGACCCCGGCCAGGAGATTCGTTTCGCGCCCCAATCCGGCAACGCCGAGTACGCAGGCCGAGGGCCAGCTGCGACCTTGCTCGGCCAATGCCACCCCGCCGGCAATCAACAGCAGACTGGGGCCATCCATCAGGGCCTCGCGGACACTCAATGTCAGACCCCAGGCAAACATCGTTCCCGCCCACCGCACGAGATTGTTAAAATCGGTTGGTGGAAACCAACGCAATAGCAGCCAGGCGAGCAACAGCCAGGCCGCCACATTCTGGAGAGCATAGGCTTCCAGCACCCACCGTGGCTGGCCCAGGCCGAGCCCAAAGGCTGTCCAACAAAACAATGTCCGGCGGGCCCGATAAGGAAGGTTGTCCAGCGCCGCCCGCAGATCCAAGCTCTCCAACCGCGGCTGCATCGCCATCTGCGCGTAATATTGTCCATCATAGCCGCGGGAGTCTTCGTAGACATAGTAGTCCACACCCGTGAGTTCGCTGATCCGGTGCCGCGGCGGTTCGCCGCCGAAGAGGATGAGTGACGTAAACCCTTTCCCCGGCATATAGAATTGCGCGGCGCACCAGAGGAAAAGGCCTGTCGCAAGCGCATAGGCCGCCCCATACCAAGCGTGAGGCCATCGCCGGCGAAATGGGCTGGTCCAGATCACGGGAAATGGACGAACGGGCCATGCGGCAACGCAAGAATGAAGTAGGAAGTCGCTCCGTCGGTCGCAGCGGGCACAGGTCCCGATTTTCGGTGGCGTCTGGTCGTCCGCCGTGGCACGGGCATCTTGCCCATGGGTTTGTGCCCGGCCGTCGGACATGGCAAGACGCCCATGCCACATCTGACCACTGACAATCCGGAGATGCGCCCGCGCGCGGCGCCTCGCCAGAAATGGTTTGATCCGCTCCACGAATCAGGGACAAACGACCCCGTAGCGGCGAGCGCCAGCCCCTCGGCTCCGCTCTCAGGGCCCTGAGTGAGCTTGTCGAACCCGTCGAACGGGCGAGCCGATTCCGCCTCAACTGCGGAATATAGGATGAACGCAGGGAGATCTCCCCCTAGCAGCCCGTCGGACTTCGTCCTCCTGGCTGCTTGTCAAATGGCTGCGCCATTTGGGGCAGACGTACGCGTAGCAGTGCGAGAGAGCCAAAGAACTGATTTTTTCCGCATGAAGTCGGGCGCAAATCCGGAGAACGAGATCTTTCGCGGGCACCGGCCCATTTTTCCGGGCCGAAAAGGGTTCTGGCCGCGGTTTTAGGCCGTGGCGGCGAGGTTTTTGAGGGTGAAGAGCCGTTTCAGATTATAGCTCACGCAGACCAGGGTCCACTCCAGCGAGACTTTTGCGAGGCCCCTCAGGCTGAAGCGCCGGAAGCCCATCACCTCTTTGATAATGCCGAAGACCGGTTCCACGGTTTGCTTGCGCAGTTTGTAGAGCCTCTTTCCCAGGGTTGTCTTCAGCCGGTGTGCCATCAATTCCTTTGGTGTCGCTTCCGGGCCAGGCGCGGGCGGTTCGGGCTGAGGCAACAGGTCGGCCACGGTTTTGTGATGGTCGGACTTATCCACCGCGGCATACACCGTGACCCCGGTGGGCGTGCCGTCCGGGTTCTGTTCTACCGCCTTCACCGCCGCTTCGCTATAGAAGCCGCTGTCGGTCAGTACCGCCTCGACCTGCTGGGCCACCACCGGGCAGATCGCCGCCACGGTGGGTGGCAGTTCCTTTTTGTCGTTGGGCGCCACACTCACGCGCTCACCCACGATCAACAGGGCTGCGTCCACCGCAGCCTGTGCATTATAGCACTGCTCAAAGTGCTGCCCGCTGCCGGCTTTCATGATGCCGCTTTCCGGATCGGTGAAGTTGTATTGCGCCTTCGGGTCTGCGGTCGCGCTCGGTGGCATTGGCTTGGGGCCACGCGGCTTTTTCCCCGCCTCGCGCTGCCCCTGGCGCTTGGCTTGCTTGGCCTGGTAATCGGCTTGCTGCGCGGCAGCCAGCTCCTTGGCGCGTGCTTCGATGACTTGCCGGGCCTGCTGCAACGCCGCTATGCGATCTTCGCGTCGCGCCAGCTCGGCGGGGATGTCGAGCGCTTCTTTGGTTTCCTGATTCTCGGCTTGTTGCGCCCGTCCCACCAAGTCCTGCACTTCGAGCTCCAACTGCGCAGTCATCTCGCCCGCCCGCGCGTAGCTCACCGCCGCGTGCTTGCTAGCGTTGGCTTGGAGCTTCGTGCCATCCACGCTGACCGTGCCGACTTTGCTCAAACGCAGGTGCTGAGCCAGTTGCAGCACACTCACAAACGCCGCCTCGAACGCCTGCTTGTTGGCGGTGCGAAACGAGCAGATCGAGTCGTGGTCTGGGTGGTGGCTGGCACAGAGGAAGCGCACCGCCACGTCGCCGTAGCTCGCCGCCTCGATCGTTCGGGAACCAAAGCGGTCCGTTGCGTAACAATAGATCAATAATGCAAGCATCATCCTGGGCGGATATTGCTCGCTTCCGCTGCCACGCTCGTTGACCCGAAAGTCTGTCATGGGCAACTGCTCCACGGCATCCAGGATGAAATGCACGATATGACTGGCGGGCACCCAATCCCGCAGATCATACGGAAGGAACATCGGCGTCTGGCGGTCCAAGTCTACAAAGCGTGCAGGCATACTGCTACGACGCCCCTCAGTGAAGAATGTTTCGTTAGTTAAAGAACTTCCTTCGTTTATCTCTTGTTCCGGAGCAAACGGCGTCCGCCGTTTGCCACTAGCAGCCTGGAGGGCAAAGCCCGACAGGCTGCTAGCCGTATCCATTCAATTTGTAGGAAGCGCGCTTGCGCGCGATCTGTCCTCCGTAGGCCTTGCGAAGGAGGATTCCGAGGCGTGAATCGCCCGCGAGCGGGCTTCCTACGCGGTCACCTGACGGAATCTCCTCCACGAGTGAGCATCGCGATTTTTGCATACTTACGGCTCAGGGCCAATTGCCGTTCCCGCCAACGCTGTACCCCGGCACAAAACCATCACCGATCTTTATGCAGCAGGCGGACAAAGTCCGACACGCCACTTGCCTGATCTTGCCGGCAAAACGAGATCAGGATGACGGCGGTGAAAGCGTGAGGTTGGAGGCGCCGGACGGAATCTCGTGTTCCGAGATCACCCCAGTCGGCCAGCGGACCCGGATCTTTCGCGGAAGATTGCTATCAGGGTAACCAAAGAAACAAGCGGCCGTGGATTGGCTGTAGTAGCCGGAGCCGGCGTAGACTTCGCCGGTCTCCGTTGATCCGTCAGCCAATTCGAGCGTGATGCGTGCGCCCACTGCAGTCGGGTTGCCCGCAGGCCCGAGCAACTGAAGGCGCAACGAATGTCGGCCGGCAACACCTCGATTGCGGAACGCCAGTGTCGTGTTGTTGTTCTGGGTGACCAAGAAATCAGGCCAGCCATCCTGATCGAGATCGAGCACCACCAACGCCTTGGCATCACCGGGCACGATCAGCCCGCTCTCGGCCGGCGGCAGCGGTGCAAAATGTCCATGGCCGTCGCCGCGCAACAGCTGGCTGAGCCCTCCGTCGAAACGGCCGACGCAAGGGATCGGAGCGTAGGAGTTCTGCACGGCATAGATGTCCGCATATCCGTCGCCATCAAAATCCCCGGCGACCAAACCCTGAAATGGCGCGATCTGCGCAATACGGGGCAGCGGCTCGAAACGGTAGGTACCGTCAGGCTGACTGAGGAACACCCCGTTGCGAAATTCCGTCGCGAAAAAACGCCGGGCAGCAGCAAGCTTATCTTCTCCAAAAACCTGGGCCAGCGTAAGGGACGCGTAATTGTCGGACCAAGGGAAGCGTTTGCGAAAGGAGGGAAAGACTGCAGTCATGTCCCGGCGGGTGCGCCAGGGATAGAGTTTACCGCCTTCGTAGTAGCCTTCGATGAGCTGCGCCGAGCCGTCGCCCTTGAAATCACCGGAGAACAGCAAGGCCGGGTGCGCCGAATCCGCGTGGTACTGGGTATTCAGTCCAAGATTGCCGGCCACATAGTCCATCCGGCCGTCGCCATTGAAATCCGCCGCGGCGATCGAGTTCCACCAACCGGTGCCAGCCGCGGCAAAGCCCGCCTTCGCACTCCAGTCTTCGAATCCCTTGCCCTGGTTGTTGTGGAAATACCTCACGGTGCCCCATTCGAGCGTAAGCAGCAGATCCGGCCAGCCGTCTCCGTCGACATCCGTCCAAAGCGCAGAAGTAACCATGCCGACTTCCCGCAACCCTGGCGCGAACGCGTCAGTCACATCCTCGAACTTGCCTCCGCGGTTGGCCAGAAGCGCACTCTGCGGCGGCAAAGGGTACTGGCCCGGCAGGACGCGTCCGCCAATGAACAGGCCGAGCCGGCCGTTGTGCTCGAAGTCGGCGGCAGCCACCGCTCCAGCGCTGATTGGCAGGGACGGCAACGCGCCGTCCGGCGCCGGACGGAAGCCGCCATGACCATCATTCAGGAACAACTTCGGTTGATACTCCGGATCGCCGGCCGGCATGGCGTTGCCGCCTTTGGTCACGAGCAAGTCGTTCATTCCATTGCAAGTGGCGGCAAACAAAAGCACCGGTCCGTCGTCGACGTCGGCGGTGGCCGCAAGCGCCGGGGCATCCGCCGCCGAGAATTGTCCCGACGCAGTGCCATGCAGGGTACGCAAAGGATCCAGGGTCGTACCGCCCACCACGACCGTATCCGATCCGCTGCCATCGACATCTCCCACCGCCAGTCCGGGGCCGCGACGGTTGAGCCTGATAGGAAGCAGCCGTTGCTGCGCAATCTCGTCGACGACCTCCTCGCGCGAACGCAACGCCAAGCCGACGGCCTGGCTCACCTCAACGAACTGTCCGGCGGGTTGTGGCCTCGCCTTGGTCGGCAACGCCGGGGCTGGACCGGCTGGCTCCGTGATGGTGAAACGCCGGTCGACGCCCAGGTTCTCGAACGTCTGGACGATCCCGCTGGGCCACGTTACGGTGAGGCGCTTGATGAGGGTGTCGTTGCCGAGGCCGAAATGAACCGCCGGCTCGCTGCTGGACATGTATCCGCGGGCCAGCCAGAGCTGGCTCGCCTGCAAACCCAAGGCGCTTTCGATCCGCACGATCGCGCCTATGCCGAAACGATTGGAGATCGTCCCGCGCAAATCGATCATCACCCGATGCCCGGTGTCGTTGTCATTGCGCAACAAGGAGGCGCTGCCATGATAATTGGTGTAGACGATATCCAGGTTGCCGTCTCCGGCCAGGTCGCCAAACGCGGCGCCGAAACTCACGCCCTTGTAGTCGAGGCCCCACGCGGCGCTGACGTTCTCGAATTGCAGGTCGCCGAGATTACGAAAAGCCAGATGCACTTCCGACTGCTGTGGGCTGGCGTACATGACCCGGATTCGCTCCGCCGGAGTTTCCGCTTTCATGACGCGCGTGGCGGTGTCCTCGCCGGGATCCCGGGGAAAGCCGTTGGTCACGAAAAAGTCAAGGCGGCCGTCGTTGTCCAGATCTTCGAAACGGGGCGACCACGTCCAGTCGGTGGCGGCAAGACCGGCGAGAAAGGCACCTTCGAGGCAGCGGCCCGTGCCGGTGTTCAGAAGCAGTGCGCTCCGGTGGTATTTCGGCGCCGCGGTAGAGTTATTCGGGAGATCCTCTGATCTTCCTCTCGCATCCGCCAGGGAGTGCTGGTCTACCCGATGGGTGGTCGCGGCCATGTCGGCCACAAGGAAATCGATGAGTCCGTCGTTGTTCACGTCGCCCACATCCGCACCCATCGAGGAAAACGACGTATGCGGCGCGACGCGGTCGATGACGTTGGCAAACGTCCCGTCGCGGTTGTTGTGATACAGGCTGTCGGGAAGTCCGTAGTCGTACGCGACATATAGATCAGGCCAGCCATCGTTGTCGTAATCCCACCAGGTCGCGGAATGGCTCTGCGTCTCGCCGACGATCCCGGCCTGTTGCGTGACATTCGTGAACGTGCCGTTGCGATTATTGTGGAAGAGATAACCGCGCTGGCCGTTCGGATGTTTCGTCATATCCAGAATGTTGGTCGCAATGTAGAGATCGAGCCACCCGTCGCGGTCGTAGTCGCAGAAAGCAGCCACGACGCTCGAATCGTTCACGTCGAGGCCGTAGGCATGGGCCATTTCCTTGAAGGTCCCGTCCCCCTGATTGATATAGAGAAGATTCGGGGCGCCGGTCCGGCAGACGTAGATGTCCAGAAGCCCGTCATTGTTCACGTCCACAAAGGTCGCGCTCTGCTTCCAGATCATCGCGTCCGCCCCGTGATCGCCGACGCCGGCCTTCTCGGTCACATCTTCGAACTTGAAGTTGCCGAGATTGCGGAAGAGCCGGCAGCTTTCCGTTTTGCTGACAACAAAAATGTCCGGCAAACCGTCCCCATCATAGTCCCCGATGGCGACTCCGCAGCCGACCGAACTCGTCTCAAATTCCTGATAACGCTCCCCCCGCATCTTGGGGTCCGCGAAGTTGTTCGTGGTCAGCACGCCGGTCTCCTCCGGCGGCAGCTGGACGAACATGGTCTTCCCCCGCGGGAAGGGATGCCGGGCGAGCGGCTTTTCGGTGATGCTGCCGGCGGGATCCGCCGCCTGGGCGGCCGTCCCGGCAAACAGGGCGGCTGCCAGCACGGCGGAGCGCCAGCGGGAGGCTTTGAGGAATCCTCTGTACCCAGTGGCCGCGAGCGCCAGCGAGTGGATCCAGCAAAATATTAAAAGGTTAAAATTGGATAATCGGGAAACCAATTCCGGCCTCTCAGAAGGGCATTCCCCGATCTCGCGGTTTCTCGATTCCTTCATTTGAACCGAGTCGGCTCGCTGGTGCTCGCCGCTACTCAACAGCCACCGGCCGTCGGACACGGGCAAGACCCATCCTTCGCCAGAAGCTACGGCGGGAAGATCGCCCATGCGACTTGCCCGATCGTCAATCGGGAGGTGAGCCCTCTTCACCTCTGCGCTGCTTTTCCAGACTGTTGGGCAAATGAACATCGTCATGGCTGTCCGGTTGCTGAAGGAGCAGTTAAGCTGATGGTACCCGACGGAGGCGGACCATCATACACGGTCGACACCCCAGACGGCCAGCGCACCCGGATGCGCTTCGGAGGATTGGAATCGGGGTAGCCGAAGAAGCATGCTGCCGTGGACTGGCTGTAATAGCCCGAACCGGCGTAAACCTCGCTGGTTTGCATCGAACCGTCGGCGGATTCCACGGTGATGCGCGCGCCCACCGCGGTCGGATTCCCGGCGGGGCCACGCAGCGCGATGCGCAGCGGTTTGTGACCGGACGCGCCGTTGTTGCGAAACGCCAGCGTCGTGTCGTTGTTCCGCGACACGAGGAAATCAGGCCAGCCGTCCCCATCAAAATCCAGCACGACCAGCGCTTTGGCGTCGCCCGTCACCAGAAGCCCGCTTTCGGCCACCGGCACCGGTGTGAATTGCCCGTGGCCGTCGCCGCGGAGCAATTGACTGAGCCCGCAGTTGAAGTGGCCGACGGCCGGAATCGGCGCATAAGAATTCTGCACGGCGTAGATGTCGGCATGACCGTCGCCTTCAAAATCCCCGGCGACCAAACCCTGGAATGGCGAGATCTGCGCCATGCGCGGGAGCGGTTCAAAGCGGTAGGTTCCATCAGGCTGGCTGAGGAACACGCCGCTGCGCAATTCCGTCGCGGCGAAACGGCGGGCCGCAGCCAGCCTGCCCTCGCCGACAATCTGGCCCAAGGTAGCCCGGGCGTACGGGTCATTCTTTGGGAAGCGTTTCAAAAGCGACGGGATGGCGACCGCGAGGCTTTTGCGGCTGCGCCAGGGGAAAAGCTTGTCGCCTTCGTAATAACCCTCGACCAGCTGGGTCGATCCGTCGCCGTTGAAATCGCCGGAGAACAGCAGGGCCGGATGCGCGGCGTCGGCGCGGTACTGGGTGTTGAGGCCGACATTGCCCACCACGTAGTCGATCCGGCCGTCGCCATTGAAGTCTGCAGCCGCGATCGAGGTCCACCATCCGGTGCCGGCCGCGGCAAAACCAGCTCTCTCCGTCCAGTCTTCAAAGCCCCCGCCCTGGTTGTTGTGGAAGTACTTCACGTTGCCCCACTCGAGCGTAAGAAGCAGGTCCGGCCACCCATCGCCATCAACATCGCTCCACAATGCAGCCGTCACCATGCCGACTGCACGCAACCCTGGTGCCAACGCCTCAGTCACATCCTCGAATCTGCCGCCACGGTTGGCCAGCAGCGCGCTTTGCGGCGGCAGCGGATATTCGCCCGGCAGGACGCGCCCACCGATAAAAAGGCCGAGCCTGCCGTTGTGCTCGAAGTCAGCGGCAGCAGCCGCTCCTGCGTTGATGAGGAGTGGAGGCAACACGCCGTCCGGAGCCGGTCGAAAACCGCCATGGCCATCGTTCAGAAACAATCTCGGTTGGTACTCCGGCGCGCCCGCCGGCAGCGAATTTCCCCCGTGGGTCACCAGCAGATCATTCTTCCCATCGCCATCGGCATCGAACAGAAGCACAGGTCCGTCATTGACCTCGGCGCCAGTCGCGATTGCCGGAACATCCAACGCCGTGAATGCACCTGTTGCCGAGCCCTTCAAGATGCGACGGGGATCCAGGGTCGTGCCGCCCACGACCACGGCGTCCCGTCCCGCACTATCAAGTTCACCCACCGCCAGGGCCGGGCCGCGACGATTCAGACGCACGGGCACGAACCGTTGCAACGAGGATTCATCGACCGGCTCCTCGCGCGAGCCATGCAGCAGGCCAGTCGCCCGACCGGCCTCGCTGAATTGCTGGTGCAATTGAGGGGTCTCCTCCCGCCCCGCTTTCGGCGCCGGCCCCGATGGTTCCGTGATGGTAAAGCGACGGTCGACGGACAGGTTCTCAAAACTCTGCACGTGCCCGCTGGGCCACGTCACCAAGAGGCGTTTAATGAGCGTGTCATGTCCGAAACCAAGATGGACCGCCGGTTCGCTGCTGGACGAATACCCGCGGGCCAGCGCCAGCTGGCGCACCTGCACGCCCAAAGCGCTTTCGGCCCGGACGATCGCGCCCACGCCGAATCGGTTGGAGACCGTCCCGCGCAAATCGATGATCACGCGGTGCCCGGTGTCGTTGTCATTGCGGAAAACGCTGACCCCGCCCTGAAAATTCGAGTAGACAAGGTCGAGATTGCCGTCTCCGCCCAAATCGCCAAACGCGGAGCCGAAACTCACGCCCTTCTGGTCGAGGCCCCAGGCGGCACTGACGTTCTCAAATTGCAGGTCACCGAGATTGCGAAAGGCCAGATGGGTTTCGACCAGAACCGGACTGTCGTGCATAATGCGGTTGCGCTCGGCCAGGCTCCCCGCGTGCATCATACGATCAAAGACGTCGGGGTTGGGATCCCGGTTGAAACCATTGGTCACAAAGAGGTCGAGACGCCCGTCGTTGTCCAGGTCCTCGAGACGCGGCGACCACGTCCAATCGGTGGCCGCGATGCCGGCCAGGTAGGCGGCTTCGAGACAGCGCCCCGTGCCGGTGTTCAGGTAAAGGGCGCTGCGATGATACTTGGGCGTGACGGCGGCATCGTCCGTTTCCACGCTCTTCTCGCGCGCCTCGGCGATCGAGTTCTGGTCCTTCAGATGCGTTGTCGTGGCCATGTCGGCGACGAGGAAGTCGATGAGCCCGTCGTTGTTCACGTCCCCCAAGTCCGAGCCCATCGAATAGAACGAAGTATGCGGAAGGACGCGATCGATCGCATTGGTAAAGGTTCCGTCCCGGTTGTTGTGATAGAGTTTGTCGGGCGCACCGTAGTCATTCGCGACATAAAGATCAGGCCAGCCATCGTTGTCATAGTCCCACCAGGTGGCGGAATGACTGCAGGCTTCACCGCTGATGCCGGCGCGATCGGTCACGTCGGTGAACGTGCCGTCACGGTTGTTATGGAAAAGATAACCGCGCTGGCCGCTCGGATGCTGGACGCTGTCCGACAGGTTGGTCGTGATATAGACATCTAGCCATCCGTCGCGGTCGTAGTCGCAAAAAGCCGCCATGACAGACGCATCCTTTACGTCCAGGCCATAAGCGTGGGCCATTTCTTTGAACGTCCCGTCGCCCTGGTTGATATAGAGGAGATTCGGGGCGTTGTGCCGGCAGACATAGATGTCCAGCAAGCCGTCGTTGTTCACATCGGCGAACGTCACCCCTTGCTTCCAGATGGCGGCTGCAGCGCCCTTGTCGCCGACCCCGGCCTTGTCCGTCACATCCTCGAACTTGAAGCCTCCGAGATTTCGGAAGAGCCGGCAGCCCTCAGTCTTGCTCACCACAAAGATGTCAGGCCGGCCGTCGCCGTCGTAATCGCCGATGGCCACCCCGGTCCCGATCGATCCGTCCTCAAACTCCTGATAAAGATCGCCGAACATCCGGGGATCGTTGAAACGATTCTCCGTCCTCACCCCGGTCTCTTCAGGCGAGAGCTGGACAAACATCGTTTTTCCATGCGGGAAAACGTGCGATGCGAGGGGCTTGTCGGCGATACCACCCGCGGAGCCGGCAGCCTCGCCGGCGAACAACGCAATCGCCAGAATGGCACAGCACCAGCGGAAGGCTCCTACCAGCCCGGACATCATCCTAACATGACGGTGAGCGCTTCCGGAACATCTGTCCACCTCCTGCGGAGCTACTCCGTCGCGGCTAACCCCAACAAGGTCGGCCCTAACGGGCAAATGTGTCACGACGTTATGAAATCGTCGATTCACTCCGACGCAGCGCACGATGATTCTTTTGGAGGGCGGTGCGCCGTCACCGCCACGGGGTTGATCGGCGCTGACAGCGCAGCGCCCTCCAATCTTGCCTGGGGCTTCAGCCGCTTCATGAAGCATTCGGGCCAGTCCACCTCTTCCATGGAGACGCGACGCTCCCGCCGCGGGTTTACCAGCGAGCTGCGCCAAGCGCGTCGCGTCTCCATGAAAGATACGAGCTGACATTGTCGGGCGGCGATGGGACTAACCGCCCTCTGGGGAGTCAAGTATAGTTTGACCAGCGACAATTCCGAACTGTGCTTGCTCCCCTCTTTCTTGTGCCATTGCATGCGCGCTTCCATAAATTCGCGGCAGCTGCAGCGACCCTAATGAGGAACCTATTTCGACTTTCTTCCCACGCTTGGGCGGCAATCCCGATCTGCGCGTGCGGATTTCTGATCTGGATCAACACGGTCCGGATGCACCGGGTTGAATACGTGTCGGGGATTGCTGAACCGGCCGAGGAGAAACAGGCGATCGAAGCATCTCAGCAGGCCAGTCGCACCCATTGGCAGCCGCATTTGATTATCCCGGAACACGACAACTCCAGCTATGGGTGGCTGGATCAGACGCGACTGATGTTCGCCCGAAGGGAATGGCGGGTGCGTCACGTCGACTTTGAAAATGCTCCGTTCGGGCATGATGTCGGATCGGCTTCTCCCTATCGTTGGTGGTTGGGGGCTGTTGCGTGGATTGATCATGCGGTGTCCGGCCGCCCGGCCGGGCCGGCCGTGGAACAAGCGGCCCTGTATGCCGACCCGCTGCTCCAGCTGCTTTTCCTGGTGGGGGCCACGGCCGTTGCGGCGTGGCAGTTCGGCGCCTTTCCTGCCGCGTTGCTCGCATTGGGACTTGCGACCGTGTTCCCGTTTGCGGCAGGGTTCCTGCCCGGGGCGCCCAACGACCAGGGTCTGGTCCGGGCGTGTGCCTTTTGGAGTGTGTTTCCGTTGCTGGCCGGAATCGCCCGAGCGCACTCAGCGACGGCAGACGCGGAACGCCGGACGCAGCGCTGGTTCTTCATAGCCGGCGTCGCGGGCGGTCTGGGACTGTGGATTGGCCCAGCCGTGCAAGTGCCCGTTCTCGCTGGCATCGCCCTCGGCGGATTGATCGCCGCTTGGGTGGCGCGTGATGCATCGGGAAATCCGGCCTCGGCAACGAAAAACCTGCCGTGGCTGACTTGGGCGCTCGGCGGGGCGGGCACCTGTTTTGCGGGGTACCTGATCGAGTATTTTCCCGATCACCTAGGTTCGTGGCAATTGAAGGTCGTTCACCCGCTCCACGCACTCGCATGGCTCGGCGGTGGTGTGTTGCTGGCGCGGACGGCAGCGTGGATCCAGGGGAACAAACACGGACGGAACCTCCGCGAGATTGGGATCTGTGCGTTTTCCATCGCCGCCTTGGGTGCACTGCCTGTCACGATGTGGCTGACGCACAGTCTCGGATTCCTTGAAACCAATCTGTCTTCGATCCAACTGACCAGACTTTCCGGCGGCGTATCGGCAACCAGCCTGTGGGTCTGGTTGGTCGAAGAGCAAAACATTCGCATGGTTTGGGCCACCGTCTTCCCCGTGTTCCTGGCATTGCCGGGCGGATGGTTGATTTTCCGTCGGCGTGCCGGAATCGCCTGCCGGGTGTCCGTTGCGGTGGCTTTGGGCCCGGTGCTCGTCGCCATCGGATTCGCCTGCCAGCAATTGAGCTGGTGGAATCAGGTCGACGTGGTTTTGCTCGTCCTGGTGGTCGCTGCGTCGGCGGCGATCGGCAACTCGGTCAATCGTCGTCTCCTCCAATGGATCTGGTTCTGCAGCCTGGCGCCGATCGTGTTGCTGGGCGCAATCCAGATCTTCCCTTCATCGGAAGGCGCAACAAAAGGCGCACTCGATGAAACCGAGATTTGGAGTCTGGTCGAACGGGATCTCGCGCGCTGGCTTGCGCTGCATGCCGGGACTGAGAACACGGTGGTTCTGGCGCCCCACAGCCAAACCATCACCCTGCATTATTACGGAGGACTGCGCGGATTGGCGACCATCGGCAGCGACAATATGGATGGTCTTGGAGTCGCAGTCCGGATCTTGAGCGCGTCAACTCCAGAGGAGGCTAAAGAGTTGATCGACGGGCGTGGGGTCACCCATATCATCATCCCGTCCTGGGACTCCTATTTCGAGGTTTATGCGCGGATGGGGGTCGGAAAGGTCGAGGGAACATTTTATGAACGGCTGATGCGCTGGCGGCTCCCTCCCTGGCTCAAGCCAGTGCCGTATCAACTGCCCACCGTTGCCGGACTTGAAGGACAATCGCTGACGATCCTTGAGGTCGTCGAAGATCAGGACGATGCCGCGGCGGCAAGCCGGGTTGCAGAGTATTTCGTCGAGATGGGACAGCTGGATCGAGCAGCGACGGCGGATCAGTCGCTCCGGCGCTTTCCGGCCGATCTCGGCGCCCTGACGGTCCGGGCCGAGGTTGAATCCGCCCGCGGCGACAAAGCCGACTTTGAGCGCACCTTTGAATCGCTGTTACGACGGCTCTCCGGCGGCGCCGACCGCGTCCTGCCGTGGGACCGACGGGTCAGCCTGGCTGTCGTGCTCGCCCTGAACCAGAAGGCCGATCTGGCACGCGAGCAAACTCGGCGCTGCCTGGCCGAGGTCGATGAGACGAAGTTGCGCTCGCTGACCACCGGTTCGCTCTATCGCCTGCAGGTGCTGGGCAAAACCTACGGCTTGAAGATTGCCGACCAACGATTGCGCCGACTTGCACGGGACTTGCTGCCAGCCGAATTGAGCGATCGCATAGCCCAGCCTTGACGTGGGCGGCACATCCCGCAAGTTTTGCGCAGAAATGAACAAGAAAAATACAGCTGTTATTCTTTCCGGGCTTACGCTCTGCATCGCGCTTTTCGGGTGTGCCACGAAATCGACCGTCGTTGACTTGGGGAATGGCACGTACTCAGTCACCCGCACCGGTGGAAACGTTCTCGACCGCGACACCGAGGCGATGGCTGCCAAGGCCAAGGAAGACGCGGCCCATGCCTGTGCCGCTCAAGGCAAACAGTTGAGGGTGCTGGATGTCGTCGTGGACAAGCCGTTTTACACGACCGGCTACGCCAGCGCCAAAGTCGTTTTTAAGGCAGTCAACCCCGGAGAGCCCTTGACCAGCGAGCCAGTCGCAGTCGCAGTTGCAGAGAACAGATATGCTGCCCCGGTCGCGGTCAACCGTACGCAAGCAACCGATGATCTTTACGCCCAATTGACGAAGCTTGATGACTTGCGCAAGAAGGGCATTCTGACGGACGAAGAATTCCAGGCGGAGAAAAAGAAGATTCTGAGCCACTAGGAGCCCGTCGGACTTCGTCCTCCGTGCTCCTGAGCAAATGGCTGGCGCCATTTGGGACGGACTTATGCGTAGCAGTGCGTGGGACCTAAAAAATGGTTTTGTGGGGGCGGAAGCTAGGCAAGAATCCAGTTGGGGCCGGGTTTTAACGCCACCGGCACGGTTTCTCGACTGGGGAGAGGTTCGGTCGGCGGTTTTATGCCGCGGTTGCTAGGTTTTTGAAGGTGACGAGCCGTTTGAGGTTATAGCTCACGCAGACCAGGGTCCACTCCAGAAAGAACGGCAGAAACATCGGCGTCTGGCAGCCCAAGTCCATTCTGCTGTTCAGCAGAAGCGGGCATACTAGTAGGACGCAGCATCCAATTCACCGTTCAGAAGGTTCTGTATAGTATTCGCTCCCCAACCAAACGGCGTCCGCCGTTTGTTTAGCAGCCTGGAGGGCCGAAGCCCGACAGGCTGCTAGTGCCGTCGTGGTTTAGCAGACCGTGGATCCGGCGCAGAATTTCGTCCGGCAAATAGGGTTTCTGGACTAATTGCATTTCCGGCCGCAGGGCAAATCCCGGTTGCAGCACATCAGCGCTGTAGCCGCTGCAAAACAGGACTGGGATGCCAGGGCGCATGGCGGCGATACGTTCATAGGCTTCGCGGCCACCCATGTTCGGCATCACGGCGTCCAGCATGAGCAGGCTGATCTCATCGCTATGGAGGCGAAAAATGTCGACCGCCTCGCGGCCGTCGCACGCCGAAAGCACGCGGTAGCCGCCTCGTTCCAGAACCTTGGTGGCGAGTTTCCTCACCGCGTCTTCGTCCTCGACCAGCAGGATTGTGCCAGTGCCAGGGGCCGGAGCGTCGGCCGATTTCCCCCCCGCAGCGCCGGCAACGCGTTCGACGGTCGGCAGATAGATTTTGAACGTCGTCCCGGCTCCCGCCTCACTGCGAACATCGATCAACCCGTCATGTTGCTGGATGATACCGTAAACGACCGAAAGGCCCAGGCCGGTCCCCTTCTCTTTGGGCTTGGTGGTGAAGAACGGATCGAACGCACGGGCGAGCGTTGCCGGGTCCATGCCGCTACCGGTGTCGGTGACTCCCATGAGCAGGTAGCGCCCAGGGCGGGCCCACGGGTGGGCTTCGCAGTATTCGGAGTCGAAAGACACGTTTTCCAATTCAATGGTGAGCCGTCCTCCCTGAGGCATGGCATCGCGCGCATTGACGCAGAGGTTCAGCAACACTTGCTCCATCTGACCCTTGTTGACCCGGATGTTGCCCAGCGCGATGCCAGGTACGAAATCAACGGCGATGTGCTCGCCGATCAAGCGCCGGACCATCTTGAGCAGGTCGGCGACGAGTTGATTGGGATCAACATCCTCCATCAGGAGTGGCTGCTTGCGTCCAAAAACCAGCAACTGGCGGGTCAACTGCATCGCCCGTTCCGCGGCTTCTTTCACGAACTGCAGGCCCTCCCTGCGTTCGGCCGCCGAAAGATCGAACTCCAGGGCGAGTTGGGTATGGCCGAGGATAATCTGGAGGATGTTATTGAAATCGTGGGCCACGCCACCGGCGAGCAGGCCGATCGCCTCCATCTTCTGCGCGAATCGCACCTGCTCCTCGAGTTTCAGCTCCTGGGTGACATCGCGGGCCAGAAGCACGAAATTCACAGTGGCCGCGTTTTGATCCCTGATGGCCGAGATCACCAGTTGTCCGGACAGGACGGATCCGTTCTTTTTCCGCCACTTGTGCCGGCCGATCCAGGAACCGGTTTCCTGAATCCGTTGGGCAATCAACGTGAATGGGGGCACCTCGCTTTCGGATTCGAACAGAAACCAGAAGGGCTGCCCCAACGCATCGACCGGCAAAAAGCCAGTGCTTTGCACGAAAGCAGGGTTGACGTATTCGATCGCCCCCTGCAGGTCGAGGACGATGATCAGTTCGGTCGCCTGCTCCACCGCGGCGGCCAACCGCCGCAACTTCTGCTCGGTCTGCTTTTGGGCGGTGACGTCAGTCATTGCGCCGAGCGCCCGCACCGCCCGACCGCCTGCATCGCGCAAGAAGCAGGCCCGGGTGAAAACAAAACCATCGGCGCCGTCGCTGCGTCGATACCGGTATTCGGAGACCCAGGTTTGTCCGACGCCGGCCACGGCGGAGCGCAGGCTGGCCGTCACGCGCTCACGGTCCTCCGGGTGAATGTCTGCCGTCCAGGCCTCGAAGCTCGGCGCCGCACCGGCGGGTTTTCCCAGCATAGCGAGATAACTGTCGTTCCACCACATTTCCCCCGTGTCCGGTTTCCAGTCCCATACCGCGTCGTTGGTGGCCTGGGCAATCAACTGGAAGCGTTCATTGCTCTGGCGCAAGGCAGACTCGGCGCGCCGCCTCCGCAAGATGCTTGCGCTCAGCACCAACACGGTCCCCGAGAGCAGGCTGATCACCAGGCCCACGCCAATGATCTGCGCCCGGTACACTTCGAAGTACGAGGCCGGCCGGTGGAAAACCTCCGTCCCTTCGGGTAATGCCGATAGCGGCAGATGGAAACGCTGCATCTGCTGATAGTCGACCGCCAGCCGCGTCGGCGACTTGGTCATCACTGGAATCTCGCCGGCTTTCTCGCCGCTGAGCACGCGCAACGCGATCCCGCCGACG
>Ga0182027_10002995_pt1 | contig 27077 bp, 23 predicted proteins | sample 712E1DmetaG_FD_121300 | JGI IMG/M metagenome (GOLD analysis project Ga0182027, IMG submission 121300) | Permafrost microbial communities from Stordalen Mire, Sweden - 712E1D metaG (Illumina Assembly) | ecosystem: Environmental > Terrestrial > Soil > Wetlands > Permafrost | place: Sweden...
CTGAGCGACCTGTGTCTTTGAGGGCGAGCACGGCCTGCCCCTGAGGCCGCGCGCAGCCCGAACCCGCGTGAGCGGAAATGGACTGAAGTCGGGGATGCCCGACGAGGGGTGAACCACGACAAAACCCTTGCGAACAAAGGGCCAGACGACAACGCGACCCCTCCCCCTAGTGGGGAAGGGTGTGGGGATACCCTACAGACCACCGTTTTGATCAAAATGAGTACGGACTTTCTCCAAACAGCACCACCAAACGCGTGCGGAGAATTGGCGGGTGAAAAACTACTTTACACCCCCTTCCATCGGTTATAAACTCACGGCTGTTTAACACTGGAAAGGCGTGAGAGATTTGGAAATGATTGCGATGGCAAAGAAGACGGAAGTCACGAAACAATTTCAGCTTCATCCGAAGGACACGGGGTCGGCGGACGTGCAGATTGCGTTGCTGACGGCTCGCATCAGCGAGTTGACGCAGCACCTGCAGGCGCATGTCAAGGACCACAGCTCGCGGCGCGGGCTGCTGAAGATGGTGGGCCAGCGGCGGCGGCTGCTCGATTATTTGAGCAGCACCGACACGAAGCGCTACCAGGAATTGATCAAGAAACTGAACCTCAGAAAGTAGAAAAGAAAGGCGATTGCCCTGGCAAGCATTGGAGGATTGATGGATTGATGCCCGCCTACTCCGCGGCGCGGCGCGGGTGGACATCATTCCATTAGTCCGATACCTGCCGGGCGGTCGGAACTCACATATGCAGCCTAGTGTAGTGCGTACCCCCATTGGCGACAAAGAACTCATCATCGAAACCGGCAAACTGGCCAAACAGGCGGGCGGCGCAGCCGTCGTCACCTTCGGCGAAACCGTCGTCATTGTGACGGCAGTGGCCAGTGGCTCGACCCGCGACGAACTGGACTTTTTCCCGCTCACGGTCGACTACCGCGAGAAAGCCGCCGCGGCGGGCAGGTTCCCCGGCGGCTATTTCAAGCGCGAAGGACGTCCGACCGAAAAGGAGATTCTCACCGCGCGTATGATTGACCGGCCTTGTCGTCCGTTGTTTCCCGAAGGTTTTTACAACGACACGCAAATCATGGCGATTGTGCTCAGCGCGGACGCGGAAAACGACCCGGACATGCTGGCGATCAATGGCGCATTTGCCGCCCTCGCGGTTTCGGATATTCCGTGGCACGGCCCGGTCGGCGCGGTGCGCGTGATTCGTGTCGGCGACCAGTTCATTGCCAATCCGACGCACACCCAGCGAAAAGAAAGTGATCTCGACCTCGTCTTCGTCGGCAGCGAGAAGGAACTGGTGATGATCGAAGGCGCCGCCCAGGAGATCTCCGAGGCCGACATGATGAAGGCCATCGAGTTCGCCCATGCGGAATCGAAGAAGATCGTGGCCGCCATTCGCGAACTGGCTGAGAAAGCCGGCAAACCGAAACGCGAAGTCAAACTCTACACGGCCCGCCCCGAAGTGGTGGCAGTCGCTCGGGAAATCGTCGGCGGCCAGATTCTCAACGCCATCCTCACCCATGGCAAGCTGGCCCGCGAAGCGGTTGTTTACGCCTGCAAAGACAAGATGGCCGAGGGCCTCAAACAGAAATTCGCTGACATAACCGATTTCGAGATCAATGAGTCTTTCCACAAGATTGAGTCGGAAGCCGTTCGCAGTTCCATTCTCAACAGCAACAATCGGCCGGATGGCCGTGGCGCGCGCGACATTCGCCCGATCTACGGCGAAGTCGGCGTCCTGCCCCGCACGCACGGGTCCGCCATCTTCCAACGCGGCGAAACGCAGGCGCTGGTGATGACCACGCTCGGCTCCAAGTCCGACACCCAGGAAATGGATGCTTGGACGGGGGGCGCAACCGAGAAGAAATTCATCCTGCATTACAATTTCCCGCCGTTCAGCGTCGGCGAGACCGGTCGCACGGGTTCGCCGGGTCGGCGAGAGATCGGTCACGGCGCGTTGGCCGAACGCTCTATCGAACCGATGATACCCGACGAAGTGGATTTCCCGTACACCATTCGCGTGACCTCGGAAATCATGGAGTCGAACGGCTCGACCTCGATGGCAACCGTGTGCGGTGCGACGCTCTCCCTCATGGATGCCGGGGTGCCGATGAAAGCGCCCGTTGCCGGCATCTCGATTGGCCTGATCACGGACGAGAAGACAGGCAAGGTCGTCACGCTTACCGATATTCTCGGGTCGGAAGATCATTTTGGTGACATGGACTTCAAGGTCGCCGGCACCAGCAAGGGCATCACCGGTTTTCAAACCGACCTGAAACTCCACGGTTTGAGTTTTGAGTTGACCAAACAAGCGTTCGAACAGGCACGGGAAGCCCGTCTCATCATTCTTGGCAAGATGGCCGAAGCCATCAAGGCTCCGCGGGCCGAACTCTCGAAGTATGCTCCTCGGATCACGGCGATCCACATCAACCCCGAGAAGATTGGCGCCGTTATCGGGCCGCAGGGCAAGGTTATCAAGGGAATTGTGGAAGCGACCGGCTGTCAAATCGACATCGAGGACGACGGCACGATCCATATCTTTTCCACGGACGGCGAGGCCGCCGACCGCGCCATCGAGCAGATCAAGGCCATCACGGCAGAAGTCGAGGTCGGCAAGATCTATCGTGGCAAGGTGGTCGGTATCAAGGAATTCGGCGCGTTTGTGGAAATCCTACCGGACAAGGATGGTTTGTTGCACATCAGCGAAATTGCAGATCACCGCATCAAACAAGTCGAAGATGTGTTGAAGCTGGGTGATGAAACCTGGGTCAAAGTGCTGGGAATCGACGACAGAGGTCGCGTCAAACTTAGCCGCAAAGCGGCGTTGGCTGAGAAGGACGCGGACGCGAAGAAGGAGTAGCTTCCTGGAGAGTTGACGGACGCCCGCGACGAATTTTCCCCGCCGATCAGGAGGGGAAAATGGTTGCCATACCTGTCCTGACTTCCTATATATCGGCGGGAAGATGTCGTCAGCGTCTCTAACAGGAGGTGGGCTGCATGTGTGCCTTGTCTAATCGAATGTCTCGAGTTGTTTCCGGTATCTTCTGGACTGCTTTGGCTATGGCTGCCGTCGGTGGCACGGGCCGGGTGTTCGCCCAGGAAGCCGGTGCAGTTGACTCAGTCAAGACAAAGACCTTCTGGGACATGCTTCAGGCCGGCGGGCCCATCCTGCTGCTTCTGGGCCTGCTATCGGTCATCACGGCCACGCTGATCATCGAACGCTTCCTCTATTACCGCAGCGTCGGGGGAAGCGCTGGAGAACTACTCCATAAGATCAAGCAGGGCGCAACGTTGTCGGACATGCTTCGGGCGACCAACGATGTGCCCAGTCTCGCCGGGCGAGTGATGCGGACGACGATTCAGGCGGCTCGCAATGGCTATAAACCCGATGAGATCGAAGACCTCGCGCAAAGCGCGGTGACCAAGGAACTCATCTCCCTGGAGAAACATCTGCCGTTGCTCGATTCGATGGTGACCATGTGTCCGCTCATCGGATTGCTCGGCACCACCATTGGCATGATCCATTCTTTCAGCGTCGTCGCGGCCATCGGCATGAGTGACCCCACCAAACTGGCTGGCGGCATCTCCGAAGCGCTGATCAACACCGCCGCGGGCCTCGCGGTGGCGATTCCGGCCCTGTTCGCCTACAATTACTTTTCCGGCAAGAAGGAGGCCATCTTGATGGATACGGAAGAGAGCCTCACCGAATTGATTGTGCTCCTCAAGTCCCCCACCCCTCCGTAGGCTCGACCCATGAAGGTCAAGCGGCGCAAGATCCGTCGTGCTCGCATCGAGATCATCCCGATGATTGACACGATTGTCATCCTGCTGATCTTTTACATGAGCTTCTCGCGCTTTGCCGAAGCGGAACGCCAGGCCGGGATCAAACTTCCGATTGCGCTTGCTGGCGATCCATTTGAGAAACTGCCCAATCAAATCATCGTCAACATGTCTTCGTCCGACAACGTGACCATCGATGGCCAACCGTACAGGCTCAACGACCTTCCCGATTTCCTGCGCCGCCTTCAGTCCGCGCAACCGAGGCTGAACTCGCTGGTCCTTCGGGGCAACCGCGCGATGACGTACAAGGATCTCAGCGCGTTCATGATGGCCTGCTCCAAAGCCGGCATTGCCGATGTCACATTCGCGACGGCCCCCAAATGAAATTAAAGCGTCGGATCATCAGGCGGGCGCGCATTGAGATCATCCCGATGATCGACACGATTCTCATGCTGTTGGTGTTCTACATGAGCTTCTCCACGTTCAGCCAGAGGGAGAAACGCTTCAATGCCAAGTTGCCCTTGGTGACCTCCAGCATGCCCACCCAAGTGCCACTCGATATCGTGCTCCACGTGAACAACCAGGACAACATCGTCGTCAACGGCGCCACCACGTATGATATTCTGGGGCTTCGCGATGCAATGATGCAACTGACCGCAGTCGGGCAGGACACCACCATCATCATCGAGGCTGACCCGAACTCCAGTTACCAGGATGTTGTCAGCGCGTTGGACGTGTGCGCCCAGGCGCATCTGACCAGGGTCGCCTTGCGCCCGCTTCCCAATAAACTGGCCTCGGTTCAATGACTCCACCGTCCCACACACATCGCCTCCTGACCCTGTTGTCAACCCTGGTTGCGGCGATGTGTCTGACGCTGCAAGCGCCCGCACAAGCACCAGAATCACCGACGGCGAAAGCCTATCAGGATGCCAGGGCGCTTTACAACAACGGCAAGCTCGCCGAAGCGCTGGCAGCGTTACAAACGTTCGAAGGCCAGTACCGGCTCAGCGCCGCAGTTCCGCAGGTCATCTATCTGCAGGGCTGGTGCTGGGCCGGGATGCAGAAGTATCGTGAAGCCGCCAACACCTTCGATCGGCTGCGGAAAGGCTACCCGTCCGCCTCCATGATCCCCGACGCGATTTTGAAGCAGGCGGAGTGTTATCGGGAGTTGAAGAATTACCCAAAGGCGCTCGATTTGTATCACGAATTTGAAGCGAAGTACCCGAACCATGAGATGTTGCCGCAAGCCCTGCTCGGGGATGCATGGACGCTCTTCAAGCAGGGAGACTGTGCATCGGCGCAGGGGATATTGCAGAAGGTCCGCACCCGATTTGCCGACGATCCGTCCGCGGTCCTCGACGCGCAATTTCTCATCGCCCAGATCCTGACGGCCGGAAAACAGTACGATACCGCCCTTCACGTCTACGGGCAAATCCCTCTGGACGCGAATGATGCGCGGGCCTCGGAGGGCTTCTTCCACGTGGGCGAGGCCATGTTCGAGGCAGGGCGCTGGACCGATGCCATTGCTTGCTACAAACGAGTGCAACCCAGAACCAATCTGATCGAACACCTTCGCCTTCAGATCAATGACCTTCAATCTCAGCAGGCGAACTACGAGCGGCGGGGAGCGCTTCCAACCTATGAGAGGCACTTGAGCAACCTGCGCCAGCTTCAAGCCAGGTGTGAAGCAGGGCCCGATCTGGGCGCATCGGCTCTGTTTCGCGTAGCCGACTGCTACCAATCACTGGGTCGCCCCGAGGAGGCGTCTGCCGCGTACCGCCAGTTCCTCGCACTCCATCCGAACAACAAACTCGCGGAGCAAGCCCACCTCGGGTTCATTCGCGAACTGATCGAACAGCATCGATTCGACAAGGCCGGGGGCGCGGCCAGGGAATTTCAGATCCGTTATCCAAACAGTGCGTTCGCCAATGACGTCCTGTTACTCGAAGCCGAAGCCCTTTTCGCATCGGGCAAGATTCCGGAAGCTCTCGACCGCTTCCAAAAGCTGGTCGCGTCGAACCCTCGATTGCCAATTCTCGAAACCGCAAGCTTTCGGATTGGTGACGGCTACTACACCCTCCACGACTTCGACCGTGCGCGCGACAGTTTCCTGGCCTTCGTGCAACAGCACCCCAACAGCAAGATGATGCCGGATGCCTTGTTCCGACTGGGACGGTGCTGCTTTGAGATCTCTCGGAAGGCAAACGATCCAGCGACCGCTCGCGCGAACCTCGCTGACGCCGTCAAGGATTATGAGCACCTGCGCGCGGTCTACCCTTCCAACACCTTGATCCCCGAAGTCACTTTCCAACTTGGCTACCTCAACGCCTGCCTCGCAGCCCAAGAAGGTGAGCCAACGGACAAACGGATTGCCATGGCACACTTCGAGAAGGCGGTTGCGTCGTTTCAGGAATTCGCTGCCCGCTGGCCTGAGAACCCCCTCGCGGCGGAAGCTCTTTATCAACTCGCGCGCGATCAATACGCTCTGGGCCGTTTCGACGAGGCCATCAACTACTACCGGAAACTCGTCGGGGGATTCCCGGACACCGTGTTCGCGCCGCTCGCCGCATATGAAATCGCCACCTGTTATGGGGCGGAAAACAAGCGCGGAGAAATGCTGACCCAGTTCCGTAACTTCGTGGCGCGCTATCCAACCCACCCGCGCGTTGGCAGCGCTCTCTACTCCATCGCCTCGCAATTGGAACGTGACGTGAAGACAAACGAGGCTCTCGCGGCGTACCGCGACGTCATAGCGCGCGCCATGTCGGCAGCTGACGTGACGATGGACGTCCGCAAAGCGGCTATCGCTTCCGAAATGCGCATCGCCGGCATTCTTGAAGCCCGTGGCGATGTGGCCAACGCCGTGGCGGACTGCGAAAAGCTCCTGGGCAAATTCCACGACGATCCCGCGGCGGTAAGTGCCATGATTACTCAGATCGCCGAAGCATACCGCGCCGCGAGACAATTCAATGATGCGTATGCCCGTCTCGACCACCTGGCCGCTGAGTATCCGCAAAACGACAGCGTCCGCATCGCCGCGATTACAAGCACCATCGAGTTGGCGCTGGCGGAGGGCGATTCGCCACGCGCGTACGCCGCAGCGCTGAAATTGCCTGGCGACCCCGAGAAAGACCATCTACCGTCGGCCACCTACATTGCCGTTGGCGACGCCCTCCTCCGTCGCGGACAGCTCATGCAAGCCAGGCAAGCGTACAACAACTCACTCACACTTTATCCAGACGACATTCTCACCGCGCCACGGGCCCGACTCGGTTTGGGGGAAATCGAGCTGGCGATGAATCAACTCGATGACGCCGGGGAGATCTTCGGCCCGATGGTTTTCAACACCCCATCCGGCGCCCTGCATGACCGCGCCGAGTTGGGCCTTGCCAAAGTCCATCTTGCCCGCGGCAACGGCGGAGATCCGCGGGATCCTCACAACGCGAAGGCGATTGAACTTCTCACCGCGGTCATGGTTGGCGCGACGGGTGAAAGCTCGGGTGAAGCCGCCTATCTCCTGGGCAATTGCTATTTTTCGTTTCGCGGCGACGAAAGGGAAAACAAGAAGATCGCGTTGGCCTACTATCTGCGCGCGTCGCTTGTGATGAGCGGCCCGCATGGTGAAGAGGCGGCGTTTCGCAGTGGGCAATGCCACAACGCCCTCGGCAATCCGCAGATGGCGCGCCGCGCGTTTGAAGCTTATCTCCGTCGATTTCCCAACGGCCTCTTTGCCGCCGATGCGAAGAAGGAGGTCGAGTCCCTGCCCGCCCAACCGCAGCAGTCCTGACGGATGAAGACCATCATAAAACTCCTGACATGGTTGGCGGCAAACACGCGCCTCTTGTACGCCTTCCTCGTTGCTCTGCTGATACACGTCACGTTGATCGCCGCGTTCGGCTGGATCAAGATCGGAGTCAATCGCCCGAGAATCGTTGCGTCGTTCGACGCCGGTGTGCTTCCGCCACCTGCCGCTGACAGGAACGCGCAAGGCCCGAACGCCGCCTCCCACGACTTCGACTACAATGGCCCGACGCTCGGCGCGGGCGGTGGCACGATGGGAAAAGGTCCCGGCGGCAATCCAACGGCTGGTGGAGGTACGGTTGAATCCTACCAGGCGCACCTCACGACTCCATCCGCACAAGTGGGTCAGGAGTCCATCGCCAACGTGATCGGGGTCGTGAGTGACAGCGCGACTGCGATTGCGCGACCCGACGGTGGTCCAACCGGCGTGGGTTTGACGACCTTGGGCGGCCTCGGTGACATCGCGATTGGCACTGCGGGAATCAAGGGACCTGGTGGCGGTATTTTGGGGGCGCGCATGGGTGCGCAACGCGCCAGTAATCTCAACCAGTACAACGGCAGCACCGAAACCGAAGGCGCGGTTGTGGCCGGATTGCGGTGGCTCAAGGCACACCAAGAGGCGAATGGCTCGTGGAGATGTGGCGGGAGCACCGCGGCCGGCACCGCATTGGCCACGCTGGCCTTTCTCGGGCACGGGGAGACACCCGATTCCACCGAATTCGGTGATACCGTCAGCAAAGCGCTGGACTACCTGTCCATTCACGTGGGCGGCGATGGGCTCGTTTCCGATGCATCGCAAGATTACATCGGTGGTGACTCCCAGGGCCTGGTGGCTCTCGCGCTTTCGGAAGGGTATGCGATGACGCAATCCCCCGTGTTGCGCGATCCGCTGGAACGGTCGTTGAACGGGATCATTCGCGGACAATCCGCCGCCAAGGCCAATGCCCAACACGTTGGTGGATGGCGCTACCGCCCGTCGTCGGATGATTCGGATGTGTCGGTCACGGGATGGATGATCATGGCGCTGACGTCAGCCAGGGCGGCCGGGCTGAATGTTCCGCCGGAAGTTTGCGACAAGGCCGCAAAGTTCCTCTGGAACATGTATGACGTGAAGGACCCCGGCTTCGGTTATCAATCACCGGAGCGATCGCCGTCCATGACCGCCATCGGTGTGTTCTGTCAGCAACTCCTTGGCAATGGCAAGGACCAACGCATTCAGGCTGCCCTTGACTATCTCCGGGAACAACGGGTCGAGTGGGACAAGACCCAGGGTGATTACGTCCTCTACGGTTGGTATTACATCACGCAGGCCATGTTCCAGGGCGGTGGTTCGTACTGGCAGTACTGGAACCGGGAGATTCGCGACACGCTGATCAAAAAGCAACGCGCTGACGGTCGCTGGATGCCGCCCCCCAACAGCACGATGGAAACCCGCGAACTCGCGGCAACGCCCGCCTACTCCACCTCACTCGGCGCGCTGATCCTCGAGGTGTATTACCGCTGCCCGCCGGTGGATCAACGGATCGGACAGCGTAACGGTGCAACGGGAAGAATCGCACCCAAGGACAGCGCGACTACCGCGCCCAACCAGGGTCGCCAGCAGTTTTGAGAGTTTGCGGATAATCTGTGGCGCTGGCTAGGGTTTGCGCGCGCCGGGCTGGCACTCGGGTTTGTCCTTCCCGAGCGGCTCTTTCTTGGCGGTGATGTCGGCCGCGCCCGCGACCTTGTCGCGGTTCTCGGCGATAAACGACTTCCATTTTTCGGGCACATCGCTTTCGGTAAAGATCGCCTCCACAGGGCAGACCGGCACACATGCCGTGCAGTCGATGCATTCGTCCGGATGAATGTACAGCCGATCATCGACTTCGTAGAAACAATTCACGGGACAAACTTCCACGCAATCGGTGTATTTGCAGCCGACACAAGGTTCACACACAATGTGTGCCATAATCTATCTCCTCTTCTTCGTTGAAATCGCGGTGGTGAAACTGAGCGCGTCTCTGACGATATGCTATACTGCGACTCGTGAGCGTTGCCAAGAGCAAATTGATGCCGCGCTGTCGCGCCATTTTACGGCGATTGCGGGCCGCCCACCCGGATGCGCGCTGCGCCCTGCATCATCAGAACCCGCTCCAGCTCCTCGTCGCCACCATCCTCAGCGCGCAATGCACCGACCAACGCGTCAATCTCGTCGCCCCGGCCCTGTTTCGGCGTTACCATACTGCCGCCGATTTCGCTACCGCGCGGCCGGCGGAACTTGAGGCCATCATTCGCAGCACCGGCTTTTTTCGAAACAAGGCGCGCTCGATTCGGAATTGCTGCCAGAGCCTCGTCGCGGAGTACGGCGGCCGGGTGCCGGACACGCTCGACGAACTGATCCAACTGGACGGCATCGGACGCAAGACCGCCAATGTGGTGCTGGGTGTCGCCTATGGCAAGGCCGAAGGCATCGTTGTGGATACGCACGTTTCGCGGCTCGCCCGGCGTATGGGACTGACCGGCCAGACGTCGCCCGAAAAGATTGAGCAGGCGCTTGTGAAGATCGTCCCCCGCCAGGATTGGATCGCTTTTTCACATCTGCTGATCTGGCACGGGCGAAAACGTTGCACCGCTCGCAAGCCCGACTGCATCCACTGTGAAGTCGCGGACGTTTGTCCAAGAATCGGAGTCAAACTGTGAAAGAACTCAGTGAGGGCGACAGAGCGCCGGCATTCAAGGAACTCGGCGAGAACAAGGGTAAGACAATTGTGCTCTACTTTTACCCCAAGGATAATACCCCCGGATGCACCACCGAGGCGTGTGAACTGCGGGATGCGCACAAGCAAATCACCAACAAGGACGCCGTCGTGCTCGGCGTGAGTCCCGACTCGACCGAGTCACACGAGAAATTCTCCACGAAGTTTGATCTGCCGTTCACGCTCGTTCCCGACGAGGACCACAAGCTCTGCGCGGCGTACGGCGTGTGGAAGGAGAAGTCCATGTACGGCCGCAAATACATGGGCGTCGAACGCACCACCTTCATTATCGGCGCCGACGGAACCATCAGAAAGATATTCCACAAGGTCAAGCCTGCCGGCCACGCGGAAGAAGTTCTCGCCGCGATCTGAGCACGCGCTGTCCGGGGCGTCCGATGAAGGCTACGGCAGACGGTGCGTTTCTTTCACAAGCTTCGCGAACATCCGGGTCTTGTGGAGAAGATGCGGGTCGTTGTCGAGTTCGGCGACGGTCTTATCCAGGCGATAGGACCAGTTGCCTTCGCTGACGGCGCCGGGAACGTTGAACCGGCCGTCCGTGCCAAACACGTCCGTGATCATGAACACGGCGAGCCACGAATTGGAGTTGAGCACGCCGCGCAGGATGAGACGGTGGATCTCGTCGTTGAATGTACGTGGCGGCTCCTGGTGATCCGCGCCGCAATACTCCATCCAGCGCATCAACTCCTTGTACGCCTCTTCCGATTGGTGGCGCGCGTTCGCATCCTGGCTGTGCCTGCCAGCTTCGACCTTCTCCCACAACTCGCGCCACATCTTGGCTATCGGATCGTGGTCATGCGTCGCCGGTGTCGCGAGCGAGAGCCGCGGGTAGGTCTTGCCGTCAACGAACGAGAGATTCTTCTCACGCAGGAAGTGCGGAATCTTGTAGCCGGGGATTTTCAAGCGGTCGAGTGCGATCGGGACATACGGGGGAACGACTCCGAGGTCTTCGGCGACAACGGTCGTGTCGCCCGCGGCCGCCAGCACCATCGCCAGCAATTCCTCACCCTGCTTCTGGTTGAACTTCGCGCCTTCGGGCGTGTCGTCGGCGTACGGTTGGAAATGCGGCAACCGTCCGCCCGTGAGTTTCGCCGCTTCTGCCTCGGTCAAGGGCAGGAACTTGTCGTTGTACTTCGGTTGCCATGGGAACGAGTAAATGCGGAAGAAACCGAGCACGTGGTCGATGCGGAAGAGATGGGACATCTTGTGGATGTTGCCGCAGCGAATCCGCCACCAGTCGTGGTTACGTTCGCGCGACACGTCCCATTTGTAGAGCGGGATGCCCCAGTTCTGGCCCCATTTTTCGGTGAAGAGATCGACCTTAAAAGTTTTCTCGGGCGGGCAGCCGCCGCTCCAGTCGAGGTCGAAGATGGCGCGGTTGCCCCACACGTCGGAGCTGTAGCGGTTGACGCCGAACGGGATGTCCCCCATCAGGTAGACCTTCTGGCTCGTGCCATGTTCCTTGATTTTCGTCCACTGGTCGTACGCGATCCATTGCATGTACGCGCAAAACAGCATCCGCTCGGCGTACTCGTCGCGCTGTTTGGCTGGAAGCGAGTGGAACCACGACCACGCTTTCTTCGGATCCTGGCGGTCCAACGGCCATTCATCCCAAGTCGGCCAGTTGTGATAATCCTCCATCAACACGCGGAACATGGCGTAGTCGGAAATCCAGTCGCCATTCTCGGCGAGGAACGCGCGGAAGGCCTCACTGCGGTCAGTCTTCTTGTTCCAGTGTTTGGTGAGAAAAGCATCGAACGCCGCGCGCAATAGCGACCGCTTCAGTTCTTTCACCTTGGTGTACTTCACCGGGCCAGCGCGCAGTTCTTTGAGCAACCCGGGCTTGGCGATCTCCTTGAACTTCGCGGCGGACAGATCGGGAATGCGCTCAGGCGAGATGGCGATGGTCGTCGGATCGAGCGCCATCGTGCTGATCGCGTTGTACGGAGAATTGTCGTCGCTCGTCTCGTTGATCGGCAACACCTGCAGGATGCCGATCCCATGCTTGTGACACCAATCGATCATCTGGTGCACGCCCTCGGTGTCGCCAATGCCGAGATCGTTTTCCGTTCGAATGGAGAATACAGGACAGAGAATGCCGGCCAGTTTCTTTTCAGGAGAAAGCTTCATCAAGGCTCATCGGTATACTTCACGACGATGCCCTACTGCAAGAACTTCAATCGTCTTCGCCTCATCATCGATCAAATACAAAACGCGGTATTCACGTCCACTTGAAAGGAGGCATTCTGGCGCAGCATTTCCACACCCCGCTGGGAAATGGGGTCGGCTACAAGCACTTTCATGGTCATAATGATGCGAAACCCGGCGGTTGCTTTTGGCATCCAATTTGCGATGTTAGGGCGCGATGCACAAGGAAAAATCATGAGAGACGTGAAGCTTTACACGCGCAAATGGTGCGGCTGGTGCCTCAATGCCAAGGAGTATCTGAAGGAGCACGGTATCTCGTTTCAGGAGATCGACGTAGGCCGTGACCCCGCTGCCGATGAGGAAATGCAGCGGTTATCGGGCCAGCGTTATGTGCCGACCATCGTGGTCGACGGCCGTGTGCTGGCCAATTTCGACACCGCCCAACTCGAAGAGTTCCTCGCGAAGCTCAGTCCGCCTTAGGCGGATAAATGCTTCATCCAACTGACCAGCCACACGATGCCGTGCGTGGTCACACACGCGGCCGCCGCGGCCAACAGGTCGTCCAACACGATACCGATCCCCCCGGAAAAATCCTGCGCGTCGCGAATGGGTGAAGGCTTCCATACATCAAAGAGACGGAACATCACGAATCCCACGGCGACCTGCCACCACCTCGTCCCCAGTCCGATCAGCGCGAGCGGGATGGCCACGATCTCGTCGATGACCACACTGGATGGATCGGGATGGTGCATGATTTCCGACGCTTCGCCCGCACACCAGACCGCGAATCCAATGGCCAGCACCAGAAGCACGCCGCGCAGCCACAAGTGGTGTTCCTGGTTTAGAGCCCACCAGAAGCCGACGCCGACGACCGAGCCGGCGGTGCCCGGTGCCACCGGCAGATAGCCGACGCCGAACCCGGTGGCCAGAAACTTGACCAGTCGCTCACGCATCGCGCAGGAAACACTCCCGGTTCTTCCAGAAGTAGATGATCCCCGACACGAGCGTCAGGCCCACGGTGATGAGCATCAATGTGAACGCTACGCGGGAGAACAGGACATCGAAGAGGTCGGAGCCGATCCCGAAGCAACGCCAGTCCTCGCGCGCGGCCAATCCCAGCAGAATACAGATAATTGCAACCATCTGCGAGACGGTCTTATGTTTCCCGAACCACTCCGCCCGGAGCACGACGCCTTGCTGGTTGGCGACAAGGCGCAGGCCGGTCACCAGGAAATCCCGGGCGACGATGACCAGGACCATCCAGGCCTGCACCAGCGGCACACCGGGTCGGTAACTTGGTTGCGCGATGAAACAGATGAACGCGGCGGTCGTCAGGACCTTGTCGGCGAGCGGGTCGAGCAACGCGCCGAAGGTTGTCTCGATCTTATGTCGGCGGGCGTACCAGCCGTCCCACCAGTCGGTCAGGCTTGCGATGATGAAAATGACCAGCGCCGTCGTTTTTCCAAACAGGAAATGCGATCGCACCCACCCTTCGGGCGGCAAGAGCAGCGCCATGACGAAGAACACAGTCAAGACAATGCGCGCACTGGTGAGCCGGTTGGGCAGGTTCATTCGCGGCGCATTGTAACCCCCTCCCGCCGCAAAACAAGCCCGTTGCGGTGGTTTCTATATGGGCTTGACCGATATTGGAGATTGCGTATAATTCCACAGGTTGATTAATTGGCGACACGGAACAAGTGGGTCGAAGAACCCACTTTTTTGTTCCCCCGAAGGGATGTGCCGCCAGAGGATATAGAATACGCTTATGAACGGCGAATTGATAGTGGCTGTGGAATATTTCCACCGGGAGAAGGGCATCGACAAGGAAGTCCTGTTCCAAGCCGTCGAGTCGGCGCTGCTACAGGCTTCCAAGAGGAGCGTCGGTCCCGCCAACGACCTTCGCATCGAGATCGACCGCAAGACCGGCAACATCCGCGCGCTCGCCAAGCAATTGGTGGTTGAAAACGTCGTCAACAAACAAGATGAGATCTCGTTGGCCGACGCCCGACGCCGCGCGCCGAACATCCAGCTTGGGGAAAGCATCGAAATCGAGGTCACCCCGCAGAATTTCGGGCGGATTGCCGCCCAGACGGCCAAACAGGCGATGCTCCAGCGCATTCGGCAGGTCGAGAAGAACATGGTGTTCGAGGAGTTCAAGGGACGCAGCGGCGACATCCTGTCGGGCACCGTGCGCCGCTTCGAGCGCAGCGACGTTATCGTCGACCTGGGCAAGATTGAAGGCATCATGCCCAGCCGCGAGCGCGTCCCGACGGAGGAATACCAGCCCGGTGATCGCATTCGCGCGTATACACTGAGCGTCGACAACGCGATCCATGGGCCCGAGATTATTCTCTCTCGCAGCCATCCCGATTTTGTCCGCAAACTCTTTGAACTCGAAGTTTCCGAAATCGCCGACAAGACCGTGGAGATCAAGGGCATCGCCCGCGAGGCGGGGTTTCGCACCAAGCTTGCCGTCCTGTCCCATGACGAGAAGGTTGATCCTGTCGGCGCTTGCGTGGGCATGCGCGGGATGCGGGTGAAGAACATCGTGCGCGAACTCAGCGGAGAAAAGATCGACATCATTCGCTGGGACCCGAACGTTCGCCAGTATGTCACCAATGCCCTCGCGCCCGCGAAGTTGAAGAACCTCGTCATTGACGAAACCCGCCATTCCGTGAAGATTATTGTGGATCCCGACCAATTGTCACTGGCGATTGGCAAGAAGGGGCAGAACGCGCGCCTGACGGCCAAGCTGACCGGTTGGAACATCGAGATCGAGAAGGAAGAATCTGCCGAGTTGGGTTTCGAGGAGAAGGTCGCGCGGGCCGTCGAAGAGATGGCGGCGATCCCCGGGATTCCGCGCGAGGCTGCCGAAAGCCTGGTCAAGGGCGGGTTTCATTCGCTCGGGGGTTTGTTATCGGCGGATTTGAACGATTTGACAGACATTCTGGGCGCTGAAAAGGCCGCGGCGGTACAACAAGCGGCCAACGTGGAGCAGGAGCGTCGCGAGGCAGCCCAACCATCGGAAGGCGACAAACAGGCATAATGAGTATCCGCGTACACGAACTGGCGAAGCATTGCCGCCTGTCGAACAAGGAAATGATCGACAAGCTGCACGCCATGAATTATCCCGTCAAGAGCCACTCCAGCACGGTCGATAAGATTACCGCCGAGTCGATCGAAAAGGAGTACGGGTATGTTCCGCCGCCACCTGCTGCGCCCGAACCGCGCGTAGCGCCGGCTTCCCCTGCGGTGAAGATCGCCGAGAAGACGGAGGTTGCGGCGGCGGTTGTCACTTTGCCACCTCCACCCGTGGTTATCGAACCGCCAAAGGCCATTGTCGAACCTCCAAGACCGCCGGTGGCGAAGGTTGCCACGAGTGCTGTGGCGCCACCGCCACCCCCTGTCATTCCGCCCAAGTCTCCACCCGCCGCAGCGCCACCGAAGCCGGTTTCCGTGGCGGCGCCGCAGCCAACGGTGAAGATTACGACAGCCCCGCGCCCAACGCCGCCGCTCGCGCCGGCCCCCAAGCCCGTAGCGTTACCGGCGGCGCCGTCACAGCCCGCCTTCATTGTTGACGACAAGGGGAACAAAGTCATCCAGATGAAGCCGCCGGTGGTGGTGCGCGATCTGGCACAACGCATCGGTGTGAAATCGCACGTGCTGTTGGCCGAGATGATGGCGATGAACGTCTTCGCCAATCTCACCGAGAGCATCGGGGAAGACATCGCTCGCAAAATCTGCGAGCGGCACGGTTTCATTTTCGAGTTGGAAAAGCGCGAGCGCGGGGCCGGCATCGTTCACGCCCCGCCCCGGAAGGTCGAACCCCTGGAAGTCGGCGAACGAGCGACCGATTTGATGCCGCGCCCGCCCGTGGTCACAGTGATGGGCCACGTCGACCATGGCAAGACCTCGCTGCTCGACGCAATTCGCAAGACGGATGTCGCAGCCCACGAAAGCGGCGGGATCACGCAGCACATCGGCGCCAGCGTGGTATCGCTTCCGGGTGGCAAGAAGATCACGTTCCTGGACACCCCCGGCCACGAGGCGTTCACAAAGATGCGGGCACGGGGCGCCAACGTCACGGACATCGCCGTGCTGGTCGTAGCCGCGGACGACGGCATCATGCCCCAGACGATCGAAGCCATCAGCCACGCCCGAGCGGCGCAGGTCCCGATTCTCGTCGCCATTAACAAGTGCGACCTGCCGACGGCGAACCCGGACCGCGTCAAGAAGCAGTTGCAGGAACACGGTCTGAACGCGGAATCGTGGGGCGGCGACACCATCACCGTCGACGTTTCGGCGACCACAAAAAAGGGCGTTGATACGTTGCTGGAGATGATTTTGTTGCAAGCCGAGATCATGGAACTGAAGGCGAGCCCGAAGGTGCCGGCGAAAGGCAACGTGATCGAGGCGCAAATCGAGCCCGGCTTGGGACCAACGGCCACGGTGCTGGTGCGCAAGGGAACACTTCACGTGGGCGACGGCATCGTGTGCGGGCCGTTCTGGGCCAAGATTCGCGCGCTGGTCAACGACAAGGGCCAGCGCATCAAAGAAGCGCCCCCCTCGACCCCCGTCAAGATCGTGGGGCTCTCCGGCCTGCCCGAGGCCGGCCTCGAGTTCAACGTCATGAAGACGGACAAGGAGGCGCGGGCCCTCAGCGAACAACGCCAGCAGGAAGTGCGCGGATCGACCACGACGCAACCGCGTGGTTCACGACTCGAAGACCTCATGAGCCAGATCGAGGATGGCGAAATGAAGAAGTTGCACATCGTGCTCAAGACCGATGTGCAAGGTTCCCTGGAAGCCATCGCGGATTCCCTCCGCAAGCTGAAGAGCGAGAAGATCGAACTCGACATTCTCCATGCCGCGGTCGGCAGCATCACGGAAAACGACGTACTGCTGGCCAGCGCCTCGGAAGCCGTCATCATCGGGTTTCGGGTCAAAACCGAGAGTGGAGTCACCGACACGGCCAAAAACGCGAACGTGCAGATCAAGTTGTACACCATCATTTACGAATTGATCGAACAGGTGGAAGAATCGATGGAAGGCCTGCTGGAGCCGGAATCGAAGGAATCGGTCATCGGTCATGCCGAAGTCCGCAAGGTGTTCGAGCTTTCCAAGGGGCCGCCGGTGGCGGGATGTGTGGTCACGGACGGCCGCATCGCGCGCAGTGCCCGCGTGAGGCTGTTGCGACGCAAGGCCGTCCAGTATGAGGGCCGCATTTCGAGCCTCAAGCATTTCCAGGATGACGTGCGCGAGGCCAAGGCGGGTTCCGAATGCGGCTTGCGTCTGGAGAATTTTCCGGGAATCCAGGAAGGCGACGTTCTGGAGTGCTATACGGTCGAGAAGGTCGCAGCGAGTTTGTAACCCAATAACTCAACCGCCCAACGCGGAGGACGAAACACGGAATGATTTCGGACGTGCCGCCCTTTCCACTCTTCCCCTGGGCCGTCATCACCATGAGCAGCCATCGAATTGAACGAGTATCTGAATTGGTCAAGCGCGAGGTCAGCGAGGTCGTGCAGGAGTTGAACCTGGCCGATTGCGGCTTCGTGACGATCACGGCCGCAGAAATCAGCCCGGATTTGAAGGAAGGCCGCATCTATATGAGCGTGATCGGTTCGGCGGCGCAAAAGCAGCGCGCTGTTGAGACGCTGGAGCGTCGACACGGCCACATCCAACACGAGTTGGCGCACCGCATCGTCCTAAAATACACACCGCGGTTGCAATTCATCCTGGACGAAACGGAGGCTCGCGCGAGTCACATCGAGCATTTGCTCGATGAACTCGGCGACGAAGGGCCCGATGAGTGATGCCATCCAACAGATCAGCGAACTGCTGCGCAGCCAGAACACGTTCCTGGTGCTCACCCACTATCGGCCCGACGGCGACGCCGTGGGCTCGCAACTGGCGCTGCTGCTGATGTTGAAAGGTTTGGGCAAGACGGTCGAAGCCTGGAATGACGATGAGGTGCCGACCAAGTTCCGCTTTCTGCCCTGCAGCGAACTCATCACCCGCCCGCCCGCCGAGCCGAAGGATTTCGATGTCGTCATCGCCATCGACACATCCACCTGGCAGCGGGTTGGTTCGGCCGCCCAGCGAATTCGCAACCGAAAGCACTTCATCAATATCGACCACCACGTCAGCAATGAGAAATTCGCCGAGATCAACTGGATCGTTCCGGAAGCCCCCGCGGCGGGGCAGATCGCCTTCGATTTGATGAAGCAGGGCGGGTTCAAACTGACGCGCGACATTGCCACCTGCCTGTTCGCCGCGATCTCGACCGACACGGGTTCGTTCAGTTACAGCAGCACGACGGCGGAATCACTACGGGCCGCCGCCGACTTGGTCGACACCGGAATCAACGTCGGTGAAATCTGCCGCCATGTGTACGAGAGCTACCCATACGCGCGGCTGATGCTGCTGCAGAAAGCCCTGGCGCAACTCCAGTTGGCCGACCAGAAGCGCATCGCGTACACGTGGGTCACCACGGAAATGTTCGAGGAGTCCGGGGCCAAACGCGAGGATACGGAAGGCTTGATCGATTACGCTCGTGCCATCGAGGGCGTCGTGGTGGCTCTGCTTTTTGAGGAGTTGACTGAACCGGGCAAATTTCGCGTCAGCCTTCGCTCCAAACATCCGAAGGTCGATGTCAATTCGATCGCCCGCCATTTCGGTGGCGGTGGCCACCGCGAGGCGGCGGGTGCGCGCCTTTCCGGCGAGCCGCGTGAGATCGAGCGCAAGGTGCTGGCGGCCGTGAGCGAAGCGCTGGCGGCAGCCAGGTTGTAGGTTCTACTTCTTCATGCAATCGCAACTGACACCGTTCGATGGCGTCCTGTTGGTGGACAAACCGCCGGGGATGACCTCGCACGACGTGGTGGACCGCGTGCGACGCCATTTCGGGTTCCGGAAGGTCGGCCATTGCGGCACATTGGATCCCGCCGCGACAGGCCTCCTCATCCTGGTGCTCGAACGCGCCACCAAGCTGCAGGACCGGCTGATGTCCGACGACAAAGCGTATGAAGGGACGATGCTACTCGGTGTTTCCACGGATTCGCAGGACGCCGACGGGAAAGTCATTGCCCAGAAGCCGGTGCCGCCTCTTACGGAGAACGCTATCGACGAGGTATTCGCCAAATTCCGCGGCGACATTCAACAGGTGCCGCCGATGGTCAGCGCCGTCAAACATCAGGGCACGCCGCTGTACAAACTGGCGCGCAAGGGCATGACCGTCGAGCGCGAACCGCGATTGGTGCACATCTATGACTTGCGCGTGGTCGCGCTCGAACTACCCCGCATCCAGTTCCGCGTCGCCTGCACGAAGGGGACGTATGTCCGGACGTTGTGCTCGGACATTGGGGACATCCTCGGCTGCGGCGCCCACCTCCACGATTTGCGGCGAACGCGGTCCGGCAACTTTGACGTGAACGAGGCGCATTCCCTCGACGACATTTTGAAACAAACGCGTGAACAGTTGAAGACGTACATCATCCCCATCTTGAAGTTCATCGGCTCCAACGCGGCGTGATGCAGGTGTTTCGCACATTTGAAGAATTGGCCGGGCGCCCTCACAAGGTTTGCCTGGCAATCGGCGTATTCGACGGTGTCCATCTCGGACATCAACAGGTGATCGGCCAGGCGCGGGACGACGCCCGGGCCGGCGGCGGAATGTCGGTGGCGCTGACGTTCGATCCGCACCCGATGCGCGTGCTCCAGCCGCAAAAGGCTCCATTGCTGCTGACTTCCACCGAGCATAAACTCGCGCTCATTGGAAAACTCGGGGTCGATGCCTGCCTGCTACTCACGTTTGATAAACCATTCTCCCTGACGCCGCCGGAACAGTTCATCGAGGCGGTCGCGCGCCACACCCACCCTCTCCAGGAGATTTGCGTCGGCACCCGCTTCCGGTTCGGGCGCGACCGCACGGGTGATGTGCGTCTCATGGAAGCGCTGGCCCCCAAGTACGGATTTGTGGCCAAGGAAATCAAATCGGTGAAGCTTGGCGACGAGATGATCAGCTCGACCGCAATTCGGCAACACGTATTGCGCGGCGAGATCGACCGCGCCGCCGCGATGCTGGGACGGCCGTTCTCGATTCTCGGCACGGTCGAGCCGGGCGACCATCGCGGACGCCAACTCGGTTTTCCGACAGCCAATCTGGATCCGCGCGACGAGGTGTTGCCGCCGGACAGCGTATATGTCGTGCGGGTGATCATCGGCGCCGAGCAGCTCGGCGGCGTGGCGAACATCGGGGTCCGCCCGACATTTGTGGGAGCGCAACCACGTCGCGTGCTGGAGGTTCACATCCTGGATTTTGCCCGCGATCTTTACGCGCAGGATGTCGAGGTCTGCTTCCTGTCGAAATTGCGCGACGAACAGAAGTTCGATTCGGTGGACGCGCTCCGGAAGCAAATTACGGTGGATATTGAAACCGCGCGCAAGGTTCTTGGGTCGCAGCCCTGACAGAGGATAACTGACTACGGCAAGAGCGAACGGAGGAGAATGATGGCTGGAACAATGGCGGAGCGCCCGCCCGGAAACAGCCATCCATATCTGCCCACCCCCGCTGTCCCGGCTCCTTGAACTCCGACCTCCGCGATGTCGAGACTCTCACGCCTTGATTTTTCCGAAGCGGATTCGCTGCGGTAATTGGATTTTGCGAGGGCCAGCACCATGTTCTGCAACTCGTCCGCGTCCAGTTGTTGGTCTTCGAGCGGTTTCGTGCACCATCGGCGGTTCGCGCTCATGCCTTTCGCCCGAATTTCTTCTCCAACTCGGCGTAGGACATTTGGATCATGGTCGGGCGGCCGTGCGGGCAGGTATAGGGCAACTCGCACTGGTGAAGCTGCTGGAGCAACGCGCGCAACTCCTCGCCGCGCAATGGATCGTGCGCTTTCACGGCGTGACGACACACGGTGGTGGCGATCTTGTCCTCGCTCAGACGTCGGGCGTGGACTTCCTCGCCCGTTTGCCGCAACTCGTCGATGATGTCGCGGAACGTTTGCGCGAGGTTGGCGGTCGGAAAATACGGCGGCAGCGCGTCGACCAGAAACGTTTTCTCGCCGAACTCGCTGACACCGATGCCCAGTTTGTGCAGCGTCTTCTGGTTGGCGTGAAGGAAGTCCGCATCGCGAGCATCGAGTTCAAGTGTGAGCGGCAGCAAGAGCTTTTGCGCGGGGGCGGAATCGGTTTCGAGTTCCCGGAGCATTTTCTCGAACAAGACGCGTTCGTGCGCCGCGTGTTGGTCCATCAAGACAAGGCCTTCGGGCGATTCGATGAGCACGTAGAGCTGACCGATGACGCCGAGAATCCGCCAGGAACCTTCCTCGGTGCGGACTTCGGCCTGCGGCTCGGCGGGCGAGGCCAGGTCCTCCACGCGATCTCGGGGCACGTCCAGCAAATTGGATTGGTGTCCGGGCGATGCTGGCGGCGTCTCTCCCCGCAACGCCAATGGCGGCGCGGGCGACCAATGCGGTCGTGGACCGACAATGCGTTGCCGGGTCTGCGGCCAGCCTTCGCGTTGGACGGGATGGAGTCCCGCACTCACCGGTTCCAGGGCGGCGCGGGCGGCATCGATCACGCACTGGCGCACGGCCGATTCATCGCGAAAGCGAACTTCGCGTTTGGCGGGATGAATGTTCACGTCGACCAACTCGGGGTCGATGTCGATGAACAGGAAGGTCACGGGGAATTTACCCTTCATCAAGGCGGTGTGATAGCCTTCGAGCAGCGCGTAGTTGATCCCCTTGCTTTCCACGGGGCGCTGATTGACAAAGAGATGCTGTTGACGGCGATCCGCGCGGCTGACGCCCGGTTTGCCGATGAAGCCCGTGACGCGGACATCGCCGTGGGACAGCTCGATGGCGAGGAGTTCCTCGACGAGTTGCGCGCCGTACAGTTCCCGGAGGCGACCGGCCAGATCGTTGGTCGGCGCGAGATTGAAGACTTCGCGGCCATCGATGAGGAGCTTGAACGCGACGTTGGGATGCGCGAGCGCGCAGAGCGTGACGATGTGCTCGATGTGCGCGGTCTCAGTCGGAATCGAGCGCAGGAATTTGCGGCGGGCGGGCAGATTGAAGAACAGGTTGCGCACTTCCACGACGGTTCCCTCCGCCGCGCCCATGTCGGCGACGGAGAGGATTTTGCCACCGGCCATTTCGATTTGCGTGCCGCTCAATGTGCCCCGTTCGCGGCTGGTCAGGGTGAATCGCGAGACCGCGGCGATGCTCGGGATGGCTTCGCCGCGAAACCCGAGCGAGGTGATGCTATGCAGGTCTTCGGCTTTGGAAATTTTGCTGGTGGCGTGACGTTCGAGGGCGAGGAGCGCGTCGTCGCAGCTCATGCCGAAGCCGTCGTCGGCGACATTGATGAGGGAGCGACCGCCGTTCTTGATGGTGACCGTGACGCGTCGGGCTTCGGCGTCGAGCGAGTTCTCGACCAACTCCTTCACGACCGAGGCAGGCCGCTCGACCACCTCGCCCGCGGCGATCTGGTTGGCGACCTGCTCGGAGAGAAGACGAATCCGGTTCACGGCGGGATTATAGCGGACGGTGGAGCCGGTGAAAGCGGGAAAACAGGGAGCGGCGGCGGCGGCGCTGAAATGTTGCCATGTTGAGACCTGAGGCCTTGGATCAGAGCAAATCCGTCACGGGTGAAGAGTTGCCCCGGATGATCAGAACAGCAGCAAGGACGGCGATTATTATGCTGAGACCACTGATGACGAGCGCCAACTTCAGGATTGGCGGCGAGAAAGTTACGGTGATCTCTCCCCGTCCCGCCTCGGGGATGACGATACCTTGGAATGCCCCAAACACCTCGATGATGTTGAACCTGCCGCCGTCGGCGATCCAGCCGGGATAGAACGCCTGCGAGACAAAAACGATGCCCGGCTGGCTCACGTTATAGACGATGGAGTACGCTTCCGGTGTTTTACTGATGAATCGGACTTCGTCGTTGGTTCCCGACAAAGCACCGTGTTTTGCTCCCTGGTCCGTGGCGGCGACATCCGGCCCCCAAACCGCCGTCTCGTTGCGCCAGTCAATCTCGTTGCTGTTCAACGCGGCCAGCAACGCCGTGCGCGACTCGTAGCGGCGAATACGCGCAAAGAACTTCGCCCGTGGCAGGCAATCCACGAAAGAAGCTGAGCCTGTTTTGCCCCGCGGGGTCCAGTTGATGGCCACCTCGATGTTTTGGATGTCGGTCTTTGCCTGCTCGTTGGTGATGCTCTGGAATTGCGAGGTCGAGTCCAAGAAGTAGCTGGTGTACCCCTCCGGCACTTCCAGGATATCGTAGAAATACGGCAGACCTCGGTGCCACCCCCGCTCCTCGACGAGTCGCCCCTCGCTGAATTGTCCGCAACGGAACGGGCCGTGCTGCGCACGGCCCGCCTCCAATTGTGCGGAGGCGGCGTCTCCAAGAGAATCATAATAACGGTCGGGGTTATCAAACCGGATCGTGAAACCTCCACAGGAGTGGTCCGCATCGGCGATGAAAACGGCCGTCAATGCCAAGAGGCCGAGCGCACGTATTGATGGCTTCATGCGGCATGCCGCGCCAATGGCAACGAAGGTGCAGACGGTGATCGCCATGGCGTACCAGATTTCATTTTGCGCCACACTCAGCCTGTCCCGGTCCCGCAATTCGGCCATGAGATGCTCCCCGCCGAAATTCAGCACCGCAAGAAATCCGCCGTAACCCGCTACAAGCAGCCAGGCAGGCCAAAGCCGCAATTTCGCGCCTTCGCTCCGCACAAGCTCGACGAGGTGCGCGACAACAACGGCCGCTGCGAACGTCGCGACACACGACATTTTTGCCGGCCCTCGAAAGGAGGAGACGCCGGGCGAGAGATGGTACAGGATGTTGAACAAACCGCCATACCGTCCGAGCATGAACCACACCGCCATCAGCCAGACGATCAAGAAGAACCCAACCGTCCGTTTGTTTGCGACGCGCTTCCAGTTGGACAAAATCAGAACCAACGCCATCCAGAAGACCTGACCCGAGTAGGCGTTGCACTCCCAATACTGCCAAAAGCCAGGGCTGCTGCGTACGGATTGCGTGGCCACGCGGGCACTGGTTGGGGTTTGGAGGACAGTGGGGCTTTGCGGGTCGGCGCCCCAGAAACTGTTACCGCCAGGCTGTATTCCCCACTCGCCAAAAAAGTTGGGTACGAACAGTCGTATCAAACCGCGATACGGCAACGACGTGTCGGCGACCTTTTGAAAGGACTGCTTGGGTCGTGCCGTGAGCAACCAATTCTCCCCTCCGGGCAGCAGCATCATGGCTCCGATACCGAAAACGAGCGCGAACGTTCCGACGAGCTTTGGCGCGTCCACCGTGGCACAGCGCGTCAGGGCTGATTTCCAGCTCTGAGCCTTGTCTTTCTGGCACAAATAGCTGCGATACAACCAGTAGGCAACGACCAGATACCAGCAGTAGACAGTCGTTTGCGGATGACCGCCGAGCAGGGACATTACCATGGCCCCGACCAGCCCCAACCATCGCCAGTGGCCTGCCTTGCAGAGGAATTGGTGGACAAACAAGAGTTGGAGCGGGAGCCATATGTACACCTGGATCATCACAAAATTCACGTTCATCCGCAGCGCGAAGAAGCCCGAGAAACAGAAGGCAAAGCCTCCCGCCAATGCCGAAATGGGATTCAATTTGAGCGCCCGTAGAAAGGCGTAGGCGAACACGGCCCCGAGCAGGCAATGCAGGAAAATATACTGCTGGTAAACGACAAACGGTAGCCGTCCCGCATTCACGAACAAGGGCAGGAACCACTCCAAAGGATAAAACACCGCGATCTGCGTGTCAGAATAAAATGGCGATCCGTCGTGCACACCCGCAAACCAGAGGGGAAATCGCCCGGCCGCGATCGATTTGGCAAAGTAATTCACACCGGGGTAATACTCATTGAGGGTGTCATCGAAGATATAGCTGCGACCGGTGACAAAGTCCCAGTAAACGAAGAGCAGAACGAAGGCGAGCAGCGCGAGAGCCCAGAGATCACCAGTAGATCGTCTCAATTGTGCCGGCGGTTCTTTCGTCATAATCTGAGGGGTCGCGGCTTGACTCGCGACAGATCACGGAGTTGCTCCAGTTGTTTGGGGGGTGATTGTGTCACTCATTAAAGGTTCTGTGCAAGAGGGAAAGTATCCGCGCACCGGCCCCGTGTTCCGGGGTAAACTTTCACAGCTAATCCGGTTCTTTTCGGCGAACCTGCTCACGCTGACAACTTGAGTGAGTCAGCAGATGGTCGCGGTCACACTCGCGTTTTTGAACTTCTGTGCGGTGCCGGTTGGGCGGGCGGAGGACAGAGGACTCCGACCGCGATATCGCGCACGGAGCAGGCAGAAGGCGGGGAACGGAGAGCGGAAAGCGAGGAGAGCGTCCGTCTACGCCATCCGCCTTCGCCGAGGCTTCGGCGCGGAGACGGTTCTTGTAAATTGTAAAGAGGCCGTTGAAATACATGCGGTAGCGGCGCTCTATGAGCGCCGAGCCGTTTCTTTCCCTTGTACTCGTTAACCGATTTGCGAGCATTACGGTTTGAACCTTCCGAGGGCAGCCGTTGCGCCGTCGGCAAATCTTCGGCGTGTCTCGCTCCGCTGGTGCTGCGCTCGGCTTACGGTCGAGCTTGCAGTCGCGCAAGTGCGTTTCGCGCCTCGGCGAAATCCGGTTTGAGCCGTAGCGCCTGGTCGTAGTGTGCGATGGCCTCCGAAATCCTGCCCGCTTGCGCCAAGACGACCCCCAAATTGTAATACGCCTTGGCGTCATCGGGATTGATCCGCAGCGCCTGCTCGAAATGCTCCATTGCTTCCTGCATCCGGCCCAGTCGTACCAAGGCAACTCCCAAATTGTTGTGCGCCCCACCGCTATCCGGCTTGATTCGCAGCGCCTGCTCGTAGTGCGCAATCGCTTCCGGCAGCTTGTCCTGATGCTCAAACATGACTCCCAGATTGTTGTGCGCCTCGGCGTAATTGGGCTTGATTCGCAGCGCCTGCTCGTAGTGGGCGATGGCTTCCTCGGTTTTACCTGTTTGCTCCAAGGCGATCCCCAGATTGTAGTGTGCCAGCCAATTGTCCCGGGTCACATCCAGAGCATGCCGAAACAGTGTCTCAGAGTCCTTCCAGTACTCGACTTGTCCTCTCGACAGCACCGCGCAGACCGCAAGCACTACCGCCGCAGCGTCGCAGGTAATCACTTTCAGATCCCACCGCTCCATCGCGCGGGACGGCACGCTCCAGCACAGCATGATGAACAACCCAATTAACGGCAGATACGTATACCGGTCCGCCATGGACTGGCCCCCGACCTGCACCAATCCAATCGCCGGCGCCAACACCCCCAGAAACCAGAACCACCCCACGGCCAGATGCGGTTGGCACCGCGCTCTCCAAATCACCGTGCCCGATACCGCCACCAAAATCGCTCCCGCCACGATCACCACCCTTGGCGGCCACGCCTGATACGGATAGAAGATCGCCAGCCCACTCGGCCACGCGGCCTTCTCCATGTACCGCGCATACGACACCACCGCGTTGGCCATCCGCGCCCCCAGCGGCAGCCGCTCCAACGAACTGATCGCC
>Ga0182027_10002996_pt1 | contig 27067 bp, 24 predicted proteins | sample 712E1DmetaG_FD_121300 | JGI IMG/M metagenome (GOLD analysis project Ga0182027, IMG submission 121300) | Permafrost microbial communities from Stordalen Mire, Sweden - 712E1D metaG (Illumina Assembly) | ecosystem: Environmental > Terrestrial > Soil > Wetlands > Permafrost | place: Sweden...
GCGCGGTCCGGCTGACATTCCCGCTCACGAAGAAAGCCACGGCGGGAAGTTTGGCCATCTGCCATCCCTGGGCCGACGGCGCGAAGCCTCCCTGCAATTCACGCTCGCCCAGGATCAACCGGATTTGCCGTCGTTCCAGCGTCGGAACACCTTCCTGTTGAAGCGCCAGTTCCACGGAATCAGCCAATCCGACCGTCCAGTCGCCCCCTTCCCCGGCCAAATTCTCGCCCGTAAAATCCAGGACGGTGATCGCGTTGGCGGTTGATATTTCATTGCGCGATACCTCCCTTCCACCGGCCGCAACCGGCGTGCTTGCGGCGGGCTGGATTGCCCCGCTTGTCTGCGCCGGCAACCGCAGCGCGAAAATCAAAATTGCCAAAAGCAAGAATGTGGTTTGCATGTCATCACACTTCATTTCCAACTGTAATTGTGCTCAGCCACACCCTGAATGGTAGAACGGCGCTGCCGCGCCGCCCTGATTTAGGGCGAAGCAGCAGCCTCGCCCTACCAGAGCATGAAATAACCGCGATAAACTCATACGCTTTCAATGTTGCGCCTTCTGTGTTTCGGCATTGTCATCCGCGAAAGTGGCGAGCCAAAGCCCGCGCTGGTCGCCAATGAGGGCATGATCGGAGCCGATGAGGCGGAAACATTGATCTGGAACAAACCCCGGGTCGGACTGGCGTGGCGACGACAGATTATCGATCCTCCCTGTCTCCAAGGAAATACGCCGATAACCGGGCGATTCCCATCCAGTCGGTCGGCTTGCTGTCCAAACCCAATTCCCCTGAACAAAACTTGCCGCGAGCACGGGAAAAGAACGACCATGAAAAGAAGGGCCCCACAGTCCGATGGCGTAGCAGATTCCAGAGAGCAAAATAGGTTTATCCGTCGCACAATCAAATAATGCCTCGCCCCATATTCCGGCAATCGTGAACTGCTGGTCGCTGACACTTTCAGCCCAAAGCAATGCACTAAAGTCCGCAGTCGGGTGGCGGGGCATGATACATTTGAACTCACGGGTGGCGGGACAGTAGGAGAAAACCCCGGCGCGTGCTTTTGCGCGAATCAATGGGAATACATCCAAATTGGTGTCTGTTCGCATCCTCAGAGCATCGTAATATCCGTTGCTGTCGATGCCTCCGTCTTGATCCGTTAAAAACACAATCCGATGTTTCGATTCATCCGCCAGAAGGATTGCGATTTTCAGAGGCGGGCCATTGTCGAATGGTGAAAGTTGTTCCCGACGGCGCGCGGAGCAAAGCACTTCACATTGCTTGTTTCTTATATCATAACTGACCAGGTAACCGGACTCGCCCAAGCCGATGTAAAGCTTGCCATCCAGACAGGCCAAAGCCTTTACCTCATCCGACGGCAATCCGCTGGTCTGATTGAGAACCGCAACTGTTTCCCCGGACTTAGGAAAGATGAAAATGCCCCGGCTTGTGCCCAGGTAATAATTGTCGTTGTCAACACAGGCGATCCGTGCGGCAACATTCGTAACTGTGATTTTGGTCAATGGTTTAACCGTGCCATCCTTCAGCGGAATCTCAAGGAGTTGAAGGAACGTCCCGGTATCTTCGTCGTTCGTTCCGAATCCGGCGGCATAAACCAAATCGCACTGGACCACTGGCCGAAAGATCCGCGTCAATCCCTTCTTTGCTCCGGCCAGATCAATCAACTGACGGACCTCGCGCCACGCAGGCGGCAGGGGCGGGAGTGAACGGACTTGTTCCGTGGTTCGTTCATATTTGTTCTGCGCGATGGCGCGTTGCTTTGTCAAATCCTCCAAAAATTGGTTGGTGTCTGATCCACCAAAATACCGCAGGTTGGGTTGGTCGAGCAAGGCGATTGCGCGGTCACAAAACTCAACCGCTTGCCCTGCGGATTCCTTGTTTGTCTGAGACAACAGATAGGACATCGTCTCCTTGAGAATGTCCGGGTGCAAATCATTCCGTTGCAGCATGAAGTTGCAAAACTCCACCATTTCGGCCCCCCCGATATGGACCGCAGCCACATAAAACAATTGGCTCACGGCAAAGTTTGTGGCTTGCAGGGGATCATCAAGACACTGTTCCACATACAGACGATAAGTGTGGTCAGCAGTCGCCAAGAACGCTTTGGTCTGTCGAGGCTCCTCTGTGGCTGCGTTCAACTGTCTGAATTTTCCCAGCGCCCGGATGAGCGGACTGGAATGAGAGGAGATCAAATGCCAGGCTTCTTCGCGATCGGGCGCTCTGACCTTCTCCAGCGTCGTCGACCAAAACAGCATAGGTCCCATATTCCAGTCAATTTCGTGTGCCTCAGCCAATTGTCTTTCCAAGGACAGTTGCGCCATCAAATTCAAATAAGACTTCAAATTGGCGAGCCAATCCTGCGACCAGTCTTCCGGGTAGAGCGCCGAGATGTTTTCAGTGCTCCACAGTCCAGACGCCGTCACGAATCCATAGTCGTGAAATAAAGCTCTGGACTCATATTTACTGTCATCTGGATGGTGCAATATGGCCTGCAACAACGCTGGCAACGTGATATCTGATCGGAAGGAACAGTATCTTGTATAGATCGAACGAATCAGATGCCGAGTTTCGTCCATTTCTGTCGGCGACAAATAACTGGCCTTTTGGAAAGTGTCGCCGCCGAGTTTCCGCATATAGGTGTTCCATTCGCTAAATTGAGTGGTAAAATTGTAAGAAGCTCCGGTGCTTTTGGGGTTGAGTTGGGCGCTTGACTCGCGGGCGCAATCCAGAAATAAATCCATTCCTCGGTCGGCGACGCGTGATTGCTGGAGCAAATTGGTTGTGGTTCCTGCGTAATCAACCAAAGTGCCAGCCAACTGCCTCCGCAGACCATTATCGTCCGGCATTAGCGCAAAGGCCGCCTCCAAACCTTGGATTCCATGCTCCAAATCGCCGTGCGAGAGGAAGAAATTGGCCTCCTGCCTAAAACGATCTGCTTCTTTCACGCGGTCTTGGTTGACATCGCCAGATTTGAGCTTCAGCGCCGCGACAACTTCTTTATACAACGCCGCTGCTATTTCAGCACCGTTTGCGTTTTGATTGGTAACGGCGAAACCGGCCAGTACCATGCCGGCGTTGTCCGTGAATTGCAGGGAGACCCAAACGCGCTCGCCCCCCACACTGCCGCCGCATTCCATCTGCATCATCACCAAAGAAGCGAGCAATTGCTGCTGTTCCCCGCTGGTCGACAAGCTGCGCTCTTTGTTGACTTGATCAAGACGCTCCCGCTCCAAGACGACGCAACCGGGCGATGCGGTGAGCCAGCGTTCCAACATCAGCCCGACCGATTCGCACCAGCCGTCCAGCCCGCGCGGCAATTCGGCGTTGCGCACGCTCATCAGGCAAATCGTCGGAAGTCCAGGCGTCACTCGCTTGCGCTGGGCTGTGCGGACTCCATCCGCAACCAATCCCGCCAGCGATTCGACCCCTTCGCCGGATAGCGCTGCATCCCACAATCTCACTCCGGTCCTGGAGTTAAAAACCACCAGGCCGGCGGCCGTCCGGCTGGCTTTGCCGGTCGCGCTGTTTGTTTGCGTCACCGTGTCCATCACCGCGAACAAATCCACCGCCAACAACTTGCCAGCGGCCACGACGCTGTTTGGATTCAAAGCACCTTCCATCGAAAGTTGATGTTCTGCCAGCACTTTCCCGATGGCGGCGCGGTCCAGCAACACAACCTCCTTGTCCGCGCCCAACTTGACCGTTGCCAAGTCCAGAACATTCGCAACCTCACCTTCCCCGTTATCGCTGACCAGCGCGACGCGCGCGGTTGCATTTGTCTGCGCCTGCAGCCGCAACGTGGAAATCAGAATTGCCAGAACGAGCAAAAGCGTCTTCATTCGTTCACATTGTCATGGAGCCAAGATTCCTGGCCTCGATTTTCAGGCGGCCGGCGGCGGATGGGCGACCGGCGCTCGACCAGACGAATTGGGCGCCGGCCAAAATGATGCCGCCGCGCGCGTCGGAAAGCACGGTGATTGTCTGGCCGTCAACCTGGATTTCCTGGCCGCTGAAGGTCACGAAGGACGAACTGTGTTTGCCGTCGGTTATGCGGACGTAAAGCGGCGGCGAGGCGGGCACGTCGCCGGTGTCGGACAACACCAGTTTCAAACCGCTGTCGTCCCGCACAACGGCGCGGATTTGGTTCGGGAACATCGCCATCATTTCGTGGATGAGTCTTGCGCTGGCCAGGCTGTCGGTTGCCGGGATTGCGGCCGTTTCCATCCGCCCGCGCCGTATGCCGACGGCAAAAGCGATGGCCACGCAGGCCGCCAGTCCGGCTGCCCACGCGAGGTGCGGCCAAAAGCTTCGCGCGGCGCGGGGCGGCGGATCGTTGCGGTTGAGGCGGGCGACAACCCGGCGCGGGAACATTTCCAGGGAGTCTTCGGCGATTTCCGGCAGGCGCGCCTTTTTTAGGATGGATTCGAGTTCAGGATTATTCATGGGGCAGGTCTTTCAAGAGGCGTTTCAATCTTCGCCGCGCGGCGAAAACGCGCCACGAAATGGCGGTTTCCGTGCAGCCCAGGCTCTTCGCGGCCTCGGCGTGGCTCTGGTTTTCGTAAATGGTCAGGACAATCGCGGCGCGTTGTCTTGCCGGCAGGCGGTCGAGCGCGGCCTGCACGCGGCGGGAAAGCTCGTCGGGAAATCCGTCCGCCGGAGTGCCTTCGGGAGCGGCCGCCGCCGCCCATTGGGACTGGATGTTGCCGCGACGGCTTTCGCGCCGTTGCCAGTCCAGGCTCAAATTGATGGCGATCTTGCAAAGCCAGGTCGAGAATTTGGAATGGCCGTTGAAGGAAGCCAGATGGCGGTAGGCGCGCAAAAAGGCGTCTTGGGCCAGTTCCTCGGCGTCGTCGGGCGAGCCGGTCATCCGGAATGTGACTGCGCGGATCATCTTTTGATGTGAACGCACCAGCGCGGCGTAAGCCTCCGCGTCGCCGGAAAGGCTTAATTCAATGAGCTTCGATTCGTCGTTCGTCGCGGCCGTATGCGCCATTTTACTTAATGAGACGGATTCCGGCAGCAATTCCTTTGCACAATTTTGAGAAAACTGTATTCGCGGTGGGAGGAGATTAAGATTGAGATTAAGATTAAGAGGGGAACCCAAAAATGTGAAATGCACCCCAGCAACCGGCAATTTTTGCCCGTCCACCCGCCATTCCGCAAGTGACTTAACGGCTCCTTACGCCTCCTAACGGCTCACCTTACGGGTCCGACCTCAAAAAACCCTTTGTTTATGCGGGTCCTAACGGCCTAACGGCTCCAGACCCCTGGAGAGCGCTTGCGCGGGACTGAATAGGGTGTGAGACAAGATTTTCAAAAGGATCGAATGCGCCAGGTTTGATTTCCGCCGGATTTCAGTTAGCTTGCCGGTCGTCATGCGAATTATTATTCCATTGTTGCTGGCCGGAACGATGATTTCCGCGGGCGCGGCCCCTGCCCCGCGCATCAATCAGGAGGGGCGCATCCTGGGGCCGGCGCCGGTGGTGACGCGGCCCGTTCTGTTCAACACGCCGGAAGCGGACGCGGTGGTTGCGGCGATGCAGATTTTCCCGGTTTCAAATCCCTGGAACGAGAACATTTCGCAGCGCCCGCTCCTGCCGAATTCGGACGCGATGATCGCGCAAATCGTGTCGGACCTTGCGGCCAACCGGCGGAGCTTGATCGCGTTCCAGGAAATGAACTTCGTGCTCGTGCCGGACAGCCAGGCGCGGGTGCCCATCGCTTTTGTCAATTATCCCGGCGAATCGGACTTGGACGGCGGGGTTTCCCCCAATGGGCTGTACCCCATTCCCCCCAACCTCCCCATTGAGGGCTGGCCGTCGCAGACGGGTGCGCAGACGCTGGCGCAATGGCAGGCCAACGCCAACGGCAGCGACCGCCACGCCATCATCGTCGAGCCGGGCAGCGGGCTTCTTTGGGAAACGTGGATGACGCAGTTGCGCAACGGGAAATGGCAGGCGGCGAACGGCGCAAAATTCAACTTGACGACCAACCGGCTGCGGCCCGCCGGCTGGACTTCCGGGGACGCGGCGGGGTTTCCGATGTTCCCCGCGCTGGTGCGTTACGACGAAGCGGAGCGCGGCATGGTGGAACACGCCTGCCGGCTGGTCGTCAAACGCTCGCGCTTCAACATCTTCATCTACCCGGCCACGCATTATGCCGCCCCGTCCGCCAATGCCAGCCCGAACCTGCCGGCGATGGGCCAGCGGCTCCGGCTCAAGGCCGGCTTCGTCATCCCGGCCAATTGGACAAAAGAGGAAAAGGCCGTGCTGCTCGGCCTCAAGAAATACGGCGCGATGGTGGCGGACAACGGAAGCTTCTTCTCCATCTCGGTGACGCCGGACAACCGCTGGCCGGCAAATTGTTTCAGCCATTTCACCAGCGTTGGCATCACCAACTTTGAAGTCATCCAGACGACTGGCCCCAATGAAGGGCCGCGTTCGCCGGGCGCGCCGTCCGCACGGGCGGGACGAAGCCAGTCCGTCTCCGTGGGCGTGCCGGTCCCGTTGGAGGGCGCGGTGGATTACACCGGCGCTCCGCCGGCGATCCAGTGGCAGCTCTATTCCGGTCCCGGCATCGTGACGTTCGGCGACGCCGCGCAGCCGGCCACGACGGCGGCCTTCAGCGCGCCGGGCATCTATACGCTGATGTTGAGCGCCGATGACGGCATCCACGCCGTGGCTTGCGACGCGGTGGAGATCACGGTGTCCGAACCCGTCGGGATTCCCGCGCCGGCCTTGTGAAATCGCCAGTCGCCCATCGCGCCAGAGGCGCGACGCCACACAATTGGATCAGTCCCCCGCCCGCAGATTGAATGGGAGATGGAGTGGTGCGCGAGAGAGGACTCGAACCTCCACCCCTTGCGGGACCAGATCCTAAGTCTGGCGTGTCTGCCATTCCACCACTCGCGCAACCGGTGTTACAAGGAACAGTATCGCATTTATGCTGACAGTGGCAAGCGCAGGGCGAAGGATGGCTTGCGGGTTCCTCAGATTAAGAACCGTTTGCCTTGAGAAGGGTTCGTGGGTAGATTTAATCCATGACTGTGAAGGACATTCCGAATTTTGAGCAACTGACGGATCTTGAGCGATTGGGATTAGCCGAAGAACTGGCCGCCTCGGTTCGCAACCCGGAGGCCTTGCCCGCGCCGCTGACCCATCGGCTAGAATTGGAAGAACGGTGGGCGCGCTACGAAAGCAATCCGTCCGCCGCCCTTTCGCAAGATCAATTTTGGAAAAAGGTGGAATCGCTCAAGGCATGAGCTGAAAGGCGTCAGGGAAAGATGAGGCGGATTCCAGGCTGATTGGTCCCGGAGAAGTTGGTTCCGGTCGAGGCGTTGCGCAGCCAGTTCCGGAGGAAAACCGCCGAGGAGACTTGTTGGGCGCTCCCGTCGCCCAGCAGGATGTTTCCAGCGCCCGTAGGATTCCCGTGCGAGTGCATCTTCAATGACCACGCAAGAAGACTATTTGTATCAATCATAACATCGTTGCCTTGTCCGTTGGAGGGGGAGAAGCCGTAGTTGGGATCGGGAACAGGGCCGGGGCCGAGGTTGCGGTCGCCGCCTAGTATTGACTGTGGATAGAGGTCGCTGGAAGTGACGCCCACGAAATAAGAAACGGTGGTGTTGTCCTTGAAAGCGGCGTTTCCGGTGTCGTTGGTCGTTCCCTTGGCGATGAGGTTTGCGGCGGGCTTCCGATCGTCGGCTGGGCATGCCAGGTATTTCGGCGTTTCGCCCAACACCTCATGCATAATCGCGAAATTGGTCCAGCAGTATTGGCCCGCGTTTGTTTTTGTCAGAAGCTCGCTCCAGCCGCCATTGGTTATGGATGCCTGGAACGGCATGAGGTCATTATGGTCGCCGGCCCAGAGGCGAAAAGCGGTGCCAATCCCCTTGAAGTGTCCGTTACAAGTCAGCATCTGGTCCTTGTTGCTCACATTTCGCAGTGCGGGAACAAGCATGGCGGCCAGCAAGGCAACCACCACGATAACCACCACCAACTCCACTCGCGTGAACGCGTCTGCGGGAACTGTCCGATTTTGGGGAGCGCGCGCGCATATTTTACAGCTTGGTAGGGCGAAGCTGCTGCTTCGCCCCAATTCAGGGCGGCGCGGCAGCGCCGCCCTACCGTTCAGGGTGTGGCATGTTCCCACAGGGATATGAAATATCGGGGCTGAGTGCATCCCGATTTGGAATCGGGACGCGCGCTCCCCAACGAACGTGACTGAGCCGTCGCTATTCGTCGAACCCGGGCACTTCACTCCTGCCGCTTGTCTTGACAAGCGTTTCAGAGAAGCAATTTTCCCAATTGTGCTCGTGAACTATTTCTTTGCGCCGGCCTTTTTCTCTTCGATGGCGGCCTGGGCGGCGGCCAGGCGGGCGATGGGCACGCGGAATGGCGAACAACTGACGTAGGCCAATCCAATGCGATGACAGAATTTGACGCTGGACGGCTCGCCGCCATGCTCGCCGCAGATGCCCAGCTTGATGTCGGGCCGGGTCTTGCGGCCCCGTTCAACGGCGATCTGCATGAGCTGGCCTACGCCGGTTTGGTCAATGGCGGCAAACGGGTTCTGCTTGAAGATTTCCAGATCCTGATACTTGCCGATGAAGCTGCCGGAATCGTCGCGGCTCATGCCCAGACAAGTCTGGGTGAGGTCGTTGGTGCCGAAGCTGAAGAACTCGGCGTCCTTGGCGATTTCATCCGCCACGAGCGCGCCGCGGGGGATTTCAATCATCGTGCCGACCATGTATTTGACTTTGGTCTTTTGCTCATCCATGACCTGTTGGGCGACGCGCTTGACGACCTCCAACTGGTTTAGCAACTCTTTCGGGAACCCGACCAGCACGATCATGATCTCCGGCTTGACGGGGATGCCTTCCTTCTGCACCAGGACGGCGGCTTCGATGATGGCGCGGACTTGCATCTCGGTGATTTCGGGATAAACGATGCCCAGGCGGCAGCCGCGCAAGCCGAGCATCGGGTTGAATTCGTGCAACTCCTTGACACGCCGCTGAATCTTCTCCACCGGGACTCCCATCTTGGCGGCGAGGTCCTTCTGCGCGGCTTCCTCGTGGGGCAGGAATTCGTGGAGGGGCGGGTCGAGGGTGCGGATGGTCGCGGGCAAGCCCTTGAGTTCGCGGAAGATGCCGGCGAAGTCGTCGCGCTGATAGGGCATCAGCTTGGCGAGGGCCTTTTTGCGGTCCTCCAAGTTCTCGGCGAGAATCATTTCGCGCATGGCGTCAATACGATTTCCTCCGAAGAACATGTGCTCGGTGCGGCAAAGGCCGATGCCGGCGGCGCCGAAAGCGACGGCGTTGGCGGCCTGCTCGGGGGAATCGGCGTTGGTGCGGACGGCCATGCGGGTGGCCTTGGCGCACCACTTCATCAATTGAAGGAAGTTCTGGCAGGTCCGGCTTTCCTTCAGGTCCAGGCTCTTGTCAATCAGCACCTGGACGATTTCCGAGGGCGCGGTCTTGACTTCGCCGGCATAGACTTCGCCGGCGGTGCCGTCAATGGAGAGGAAATCGCCCTCCTTGAAGGTCTGGCCGGCCACGGTGAGGGTTCGCTTCGCGTAGTCCACCTGCAAGGCGCTGGCGCCGCAGACGCATACCTTGCCCATCTGGCGGGCGACCAGCGCGGCGTGGGAACTGACGCCGCCGCGCGCGGTGAGGATGCCTTCGGCGGCGATCATGCCGCGCAAATCTTCCGGGGAGGTCTCGACGCGGACGAGGAGGACCTTCTTGCCGGAGTGGGCGGCTTCCACCGCGCGATCGGCGTTGAAATAAACGCGGCCGGAAGCGGCGCCGGGTCCGGCGGGCAGGCCCCGCGCAATGACCTTGGCCGACTTGATCGCCGCGCGGTCAAAGACGGGGGCGAGCACCTGGTCCAATTGCCCGGCGGGAACGCGCTCGACGGCTTCCTCCCAACTGATGAGTTTTTCCTTTTCCATTTCGACGGCGAAACGGACGGCGGCCAGGCCGGTGCGTTTGCCGTTGCGGGTCTGGAGCATGAACAGTTTGCCATCTTCAATGGTGAACTCGAAATCCTGCACATCGCGGAAGTGTTTTTCGAGGGTTTTGCGGACTTCAGCAAGTTCCTTGGCGGCAGCGGGGAGGACTTTTTCCAGTTCGGCAACCGGTTTTGGGGTGCGGACGCCGGCCACGACGTCTTCGCCCTGGGCGTTCATGAGGAATTCGCCGTAAAAGACTTTCTCGCCGGAAGCGGGATCGCGAGTAAAGGCGACGCCGGAGCCGGATTTCTCGCCGGTATTGCCGTACACCATGGACTGAACGCTGACGGCGGTTCCCCATTCGGTGGGGATGTTATACTTGGCGCGATAGACAATGGCGCGGTCGTTCATCCAGGAACTAAAGACAGCGCCGATGGCGCCTTCGAGCTGGACCCAGGGATCGGTGGGGAAGTCCTTGCCCGTGCGCTCCTTGACCAGGGCCTTGAAGCGCTTCACCAGGGTCTGGAGGCCCTGGGCGTTAATCTTGGTGTCTTCGACATGTTGCTGGCCGGGGAACAACTCGGCTTTCAACTCTTCAATAATCACTTCAAAAGGCTCGTGGTCTTCGCCCGGATTCTTCTGCACGCCCATGACGACGTCGCCGTACATTTGGATGAAGCGGCGGTAGCAATCCCAGGCGAAGCGGGGGTTGTTGCTGGCTTTTTCCAGGGCGGCGACCGTTTGGTCGTTGAGGCCGAGGTTCAAAATGGTGTCCATCATGCCGGGCATGGACTCGCGGGCGCCGGAACGGACGGAGACGAGAAGGGGCTTTTCGAGGTCGCCAAATTTCTTGCCGAGGATTTTCTCCGTGTTGGCGATGCCGGCCTTGACCTGCGCCCAGAGTTCCTTTGGATAGGTTTTCTTGTGGGCGTAAAAGTAAGTGCAGCATTCCGTGGTGATGGTGAAGCCGGGGGGAACGGGCAGGCCGATGCGGGTCATTTCCGCGAGGTTGGCGCCTTTGCCGCCGAGGAGGGGCTTCATGGAGCCGTCGCCGTCCGCTTGTTTGTTACCGAATAAATAAACGTATTTTTGTGTTTTAGTTGTAGTAGGCATACTCGATTTTTTGAGTTAAATCCGGGCGCACTTTAACAAAAGGGTGAATTGAGTCAATCGCCAAAGGTGGACAGAAATTGCCGAAAACCATTCATATATTGCCAAACTGGAGGGGGATTGCGGATTGCCCTCCAAGGTAGGGCGAGACTCCGTCGAGCCGTGACTCGATTGCGGATTGCGCAAAAATGGAGTGATGGAGTGATGGAGTGATGGGAAAACCCATCACTCCAGCACTCCAACACTCCGTTGGGTTCTTCTGGGGGAATGGCCTTTCGAGTCATAAAAGAAATCTCTTTTTTTGGTGTAATTAACTGTAATTAACCTTAATTAAGCTTAATCAACCTTAAATTGACCTTAATCTGGAACCTCCGGTGCGAGTTGTAAGTTGTTCATAAAAAGGCACTTGCGATGATTTTCCGCAAAAATGCGCGGAATGCGCGGAAAAGCCAGGGTTGCGGTGACTGGCCGCCGCGGGACCGGCGGAGGAATGCCCAATCCGCCATCCGCATTGAGAAAAGTCAACAGGAGCAAACAGAGCAAATCCCGATGGATCGGGATACTCTCCTGTAAAGAAATCCGACATCCGCAAGCCACCACGGATTTTAGCCGCGAAAAAGCACAAAATGCGCAAATTCCCCCCTCTCCCCCGGCAGAGCTGGGAGAGAGCCGGAGAGAGGGCATTTCCATTTTGAGCGTTCTGTGCCTTTTCGTACCGAAGGATCGGGACAATGCGCAATCCGCAATCCGCAATGGACCCGACCGCCTCCTCCCGGCTGCCTCCCTTCACGCTGTCTTCGTGTCTCACGCTGACTATTCAATCATAGGTTCTAATTTTTGTCAAGCCCGGGTGTTGCGAAGGGTGAATTTGGAATAGCAATACCAGTTTCTTCGTTTCTTCGGTAGGGCGGCGCTGCTGCGCCGCCCACGAATTCAGGGCAGAGCAGCAGCTCTGCCCTACCGGGAAGGCGAAGAAATCTGTCCTGCGCCCGGCTCGAACGGTCACAGGACAACTTTCTTGACATCCACCACGCGAAGCTCCATCACCGGAGCATCGAGCCAAAAGCTGACAAGCCAGCGACCGCAGCGTCTTACCTGAATTTCACGGCCCGATTGGGTTTTCTGGACCCAATCACCACGCTGCGAAGGCGAGGCGGCGAGAAACCTGAAAATGCGCAGGAGTTCTTCGCGCTCTGGCTTGCGGCAAGCAGCAAAAAACTCGAGTACCGAGTCATCCACTACGAAAATGGGTTCCCGGATCATTGCCCTCTTGCGGTCAACTTCTCGTGGAGCCGCTCCAATTCCGCAACGCCTGACTTGTGCCCTTGGTCCATGGCGTCCAGACGATGATCCAACTCCGCCTGCCAGGCAGCGTCGTCAACCTGATTGAGGTGGGAAATCAGGGCAGCGACTTCAAGTCGGTCCTCCACGCTCATCCCAACGATCTGATCTTTAATCTCCGCCAGGCTCATGCCCTTCAATTTACGCCGGCATGGCGGTTTTGCAAAAGGAATTCGACAGGGAATGAACAAGGACGGTGTGGCCAGCGGGGCGCCAGCCACTACATGCGAGGGCGCATGTGCTCCCCGGGACGGGAAGGCCGAAAATGGGGCGGCGCGGCAGCGCCGTTTGTAATTGACCGGTTCCGGTCGGCGAGTCGCCGACCGGGACAGGCGGGTCGCCTGTGCTACCCAGGCAAGGGTTATTGCTCGACGCCGTAGATTTTGATTTTGTTGTAGAGGGTCTGGCGGCCGATGCCCAGGCGCTTGGCGGTCTCCAGTTTGTTGCCGCCGGTTTCCTTGAGCATCTGGATGATGGCGTTGCGTTCCATGGCTTCCATCAGGGTCAGATCGGGGTTGTCCTTTTGGCTCATGACGGTGGTGATGGAGAGGTCGCGTGCGTCCACCACGCTGCGGTCGCCCATGAGGACGGCGCGCTGGATTTCGTTCTGCAATTGGCGGACGTTGCCGGGCCAGTCGAAGGCGCGCAAGGCGTCGGCGGCCTCGGGGGTGAACCCGGTCATCTCGCGTCCGGCCTGGGCGCCGTACCGCTTGAGGAAGGCGCTGGCGAGGGGAAGGATGTCCTCGCGCCGCTCGCGCAAGGGGGGCAGATGGATGGAGATGGCGCAGATGCGATAATACAAGTCTTCGCGCAATTTGCCCAGTTTGATGGCCTCGGCGATTTCGCGGTTGGTGGCGGCGATGACGCGGCAATCACTCTTGTAACTGGTGCGCCCGCCGACGGGGCGGACTTCCTTTTCCTGCAAGACGCGGAGGAGCTTGCTCTGGGTGTCCACGGGCATTTCGGAAATTTCGTCCAGGAGGAGAGTGCCGCCTTCGGCCTGCCGGAACAACCCTTCGCGGTCCGTGTTCGCGCCGGTAAAGGCGCCCTTGACCGAGCCGAACAATTCGCTTTCGATGAGTTCGCGGGGCAGCGCGGCGCAATTGATCTTGATGAGCGGCCCTTTGCGGCGCGGGCTTAAGGCGTGGATCAGGTCGGCAATGACTTCCTTGCCGGTGCCGCTCTCGCCGGTGATCAAAATGGCGACATCGCTGGGCGCGACTTTTTCCAGGTCGCGGACGACGGTTTTCATGATGGGGCTTTGGAAGATGGGGGCGGCGCCGCCGCTCATGGTGGCCAGGGCGGTGCGCAGGGAACGGGCCTCCTCGTTGAGGCGCTTGTGTTCCAGGGCGCGCTCGACGGAGAGAATGAGCGTCTTGGTGTCGAACGGTTTGTTTTGGAAGTGGTAGGCGCCGCGCTTGGTCGCTTCCACCGCCGCGTCGAAAGTGGCGTGGCCGGTGAGGACGATGACCTCGGTGTCGGGCCATTGCTTTTTAATTTGCGGCAATAGTTCGAGGCCGTCGCCGTCGGGCAGGACCAGGTCGAGCAGGATGATGTCCGGCTGGGTTTGAGTGAAGGCCGCCGTCAATTCCGCGGCGCTGGCTTTGAGGGTCGTTTCATAGCCTTCCTTTTCGAGAATGGCGCTCAACAGATCCCGGATGCCCTCGGTATCGTCCACCACCATGACTTTCGGTATCATAATTATTTTGTGACGGTTCAGGCAGGGATCCCGATTCCGAATCGGGACCGCGCTGTCCGCGCCGCGCCCAGCGGCGCAACGGATCGCGCCCCCGGACGCCTCGGCGAGGCGTCCCTACCTGAATAGTTACACTATTTTACTCCGCCGCGCGCTGGCGCGAACGAAGCCGCGGAATAATCGCAGAAACAACGCGCTCCGGTCAAGCATACGTTCCGGGTGAAATTGCACCGCCAACAAAAACGGCATCGGGCCGGGGTCTTTCAACTCCAGCGCCTCAATCACCCCGTCGGCGCTTTGCGCCACCACCCGCAACGGGCCGGCCACCCGGCCGGCCGCCTGATGATGGGTGCTGTTGACCCCCAACTCCGTCCCGCCCGCCATTTTGGCCAGCAACGTGCCCGCGGCAATGCTGATAATATGCACCGGATCGCTCTTTCGCGCCATTTGATTATGATGGAGCGCGTTTGGGACCTGGCTGGGAATGTCCACCAGAAGCGTGCCGCCCAGAGCCACGTTTAGCATTTGCAGGCCGCGGCAAATCGCCAACAGGGGCTTGCGCTGCCGGAACACCTCCTTGATCAGAAGCTTTTCCCACGCGTCCCGTTCCGCGTCGTGCTTGACGCTGGTTTTGGCGAGGGCCCCGGGCAACGAGGGCGCGTAGCACTTGGGATCAATGTCGTCCCCGCCGGTCAGCAGAACGCCGTCGCAACGGCGCACGGCCTCCGCGATCATCTTGGGGCGTGTTGTGGCGGGCAAAATGACGGGCAATCCGCCGGCGGCCATCACAGCGTCGGTGTAGCGATTGGACAGACTGAGGGAGCGGTCGGCAAACTCGGCGCCTTCGCGTTCCGTGCTGGGGGCGACGAGGATCGTGGGAATTGCTGATTCTCCAATTGCGGATTGTGGATTGCGGATTGCGGATTTCATGGAAGGACCTGGCATTGGTAGGGTCCCGACTTGTCGGGATCGAGCCGTGACTCGATTTCCTGGGAAAAAGTCAGGGCTCGACGGAGTCTCGCCCTACCGTCCTGGAGCGCATTGGGAAAGGGAGTTGTTTTCATTTCACATTCCACAATTCACAATTCCACATTCTCCGTATGGGTTCCGGGAAATTGCTCGGCGATGATCTTGAGGAGGCGGACTTCCACTTCGGGCGGGAGCAGACGGCGGTTGCTGCGGCGGCGGACGGCGTCGAGCAGCGCGAGCCAGTCTTCCAGCGGCGGATTTTCCACGGTCTGCCAGGCGTCGAAGCGTTTGTTGCGATGGTGGAAGATCCAGCGTTTGCCGACATGCTGGGCGTAACATTGCACGGTTTCGCCCTCCCCGGTCTCCCGTTTCCAACTGATTTCGGCTTTTGGCATGGTGTCATTGGGGCAAATCCACGCCGGCCACGGCCATCGCGGCGATGCCTTCCTCGCGTCCGATGAAACCGAGGTGTTCGTTGGTGGTGGCCTTGATGCCGATTTTTTTGGGGTTCAGGCCGAGGGCGTCGGCGATGTTGAATTTCATCGCGGCGACGTGGGGCATGACTTTGGGTTGTTGGGCGATGAGGGTGGCGTCCACGTTGATGATCCTGCCGTTGAGGAACCGGACTTGGCGGGCGGCTTCCTGCAAAAAGACCTTGCTGGGGGCGCCTTTCCAGCGCGGGTCGGTGTTGGGGAAGAACGTGCCGATGTCGCCCTGGCCGATGGCGCCGAGGAGGGCGTCGCAGATGGCGTGCATGAGGGCGTCGGCGTCGGAATGGCCGTCCAGCCCCTTGGAATGGGGAATGGTGACGCCGCCGAGGACCAACGGGCGGCCGGCAACCAACGGATGAACATCGTAACCGATTCCAACGTGAACCATGAGGCGGATGATAAACATCTATTTCCCATGAACCAAGCACATTTAACGTATGGCCGTAGCACCGTAGGCGCGGCATCTCTGTAGTCCGCAACGCACCCGGAAGGGACGAATAGGACGAATAGGACGAATGGGACGCATGGCGCAAGTGGCTTCCTCCAACATCCAACATACTGGAGGTTCCTTGGCACAATGGACCACTTTGGGTGGTTGGTCTCTCCTGACGGGCTTTGAAACCTGTAGCGGCGGTCTATGACCGTCGCTAAATTACTGAGGCAAATTGTCAAAAGCCGCTTTTGTCGTGCGCTAAACCACGGTCATTATTATCACGAGCCCATTCCCCTCCGTCCGTCGGGGTATTTCGCCAACTGCTACGACAAGGGAGAAATCCGTGAATAGAACCGGCTTGCCAAAGCGTCCGTCATCCGCGCTCCGGCAGATCTTGAATGAGCGGAGATGGCGCTCGAAGAATTCTTCACCTTCCTGGTAGGGCAGATCTGCTGCTCTGCCCTGAATACTTGGGCGGCGCAGCAGCGCCGCCCGAATCCTGGGAGGGCAGAGCCGTGCCAGTCCGTGCCAGTCCGTGTAAGTCGCAGCGCCGCCCTACCGAATCCTGGTTGGGCAGAGCTGCTGCTCTGCCCTGAATTCTTGGGCGGCGCGGCAGCGCTGCCCTACCGAAGACACGGAGAATTTTTTAGGTGGAATAAATGCTGGTAATTAGCTTGACCGCATCGGCGCTTGGCCGTAACCTGCGTGCGATTGCTAGGCTAAATTCATGTTTGCGCAATTCAAAAGCCTGTTTTCCAACGATATCGGAATTGACTTGGGCACGGCCAACTCTCTGGTCTATGTCAGAGACAAGGGCATCGTGCTCCGGGAGCCTTCCGTCGTCGCCATCGAGGCCGGCACGACCAACGTGCTGGCGGTGGGCGAGGAGGCCAAACGTATGTTGGGACGAACCCCCGGCAATATCATCGCCATCCGGCCCATGAAGGACGGTGTGATCGCCGATTTCGAGATCACCGAGGCGATGTTGCGGCATTTCATCCAACGGGTGCATCACCGCAAATTGATCGCGCCGCGGGTGCTGGTGGCCGTGCCCTCGGGCATCACCGAGGTCGAAAGGCGGGCGGTGAAAGATTCCGCCACGCACGCCGGGGCGCGGGACGTGCATCTGATTCCGCAACCGATGGCGTCGGCCATCGGGGTCGGCCTGCCGGTGCATGAGCCGGCGGGGAACATGATCTGGACATTGGGGGCGGCACATGCGAGATCGCGATAATATCGCTGGCGGGCATTGTGTTCTGCCGGAGCTTGCGCGTGGGAGGCGATGAGTTCGACGAGACGATCGTGGCGCACATGAAGCGGGCCTATAACCTGATGATTGGCGAACGGACGGCGGAAGAGATCAAGATCCGTGTAGGATCTGCCTTCCCGCTGGAACAGGAGTTGACGATGGAAGTCAAAGGGCGCGATTTAGGCGCCGGTCTGCCAAAGACTTTATCCATTCGTTCGGAAGAAATTCGAGAGGCTCTCAAAGAGCCGTTGAGCAGTATTTTGGAGAGCATCCGCATTACGCTGGAACGTTGTCCCCCCGAGCTGTCCGCCGACCTGGTGGAGCGCGGGATCGTGATGGCCGGAGGCGGGGCGCTGCTGCGTGGCATTGACCGGATGGTGGCCAAGGAAACGGGCCTGCCGGTGCATATAGCCGATGACCCTATGAGCGCGGTGGCGGAGGGAACGGGGCAGGTCCTGCAAAACATCGAATTTCTGACGCGGCTGACTTCCCAGAAGACTTAACTCAAACGCCGTTCGCCCAAGAAATATGGCCGCGCCCCACCGGGGAACGCGGCCGGCAAAAGACGGCCCGGCCCGCAGGAGCCGGGGCCTGATGGGCGACATGTTGAATAAGCGGCATTATATAATTTTGGCTTTGGTGGTTTTGTTGGTGGTCGTGCTTTTGAGCCTGCCCGGTCGAACGGAGGGCAGGCTGAAGCTCGCCATCAAGGGACTATTTTTGCCCTTGGCGGGCCTGGCGGCCTGGACGCACGAGGCGACCGCCGGGACCGGCGAGGCGCTGACTTCCAAACGGGATTTGCTCCGGACCAATGCGGAACTTCGCGCGACCAATCAATTGTTAACCCTCCAACTGCGTCAGGCGGCCAACGCCTTGACCGAGAACGAGCGCCTCCGCCTTATGCTCAATTTCCAGCGGCAACGCCGCGCCTGGAATCTCCTCCCCGCCCGCGTCATCGCCCGCGATCCGGAGACCTGGTGGCGCAGTGTGTGGATTGACCTGGGCAGCCGCACGCCGGGGATGCGAACCAATTTGCCGGTGCTGACGGCCGACGGGCTGGCGGGCAAAGTGGTGAGCGTGGGGAAAACCGAGTCGCGGGTGGTCTTGCTGGGCGATCCGGGCCTGCTGGTGGCGGTGCTGGCCGGGACCAACCGGCTCAACGGGACGCTACGGGCCGCTTCGGCCGGGGCGCTGGAGAATAACATGCTGGATCTTGAAAATCTGTTCGGCGAAAGCGCGGAGCGGACGGTTCGCCCGGGCGACGAGGTGGAAACCTGGGGAGCGGGAGGGGTGTTCCCGGCCGGGATTCCAGTGGGCAAAGTGGTGGATGTGCCGCAGAAGGATTACGGGCTGGCGACGCAAGCGCGCGTGCGGCTTTCCGCCAACCTGGACGCGCTGGAGAATGTCTGGGTGATGATTTTACCATGAACTGGCTCAACACTATATTAATCCTGGCTGTGGCTTACGCGGGCGCTTTTCTGGAGGGGTGGTTTGACGGGTTCCGGCATTTGCTCGGAGCGCAAGTCACGCTGCTGCCGGCGCTGATGGTTTATGCGAGCCTGACGGCGGAGATCGAGACGGTCGCGCTGCTGGCGGTTTGCGGCGGATTGTGGCGGGATTCGCTTTCGGCGGACCCGTTGGGGGTGAGCATCCTGCCGCTATTTCTTATTGGGTACGCTATATTGTGGAAACGGGGATTGCTGCTGCGGGAAAATCAACTCGCGCAGATGGCGCTCGGGCTGGCGGCGGGGGCCGCGTTCACGATGGGAACGCTGTTTCTGTTGTTGAATCTGGGGCGCGAGCCGTTGCTGGGCTGGGCGTCGCTCTGGCAATGGGTGGTTGGGATGCTGACCGGAGCGGTCTTAGCGCCGCTGTTTTTCGGGCTGTTTGGACGGATGCGGCGGGCGTTTGAATATCCGGCGCTCAAGCAATCCAGTTTCCGGGAGGACCGGGAAATCAAGCGGGGAAGGCAGTAGTATGTTTATACTTGACATATTTAAGCGCGAGGCGCGCCGCCTGCGGGCGGTGAGCGGGGTGATGGCGGCCGGGATGCTGGCTCTGCTGGCGGGGCTGTGGTTTGTGCAGATCGTCTCCGGCAAACAGATGCAGGGCCAACTGGAGAAGCAGTCCTTCCGCAAGCCGCGCGTGGCGGCGGAGCGGGGAAACATCTTTGACCGCAACACCAATGCGCTGGTGGCCAACCGCCCGCAATACAACCTCGTGCTCTATTTGGAGGATTTGCGCAGCCAGTTCACCAATGAATACTACAGCCGTGTGGTGAAGGAATATGTGCGGGACCATCCGGGAACCAGCGCCAGGCTGCCCTCCAAGGTGGCCAATCCGTTGCGCCTGGAAGCGGATTGGCGGGTGGTCAGCAACATCAATTCCCAGGTCGCGGCGGTTCTGGGGCAGCCGATGACGCTGGACCGGGAGCGTTTCGGGCATTTCTACACCAATTACACCTTCCTCCCGCTGCCCATCGTCACGAATTTGAACTCCAATCAGGTGGCGGTTTTTGCCGAGAAATTGTCCAGCCAGATCGGGCTGGATCTGGAAAGGCTGCCGGTGGTCAGCTATCCGCACAAGACGGCCGCGGCGCATCTGCTGGGGTATGTGGTGCGGACGGGCGGCGACCGGAAGTACATGGCGCCGGGTTACAAGGGGATCACGGGGATCGAAGCGGCGTTTGACGACAAGTTGACGGGCGAGCCGGGGACCAACCTGGTGCTGGTCAACAACGAAGGCTACCGCCAGCATGAGGAAACCCTGGTGGCCAAGCAGGCGGGGAAAGACATATACTTGACAATCATCCTGCCCCTGCAACAGGCGGCGGAAAAGGCGCTGGTTGCCGAGCGGGGGACGAACGCGCGCGGCGCTGTGGTGGTAATGGATGTGCGCACAGGCGACATCCTGGCGATGGCTTCCTCGCCAACGTTCGATCCGGACGAATTTGTCGCCGGCGTTTCCCCGGAGCGCCTGGCCCAGCTCAATGATCCCAGGCTCCGCCAGCAATTGAACCGCGCCACCTACGACGCCTATCCGCCCGGGTCCACTTTCAAGATCATCACCACCCTCGCCTCCCTGGAGAGCGGGGTGCTGGATGTCAACGAGATTTACCACGTCATGGCCGACCCGCGTGATCCCGTCCACGGGCTGTTCACAGAACAGGGTTATCAGATCAAGGACACCGCCCCGCCGGGCGATTACGATTTTGAAAAGGCGTTCTTTCATTCCAGCAACAGCTATTTTTGCCACTACGGTTTGAAGGCGGGGCTGCGCAAATTGCTCGAGGTTGCCAAACGGTTTCATCTCGGCGAAAAAACCGATTTTGCCACACGCGAGGAAGTCGCCGGGATCGTTCCCCGGCCCGAGCAAGCCGGGAAGACCATGCCCCTGAACAGCGCCCCTTATGTCGCCATCGGCCAGGAAATCACCGTCACCCCGCTGCAAATGACGGTGATGATCTCGGCCATCGCCAACGGGGGCACGATCTTTTGGCCGCGCATCGTGAAGGAGATCCGCTCCTCCGGCACGGCGGGCGCGGTGGAGAGCAATTTCCCGGAGGGCCGTGTGCGCGACAAGGTTGTCCTGGATCCGCGGCATCTGGAAATCCTCCGTCACGCCATGCTCCAGGATACCGACCACCCCGATGCCAACGGCTACAAGGCATTTCACCCGGCGGACCACACGCTGCAACTGGCCCATTTCCAGGTCGCCGGCAAGACCGGCACGGCGCAGGTGAGTTCACCGGCGCTGGATTACAAGCGTGTCACCTGGTTTGATTCCTACGGCCCTTATGACGACCCGCGCTATGCGGTGGTGGTGATGATCGTGGACGGCGTTTCCGGCGGCGATACTTGCGCCCCGGTGGCGGAACTTATTTACAGGGAAATTGTGAAATTGGAAAAGCCGGGCCAGGCGCAGCGGCTCGCCAACCGGAACTGAACATGTACGAGCCGAACCTCAACTACCGGAAACTGGATTTGGAGTGGCCCTTGCTCCTGGGAACCTGGGGGCTGGCGGTGACGGGCGTGTTCTTTATCTTCAGCGCGACCGGCGAGGCGTCGCAGGGGCAGCCGCTGTACCGGCAGATGTTCTTTCTGCAAATCCTATGGCTGATGGCCGGACTGGGGGCGGCGGCGGCGGCTTGCCTGGTGGATTACCGGAAGCTGGCGCGCTGGTCGCGGCCGGTTTATTGGGCGGCGATGGCGTCGCTGGGGGCGGTGTTTGCGATTGGGAAAGTGGTGCAGGGCGGGCGGCGGTGGATCAGCCTGGGGTTCCTGCGGATTCAGCCGTCGGAATTTGCCAAGATTGCGTTCATCTTCCTGATGGCGGAGTTCTTGAGCCGGCCGGTGGAGGAATTGCGGCGGCCGCGGGTCTTTTTCGCGGCGCTGGGATACACGGCGCTACCGTTCGCCTTGATCCTGATGGAACCGGACCTGGGTTCGGCGCTGGCTTTCCTGTCGGTCTGCCTGGCAATGATGTTTGTGGCGGGGGTGCCCAACCGTTTCCTGCGCAGGCTGGCGGCGTGGGCATGTCCGCTGGCGGCCCTGCTGCTGGCGGTGGTTCTGTTTGCGCCGCCCAAGTTCGCTTTCGTCAAATCGTACCAGAAAGCGCGGCTGCTCGCCTATTTCGGAATGGGCGACGAGAGTTACAACGTCAAGCAGGCGCTCATTTCAGTCGGTTCGGGCGGATGGTTCGGGAAAGGATGGCGGCAGGGAACGCAGCATGAACTGGGCTTTTTGCCCAGAAATGGAGCCCACAATGATTTCATCTTCTCGGTGATTGCCGAGGAGGAAGGCTTTGTCGGAAGCGTCGTGATCCTGGCGCTTTATTCGGTGCTCCTGTTCAGCGGGATCAAAGTGGCCGGCCAGGCGCGCGATCGCCTCGGTCAATTGCTGGCCGTCGGTGTGGTGACACTTCTGTTCACCCACGTCTTCATCAACATTGGAATGAACATTCGCTTAATGCCCGTGACGGGCATCCCACTGCCGCTCTTGAGTTATGGCGGGTCTTCGGTGGTTTGCTCGCTGATCGCCATCGGCGTTTTGCACAACGTTCACATTTATAGAAAGTCTTATTAGGTTATGAGCGACAGAAATTTTGGCAGGCGCCGCCGCGGCGGCATGCGGTTCCGCCCCGCGGGCGGTTTCGGCAACAAACCCGACCGGTCGGCCCAGGAAGCCCGCGCCGAGGCCGTCGGCGAGAAACCGCCGGCGGTCTCCTTCGAGCGCGCGCGCCATCAGCAGGAAATCGAGCGCGCGGAGAACCTGGCCGCCGGCCTTCCCCCGGAGGGCGCCGTGGAAAAGGCCCCGCAGGAGCAGCAGGAAACGCCGGGCCGCAGAAGGGAGTTCCGCCAGCCGCATCTGGACACCCCGGAGAAGGTGGAGGAGGAGAAATTCGCAATGGTGCCCTTTGCCGAACCGCAGCCCAAGGGCCTGGTCGAGAACCTCAAGGCCCGCGTCACCAAGGTCGTCAAGAAGGTCCAGCGCTTCATCAAGCCCGAACCCCGCACCGACAAGCACATCATCATCAACGCCGAATCCCTCGAAACCCGTGTCGCCGTCGTCGAGCAGGGTCGCCTGGAGGAATTCACCATCGAGCGCACCACCGAGGAGCGCCTGGTCGGCAGCGTCTTCAAGGGCAAGGTCCGCAATTTGCAGGACGACTTGAAGGCGGCCTTTGTGGATATCGGCTTCGAAAAAAACGCCTTTCTTCACTATTGGGACATCATCCCCGCTCCCTTCGACAGCGGCGTGGAAGTGGTGGAACGCCAGACCCGGCGGCACGACCGCCCGCGCATCACGCAAAAGGACATCCCGCGCCACTATCCGCCGGGCAGCGAGATTATCGTGCAGGTGACCAAAGGGCCCATCGGCACCAAGGGGCCGCGCGTCACCACCAATTTGGTCCTGCCGGGGCGCTACCTGGTGCTCCTGCCCCATTCCGATCAGAGCGGCATTTCGCGCAAAATCGAAAATCAGGAGGAGCGCCAGCGCCTCAAGAGCATCCTCCGGGAACTGGATATTCCGGAGGACATGGGAGTCATCATGCGCACCGCGGGCGAGGGCCAGAGGAAGGCCTATTTTATAAGCGACCTGGCGCTGCTGCTGGAGAGCTGGGCGGAAATCCAGGAAAAAATCAGAACCCAGCCCCCGGCCACCTGCGTCTTCCAGGAACCGGACCTGATCGAACGCTCCGTGCGGGATTTTCTGACGGAGGACGTGGAAGAGGTGGTGGTGGACAACGAGGCGGCCTACGAGCGGATGCGGACGATCGTCTCGCGCATCAACACCGGCGGCATCTTGAAGAGCGCGGTGGACAAAATTCATCTCTACAAGGAGCACCAGCCCATCTTCGACCGCTGCAACATCACCCGCCAACTCGAGAACGCCTTCTCCCGCCAGGTCCATTTGAAGAGCGGCGGCTACCTGGTCATAGACGAGACCGAGGCGCTGGTGGCCATTGACGTCAACACCGGCCGCCACAAGGGCGGGCGCGACCAGGAATCCACCATCCTCAAGGTCAACCTCGAGGCCGCCGAGGAAATCTGCCGCCAGTTGCGCCTCCGCAACATGGGCGGGCTGATCGTTCTCGATTTTATTGACATGAAATCCCGCCGCGACCAGCAGGCGGTCTATCAGCGCATCAAAGACGGATTGCGCCGGGACCGGGCGAAGACGCATGTGCTGCCGATCTCGCAACTCGGGCTTTTGGAAATGACCCGCCAGCGCCATTCCGAAAGCGTCCGCAGCGCGGTGTACGACGACTGCCCCTATTGCAAAGGCCGGGGCAAGGTCAAAAGCTCCGTCACCATGAGCGTTGAAATCCAGCGCAAACTCAACGAAATCCTGAAAAAGCGTTCCCGCGACGAATCGGATTTCCAACTGCGCATCGCCGTCCATCCCACCGTTTTGGAGCGGCTGCGCACCGAGGACGAAAAACTGATCATCGAAATGGAGAAGCGCTATTTCGGCAAACTCTCCTTCCGACCCGAGCCGACCTTCCACGCCGAACAATTCAAAATCGTCAACGTGGCGACCAACGAAGAACTCGTCAGCGTCGGCTCCTGAGCCGTAACTCCCCGCCTCTTCCCCTCTCCTCCACAAACTTGTGGAGGAGAGGGCCGGGGAGAGGAGGTCCCCATTTCATCCGGCTCTTTGGCATGCCTAACCCGGATATTTCATGCCCCGCACGAAATGCCTACAGTCTGGAGCGCCGACTTGCAGTCGGCTTGGGGATCGCGATGACGCAGAAAGCCGATTCAAAATCGGCGCTCCGAACCCGAAAGTGCGAAATATCCGGGTTAACTCCCATCAGCGCGTTATGAGCCGGGCGTTTGCTCGGTCGAGATTCATTTGTTCGACACTTCAATGGTTTGCATTTCATCAGGCGTCACGGCGAGTGCGATTTGGCAGATCTGCCGGCGGAGGCGGAGCTCCTTTCGCTCGAAACGACTTTGGAATGTGGCGAGGCCTTCCTTTCGGGCCGATTCCAGGCGGTCCCGGAACTGAATGGAAAACGTGTCAGCCTCAAATTCTTCGGCGGCCAGCAAGAAAGCTTCGTCCGACGGGAAGAGAGCACGGCACAAACCGAGGGATGAGTCCCAAAAGCCGAGGGTATTCGCGACATTCTTCAAGAGTCTGGGAACCGCCTTTTCGCGATTGAGGCGGTCCCGGACACACCAAGCCAGATCAAACATCCAGAGCCGGATAGAGGAATTATGGTGGTCCAAATTGCAGGTCACATTCCCGAGGCCGGAAGCGCCGGAGGGATTATACCTGCAAAACTCCAGGGCGAGTTGCCAAGGCAGCAGGTCGCCCCAAAAACGGCCATGCACCTTGTCCAGACAGGCTTGCAAACTGGCAGAGGTACTGTCAAGCGAGCGGTGGCCCCATTCGGTCGCCAGAAGCACACAGGCAAGGCTCAAGTCGTCAAGTTCGATAGACAATGAGCTCACGGTCGGGAGGGGACACTTATCAAGAAATTCGCGGCAGAACTTGTGCAGACAGACGTCAGCGACACGCGCGCAAATGGGCGATGGCATGGAGGGCAGCCAACGCTGCCCGGTCGGGTCCGTGTCACTAATGATTTTTTGTTCCATAACGTGATCTTGAGCCAGGTCTGTCATATTCAGCCGCTCACCCCTCATCGGATGCCAAACCGTCATGAAGCACGCGGCCCGTCCGCTTGCATATCACAACCACTTCCGAGGCGCGCAATACGAGGCTTTCCAAGCGTTTCGCTACCACCCATGTATCTGCCCGCCGGACGCCGTAAATGTTCAGGCTCGACGTCGCGCCGTCCACCACGGCTGCGCCTTTGAAGAGCCGGTTCACAACGTGCCGCGCTGCAAGCAACCGCGCTTCCCTCTTGGTGACGAGACGCTGTTGCCGAGCGCTCTTGCGCTGCTTGCGCTGCTTACGCCGCCGGAAAGCCTTCAAGGCGGGTTGTTTTCGAGGACGCGGCTTTTTCATTCCAGATCGGGAGTTCTAAACAAGTTCGTCCTCCACTTTCCCGCGTTGGCCTTGGCGTTTGGACGATGCCGGCTCCCTGGCTTCTTCCGCCGCTCGTTGAAGGTTCAACGCCAGCAGCCGCTCCAAAACTTGTTCGTCGCTCAAATCGGCTGGCCATCCGTAGGCGGCGGCAACGGCGGCGTCGAGGCGCTTGTGGGCGAAGTCAAGCCAGTCAGGTCGCTCGTTGTAAAGGTCCGTAAGCGTGCGCTTCTTTAACTTGGACGCGCAATCGCTGTCGCGCGGTTCCAGGCGCGGATACCGCACCGTGCCGATGCCTTCTTTGTCCGGCTCCACAACATAGCGCGCCCACGGGCCGGCGATGGAGCCGGGGAATTCCACAAATTTCTCGACCGTCCATTCGGGCGGATTGAGCCAGCGTTCCCGCAACTCATTCAACTCCTTCGCGGCGGCGGCAATGGCGGCGCGGTGCGCTCCAGGCGTCAGCGTGCGAGCCCCGCCCCCGCCGTAAGCCGGCGGCTCTTCCCTGATGGTGTAGAACCGGCTTTCCAACACTTGCTCCCAGCCGGATTCATCATCTGGCTCCAGTGGCGCGGATGGCTTTCGCAACCGCAAATCATTTACAAAAGGGAATGGGAAGGTTTCAAAGCAGGTCGTCGGCGTGTAACGTGGACGGGTTTCGAGTCGCGTGCCTTGCTTCAAAGACCAAACTACGTGAAACCTGCTCTGAAGAAGGCCAAGGAAAAAATCATCTGAACGCCCAAAAGCAATCACGACGTTGGCAGGCAAGGAAACAGTGTCCAGCCAGACAAAATTCCTGTGTTTTGCCACCATGCATGTGGCGAGAAAACGCGAGCGCGAAGAAAAAGCCTCCCGCATTGCGGGCCTGCTTTCGGCATAGATCCACCAGTTCTTCGCATAAGCCTCCCGCCGATTTTCCGCCCGTATTGGTTTTACATGATTTGCGACGTACCGGAATGGTTTTTCGTAAGAGGTGGCCGTTTCAAGCGGCATATCCACGCCAAAATCAACCGTCCATGCGCCACGAGGGCGCTTCGCCAAATCTTTGCCATTGAAATAAGGCCTGAGGATGTCGCTGTTTGGTTTGCCAGAGGGGTTAGGATCGTTTAGCCACTCGCGCGCAAGCTCCATAGGTATGTCAAACGGGCCTGCTGGCGTGATACCCATGAAGCTGATTGCTCTATTTGCTTTGAGAGGGTGTTAGGGAATTCGATGAGATTTACGCACAAAAGTACTGATTTTCATTTTTTCCAAGAAATGGCAATTTGCATTCAATTCTCCAAATCCAGCGTCAACTGGCTGGGAGTCAGCTCGA
>Ga0182027_10002997_pt1 | contig 27061 bp, 24 predicted proteins | sample 712E1DmetaG_FD_121300 | JGI IMG/M metagenome (GOLD analysis project Ga0182027, IMG submission 121300) | Permafrost microbial communities from Stordalen Mire, Sweden - 712E1D metaG (Illumina Assembly) | ecosystem: Environmental > Terrestrial > Soil > Wetlands > Permafrost | place: Sweden...
GCTATGCCTTTATCCAAATGTTCGGCTTTTCCCTGATTGCGCTGATCTTCATCGGGATTTCTCTGTTCATTTCCGTTCCCTTGACATTGATCACCTTCGTTTTCGGAATCGTGGTGACCCTGGGAGGACACTTTCGATACGCCAGACCTGCCAGTGACCGCGCTCGGGTTCTCGCGGGGAACGCACGCGATATCGGACTGCGGGCAACGGAAATATTCCAGAACCTGAAATTCATCCGCGCGTCGGGGAACACCCGCCCCGCACGGGATGAAACGACCGGGCTGTACGCGCAGTACCAGGAAAATACTTTCGAGAGCATCATCTATAAATCAAAAGTGCGCTGTTTCTTCGAGAGCAGCGGCATTCTCTTGATCGCCGGCCTGGTGGCCTATGGGTTTTTTTTCAGCCAAAAGCCGGTGGAATTGTCGATGGTTTTTCTCGCCGTCTTCTATCGCCTCGCCCCCCGCATTCAGCTGATCCAGGACACCTTCTATGGCGCGCGAAATTACGCGCCCTGGGTGGTCGATTGGCAGAGCCGGTTCGAGCGCATCACGGCGCATGCCGACCGGCCTCAAGGCCATGAAACACACAACCCGTCGGAAAGCATTGAACTCCAGGACGTCTCTTATCGATATCCGCAAGCCCCTCTCCCGGCGATCGACCACATTCAGCTGCGAATCGCCCCGGGGCGCTGCGTCGCGCTGGTCGGGGAATCCGGGAGCGGGAAAAGCACGGTCCTGGACATGGTGACCGGCTTGCTGGAGCCTTCCTCCGGGGAAGTCCTTATCGACGGAATATCGCTGGCTCAGCTGGACCTCGAAGCCTGGCGTTCACGGATCGGGCTTGTTCTCCAGGGGTCGCCATTATTTTATGGGAGCATCCTGAAGAACATCGCCTGGGGGGATCCCCATCCGGATCTGGGCAACGCAGTCGCCTGCGCCAAGATGGCCAATGCCTGGGAATTTATTGAGCGCCTGCCGCAGGGCATTGAGACACAGGTGCAGGAAAAAGGAGGACGGTTCTCCGGCGGCCAGAGGCAGCGCATTGCGCTCGCGCGCGCCCTATACCGCAATCCCTGGCTGCTGATCTTGGATGAGCCGACGAGCGAACTCGATGCCGAATCAGAGGAACGGATCTTTACGGCGCTTCAGACGATCAAAGACCGCTATGCCATTCTGATCACTTCGCACCGGTTAAAAATGGCCCGCCTCGCCGATGAAATCCTCGTCCTGGAGGGGGGGCGCATTCTAGAACGTGGCAACTGGGAGACGATGTGCACTCGCCCGACGGGAATCTTCCAGCGCCTGGCCAGTCAGCAGTCCCTGGATGTGAAGAAATGAACTTCCTGGATACTCAAGAAGCACTTTTGGCAGCCCTGGATACGGATTACGCCGCCCTTCATACGATCGCCCGGCAGGACACGTCCCCGACCACGAATACTTGGATGAATCATTTTGATCACCTCTGGTCGACGTTGCTGGATCAACTGGGCTGGAGCCCGTTGAAATCCCGAAAGCGGAAACTTCTGGAGCGCTTCATCTCTCTTCGCCGTTTTCCTGACCTGAATGAACAGGCCCCCGCCTTTCTCAGCCCGATCTGGGAGCAGAGAGATCTTTTCCTGTCTTTTCCTCCCGCCACAGTGGATTATGCGACCCCCTTCGGCTTCACGTTTTCCACGAGCGGCCTGGACATGTGGCACATCCTTGCCACAGGGTATTACGCCCCGGAGCTTTCGGAAACCCTTTTAGTTCTTCGTTTATTGCCTTGGATCCACCGCTTTATCGATGTGGGCGCGAATGTTGGATACTTCTCATTGCTCGCCGCTACGCAGAGCGCAGGACGCGTCGCCGTGTCCTGCTATGAGCCCAGCCAAGATAATTTCAGGACGCTGCAGCACGCCATCGAACTGAATGGGCTCAAGGGCACCATCAAAGCGGAGCGCAAGGCGCTGGGTCGCCGGGTCGGGGAAGAAGACCTCTACCTCTGTGGGCTCGGGTCAGGAGGCCACAGCCTTGAACCAGGGACGGAAAAGAATTTTCCCGGGCCCCGTGAGCGAGTCCCTGTCATCACGCTGGACCACATTCGGTCCGAGAATTCTCTGGAAAACTCCCCAACACTCGTTAAAATCGACGTCGAAGGCGCTGAGCATGCCGTGTTTGACGGGGCCCGAGCCTGGATGACTTCGGAAAAGCCTCCCATCCTTCTCTTCGAGGCCTGGCACGACGCGCGGGAATTCGGGGGGACAAACCACGAGGTGATGGTCGACCGGGTGCGCAAGTCGGGATATACGGTATTCGCCATTGAACACTTTCAGGACAAAGCTCTTCTTTTGCGGGAAATTGTTCGACAGAAATTTATTCCGGCCCCTATCGGGAACTATCTGGCTCTTCCCGGCTGGGCGCTCCCGAAACTGCCGGAAATGAATAAGCCCGTGGACATGCGCCTGTTCACGGAAACCCGACGATTGGAGGCACTCCGCGAATTTTTGAATCATTCAAAGGCCGCTCTTCAAAACCACCTAAGATCCACCGCCGCCCCAGAGCGTTTCGCCAAAGAATAATGAAGAAGCGATGCGACGTTCTGATTATCGGAGGCGGTATCGTGGGCCTGAGCATCGCGCGGGAACTTCAGCGGCGAGGGGTCCATTCGATCACGGTCCTGGAAAAGGAAAGCCGCCTTGGCGTCCATGCCAGCGGCCGGAACAGCGGGGTGCTTCACGCGGGCCTCTACTATGCCTCCGACACGCTGAAAGCGAAAACGTGCGCTCGCGGCGCCCGCCTCATGCGCGAGTATGCCACCGCTCGCCATATTCGCATGCAACCCACCGGCAAAGTCATCGTCTCCTCCGGCCCGGAAGAACGGGAATCCATGGAGGCTCTCTTTGAACGGGCCGTCAAGAATGGAATCCGGGTGGAACGCATCAATGCGGCCCGTCTCAAAGAGCTTGAGCCCGCCGCGTACGCTCAGGACGGCGCGCTGTATTCACCGGACACAGCGACGATCGATTCGATGGCCGTCCTGGAATCCCTGAGGCGGGATCTTTTGTCCGATGGATTTATCGTCCTGCTTTCCGAACCTCTTCTCGCCATCGATGCGTCGGCGCGTATCGCACGAACCACGCACGACGAATGGAACTACCAGCACCTGCTTAACGCCTCGGGCCTGTATGCCGACCGCTGGGCACATGCCATGGATGTCGGCCTGCAGTACAGCCTGCTCCCTTTCCGCGGAGGCTACCACAAGCTGGCTTCTCCGATCGCCGATCAGATCCGCGGCCTCATTTATCCCGTACCGGACCCGCGATTGCCGTTCCTCGGTGTCCATTTCACGCGCACCGTGGACGGCGATGTCCTGGTGGGCCCGACCGCCGAGCCGGCATTAGGCCGCGAGAATTATTCGGGACTCTCGGGCCTGGCATGGAGGGAATTGCCGACTCTCCTCAAACATCTCTCGGGAATGCTGATCAAAAACCGCAACGGCCTCTGGACTCACGTGAAGTCAGAAATGGGAAAGAGAATGCCCGGAGGATTTTACCGGTGCGCCAGGCGCCTGGTGCCGTCGTTGCGGCCGGAAGACCTCATTCCGGGCGCCAAAGTGGGCCTTCGCGCGCAGCTGCTGAACCTGCGCACGATGCAGCTGGTGATGGATTTTGTGATTGAATCAGGTCCCGGCTCGACCCATATCCTCAATTCCGTCTCGCCGGCCTTTACGGCTTCTTTTGCATTTGCTGAAATGGCGGCCGACCGGATCCTCGGACAGCAGGACACCCATGCTTTTTAACAGCACTATTTTTCTTTATGCTTTTCTGCCCGTCACGTACGCCGTCTTTTGGCGTCTCCATGATAAAAACCATCGCTATGCATGGCTCACGCTGGCCAGTTACATCTTCTATGGTTACTGGAATTATCTGTTCTGCTTCCTGATGGCATTTTCCACAGGAATCAGCTACTTGGCGGGGCGGCAAATGAGTGAAACCTCTGATCCCGGCAGACGCCGCCTGCTCCTGATCGTCCCGGTGGCCATCGACCTCAGCCTGCTGGGATTTTTCAAGTATGCTAATTTTATTCTGGGGAACATTCAGCAGGCGGCGACGTGGGCTCGGGTGCCGGCACACCTGCCCTCTTTCGACATTCTCCTGCCGGTCGGGATTTCGTTCTATACGTTCCACACCATTTCTTATATCGTGGACTCCTATCGTCGGACCATCACGCCGACACGAAATTTTCTGGAGTTTGCCTGCTATGTGTCCCTGTTTTCGCAGTTGGTCGCCGGCCCGATTGTCCGGTTCCGGCAGATCGAAAGCGACCTCGAGCACCTGGACCAGAAGGACCGGCGGCTCACCTCGGGCATCGGCTGGTCTTTTTTTACGCTGGGCATGATCAAGAAAGTCCTCATTGCGGACACCATCGCCGCCATAATTGATCCTGCGCTCCTGGATTACGCACGGCTTTCGAGCGTGGGGTCGTGGATGTGCATGCTGGGCTATGCGTATCAGCTGTATTTTGATTTTTCCGGATACAGCGACATGGCCGTCGGGCTCGGCCATCTTTTCGGGATCCGGCTTCCGCAGAACTTTAATTCGCCCTACAAAGCCACGAGTCCCGCCGACTTTTGGCACCGCTGGCACATCTCCCTGTCGACCTGTCTGCGCGATTACCTTTATATTCCTTTAGGCGGCAGCCACGCCAGTAAGGGAAAAATCATGCGTAATATTCTAATCACGATGCTCCTCGGCGGCCTTTGGCACGGAGCCCAATGGACGTTCGTCGTTTGGGGCGCTTACCATGGTTTTTTACTGCTGTTCTATCGGGCGTGTGAACCGTTATGGAAGCGCGCGCCGATCCTGATCCAACAAGGGGCGACGTTCATCCTGGTCCTGATCGGTTGGGTATTTTTTCGCTCAGCCAGTGTTAGTATGGCGGCTGACCTCCTCACGAAAATGTTCTGCTGGCACACCGGCTCCCTTTTTACAGGACAGGCCGTCCTGGTCATTGTTCTTGCGGTGGCCGCAGGCTTGGCCCACCGGGGACTCAACACATTCGAGATGAATCATGAATGGGAATGGGGGGCCGCGTCGGCACTGACGCTGCTGTTTGCCACATGCCTTTTCACGCTCTACGGAGGCCATGCATCGCCATTTCTCTATTTTCAATTTTAATATGAGACTCAATCAATCCATCCCAGCCGTCATCTGCCTTTTTTTCTTCCTGGATATCGGGGGGCGATTCCTTCCCATCCGGCTGTTTACCTTCCGCGCCTGGGAAATCGCCCAGCGCTATCCTCACCCGGACGGTCCGTTTGCGCCGAATGTCCATTGCGTGGACGTCAACACGTGCGGCGATCTGGCTAACGTCTCAAACCGACCGGCCCTCTGCCAGTCTCATGACGAAACGTTTTCCACCGATGACTATGGCTTCCGCACCCATCCGGGCGCCGTGATCTCTGCGCCTGTGGAGGCCCTTTTCATTGGAGACTCCTTCGCCGGAGGGGCCCGCATCCGGGATGATCAAACGCTGCCTGCGCAATTCCAGGCGTTGACGGGATGGAAGACTTACAACGGAGCCTGTATCAAAAATGATCTTACTCACCTGATCGAACTCACGCAGCGCCTTCATATGGACAAAGGCATTATTCTCTACGAGTTTCTCACCCGGCAGAAAGTCCCATCCCGACAAGACTGCCAGTTGAAGGATTGGCGGATCGCCGGGGTCTCGCGACGCGATGTCGCGCATTTTAAGCACCTCATACGGAATCGTTGGATGGGATTTTGGAAAGTTACACCGTTAGAGATCCTGGCTCAACACGCCTATAAGAAAATCCAGAATGATCGCTTTCTTCCCAACCCATACGCGACGTTGGCTGTTGAGACCCGGCTTCGAAATGGGTCAACCATGCTGCAGTTGCCCCAAGATATCGAAAATTTCCAGAACATGAGTCAGAACACCGATCCCAGCGGATTCGTGGCCCTTTATCGTGAGTTGGCCAAGCGGCATTTGACCCTGTGGGTTCTCCTGGTCCCCGACAAGTACACCGTTTATCAGCCGCTTCTGGAATCAGCCGTTACCACAGGCTCAAGAGAGAACCTCTATTTAAATTCAATTGAGCAGAACCTCTCCCAATCGGGTGTGCCGGTTGTCAACCTCACGGTGCCGCTCCGCAGACAAGCGGCGTACGAATTTTCAAGGGGACGTTATAATTTTGCTCTCGATGACACCCACTGGAACGAAGAGGGAATTCATCGGGCGGCGGAATGTGTCGCCAAGGCGATGACTAAACCATGACCACAAGCCCGCGTCTTCTGACCCTCATGATCCCCTGCTATAACCAGCCCGGACTTCTAGCCTCATGCCTCCAAAGTGTGAAGGAGCAAACCTTTCAAGATCTCGATATCCTGTTAATAGACGATAACAGCTCCGAGAGCTATGCCGGCGTTCTGGATCAGTTTCAATGCTTGCATCCTAAATATCTCCGCAATCCCAAAAACCTCGGGGCGATCCCCAATATGCTGTTTGCATTGAATGGCGCGTGCGATTCGAAATACAAGATGGTCTTCCACGAAGATGATCTCATGCATCCGCAAATGCTTGAACTCGAAGTCCGGGCGATGGAACAGGAGCCGGATGTTGTTTTTGCCGGCAGCTCCATGCAGATCTTTGAGGGGACGCCGACTCCTGCCACGCGGGCGAAACCGTTCAATGGCCGCTACGAGCGTTATGATCAGGTGTCCGATTTAGTCAGGAATTTCATGAGAGGCGCTCCGTTCGCTTTCGGCTCGGTCCTGTACCGCAGCTCTGCGGTGGAGAAGGTCGCCGCGGATATGACCCGGTTTTCCGCTGTCGCCGACAGGCCTCTCCTCTGCGAGCTGGCCAAAAAGGGTTCCAGCCTGTTCCTCCCGGACCCCTTGCTTTTCTATCGGAGCCATGGCCCATCCGATTCGCGCGGCAGCCAGCTGACGGAAAAGCATCTGATCGAACTTTGTCGCTATTATCGTTCCTGCCTGCCAGAGCGCTGGGACCCTGCAGACGAGGCCCTTTTTTATTCCTTCGCGACCAACAACCTGCTGGACAGCTACCCCCGCCTGAACGCCGGGACTCGGCCCAATTTTTTGGACTACGTGACGGCTTGCCGGAAGGCGGGGGTATTCCGGGCACGGTCCCTGGATTTCAGAGGGGCAAAAGCGGCAATCAAATGCCTCTGGAGCCGGGTGCATCCGCGATGAAAATCATCGCGCTCATGCCCGCGAAAAATGAGGAATGGATTCTTAAAACGACCCTTCCGCAGCTGAAGCGCTTTGTCGATGAAATTCTTGTCCTGGACGGTCAATCAACGGACGGGACAAAAGCCATCGTGGAACGTTTCCAGGGAATCGCCTATGAACAGGAAGGAACGGAGGTTCACTATTCCACCTGGAGACAATTTCTGTTGACCAAGGGACGGGAGCGAGGCGGCACGCACTTTGTCTGGCTCGATGCGGACGAAGCTTTTACGACAAATTTTCTTCCAACGTTCAGAAGCCGGCTTGAACAATTAAGACCCGGGCAGAAACTGGTCCTCGATTGGCTTTGCCTGTGGAAAGACCCCCGGCAGGTGCGCTCCGATGGTTCCGTCTACAGCGTCCTGCCAAAGGATTTTGTATTCTGCGACGATGGTGTGTCCGGATTTAATCCCGCCACCCTCCATGAGGGCCGCACCCCGGGACCGAACGACCCCGAGAGATCGCTCCGCATTCCTCGGGAAGAGGGCGCCGTTCTGCACTTTCAATTCGTTCCCTTTGACCGCTTTCAAATCAAGCAGGCGTATATGCGCTGCCGCGAACTGGTCATGAAGACCGCACAGGCGTGGGAAATAAATGAAAAATACGCCATTACTCTGGATGATCCTGCAGCCCGCTGCGTGCCGGCTCCCGCCGCCTGGTTGGAAGGAATCACAGGCTTGGATGACCTGAAGAACCAGGGACAAGGGTGGTATGAACAGGGTGTCCTCGATTATTTTGAGCGTCAGGGCCCCGAATTCTTTGAGCCCCTGGAAATCTGGCACGTTCCGCAGTTCCGGGCGGCCTTCCGAGAGCGCGTGGGGCGTGAACCTTGCTCCGCGCCGCGGCCCTCCACCGCACGCCGGTTCGCTCTGAGGGCCGCGCGCAAACTGAGGCGGATGATATGAATAAGATACGACTCGCTTTCGTTAAATTCGGAGGACTCTCCGCCGGAGGAACTGAAAAGTTTATCCAGACGATCGCCGCGCACTTGCCCAAGGAAGAATTCGACATCCGTTTCTTCTACACGGACACCGCCCCCTATGTGGGATCGGATTACCGGCATGCCGGGACAAACCCTTACCGGGAGGCCTATCTGCGGGAACACGGCGTCCCCTTGGTCCAGGTCGCGGTGCAGGCGAAAGACGTCACCCGGCCGACGCACGACTGGGTCGGTACCGATTTCTGGAAGCTCTTCCGGGAAGAGGACTTCGACCTGGTCCAGACGGCGCGGGCCGGGCCGCCTGAATTTCCCTTTTACCAGATGCGCCGTGTTCCCATCGTGGACTCGCTCCATTATCTCGGGGGAATCGACAACCAGAGGAACATCGCTCGTGTCGTCCATACCAGCCGGTTCAGCTTGACTCAGTGGGTGCGCCGGGGCGGCGATGCGCGGCGCGCGGTGCTCGTGTATCATCCGATCGAAATCCGGCCGTTCCAGCCCATTGACTATCGCCGGGAGTACGGCCTCCAATCAAAATTCATCTTCGGGTTCCATCAGCGGGATGACGCGCACATCTTCTCGCCCATGATGCTGCAGGCCTTTCATCGGATCGCCAGCCCTCAAAACCATTTCATGATCCTGGGTGGCAGCGAGCGACACCGACAGCTGGCGGCGGACCTCGGGCTGACCAATATCACCTTCCTTCCACACTCCGCGAATCCTGATGTTCTTTACAGTTTTCTTTCGACGCTCAATGTCTTTGCCCATGGCCGGAGTGACGGGGAGATCAATTCGACCGCCATTGCCGAAGCCCTGGCGTTCGGGCTGCCGGTCGTCACGCACTACACGGACACCTATAACGGTCAGGTCGAGGGCGTTGGCGACGCGGGGTTTGCCGCGCATACCGTCGATGAATATACGGACTTCCTCAAACGGCTCGAATCCAATCCTGCCCTTTATAAGGACTACAGCGAGCGCGCCCGTCATCGGTTCAAGGACAACTTTGATCTCCACACACAGGTAGCGAAAATGCGGGCTCTCTACCATGAAGTGGTGGCCAATCCGTTTCCCAACCCCTGGCGGCGAAGCTTCCTGGCGGCGAGACAACGGGTCTTTCCCCGGGCACCGAGCTGGATGCTCCGGCGCGCGGTCCTGCGTCTCCGGGATTGGGTCGTTCATTTCAAACCGCGATGATCCTGCTCTTTCACCGCCGGGAAGCCATCCGCTTTCGTCCCATAACGCACCGCTTTCACCGATGGATGGCAAACGGACATCGTCTGCGCCATTTCGGGCAGGCCCCCGGCGGTCCTCAAGTCGTCGTCGACAACCTGCTCAGGGAATTGGCCATCCAGAATACGATGTCCTGGGCCCAGGGGTATCGCGACTGTCCGGAGAATCCCGGCATCGACGCGATATGGGTGGTTCGCGGGACCCAAAACCTCCGCTGGGCGATCCAAAACAAACATCGGATGAAAGCCGGGCAGTTGTGGGCAGGGCCCAATATCTCTGTGGTCCCTCAAGAAGCAGAAAAATTGCTGCTATCCCCGGAGATCGATCGCGTCGTCGTTCCCTCCGAATGGGTTTCCGCTTTTTATGCTGAACAAGCTCCCGTCTTAAGAGCGAAACTTCGAATCTGGCCTGTCGGGATCGATACCGATTATTGGAAACCGGTCGCTGGAGATAAGAAGCATCTGCTTATTTTCAACAAGGGACAAGAGGCCCTTTCATTGGAAATAACGCGATTCCTGGCGACGCAAGGTGTGATCTTTACCACCCTTCGTTACGGATGCTACGATCCCGAAGAATACCGGACGGCTCTATCGGAGGCCTGGGGAATGGTATATCTGTCTGCATCCGAATCCCAGGGGCTGGCGGTTCTGGAAGCGCTCAGCATGGATGTCCCTGTGCTGGCCTGGGACCCGGGGAAATGCACGTATATGAGCCCGGAACTCGGACAATCGTTCTTATGCCCTGCCACAAGCATTCCTTACTTTGACCTCCGTTGCGGGGAGCGTTTTGCAGCTCTGCCTGAGTGGTCCAGTAAGTTCGTGGTTTTTCGCGAGCACCTGAGTGGCTATCACCCCAGGGATTACATTCTGAATGCTCATCTCGACTTGGCCTCGAATCTGGAGTCCTGGAAGGTGTTCAACGGATGAATAAACCCGCGTGGTTAAAACGAATTCCTTTGGCTCAGTTAACCTGGAGGCGACTGATAGGCGCTTGGAGAACATTAGGCGGTTCCATTAAGTTCATGAGGGACCTTCTTGCCTACCGAGGTTCCGATAAGTCAAAAGATCGCTTCCCCTTCATATGGTCAGAGCTTTACCCCTGCCTGAACGACGACACCGCCGCGACAGGTTTTGACCGCCATTACACTTTTCATACAGCCTGGGCGGCGCGTCTTTTGGCACAAACCCGGCCGGCCGTTCATCATGACATCTCCTCAGCCATCTACTTCTCGACGCTCGTCTCCGCCTTCATGCCGGTACGATTTTACGATTACCGTCCGGCGCGGCTGTCGCTGTCCAACCTGACCTCTGAAAGAGCGGATTTGTTGTGTCTTCCCTTCGCGACCGGCAGCCTTCAATCCCTCTCCTGCATGCACGTGGTCGAACATATCGGACTGGGGCGATACGGTGATCCCCTGGATTCCGAAGGTTCTTTTAAGGCGATCGCTGAGCTTAAACGGGTCGTCGCTCCCGGAGGGATGCTTCTCTTTGTGGTTCCCGTCGGGGCCAAAGCGCGCATCCAATTTAACGCCCATCGGATTTTTTCCCTCGGGCTTGTGAAAGAGCGGTTTGAAGATGCTTTTGAGTTAAAACAGTTCGCCTTGATTCCGGATGATCCCGGAGACGGAGACCTGGTGATCTCGCCATCCGACGACCTGGTCGCGAAACAAACCTATGGCTGCGGATGCTTCTGGTTCGAGAAACGGACCTGACCGGAATGCGAATCTTCTGCGCGATGGAGGCAGAGCCTTTTCCGGGCAACCGCCTGTGGCACAACAATATCGTGTTTGCTCTCCGCGACCTCGGCCACGAGGTGATTCTTTTTGATTTTGCGCCTTTGGACGAGTTTTATAAGCATACCAATACGTCCATTCCAGCCCATCGCCGGTGGATTGAGGCTCATCGTCCCGCGCTGGAAAAAGCGCTCATCGCTCAGATTCAAACCGCTCATCAAGGCGCTCCCGTACAGGTTTTTCTAAGCTATTTTTATTCCGCTCATTGCACAAGAGAAACGATAGGCGCGATCCGCCAGATGGGAATTAAAACGGTCAACTGGTATTGCAATGCCAGCTACCAGATGGACCTGGTGGCCGAGATCGCTCCCTCCTATGATTTATGCCTCGTTCCGGAGAAAAATCGTCTCGACGATTACCGGCGGATCGGGGCGCGGCCCCTGTATTGCCAGGAAGCGGCCAATCCCTCTTTCTATCGCGATCTCGGCCTGCCACGGGATCTCGGCGTCGTCTTTGTCGGTCAGAATTATGCCACGCGCTCGGCCTTCTGCCGGGCGCTGTTTGAGGCCGGGCTTCCGATCGATGTCTGGGGGAACAATTGGGGCGGAATCAACAGGGACTGGACTGCGATAAACCTTCTGCGGGCCACCCAGGTAGAATGGAAGGCATGGCTGGGGACTCCGCGCCTGCCACGATCGGCATGCCACGGCTTTTGCACCGACCAGGAGATGGTCAGCCTCTACAACCGGGCAAAGATTGCGTTGGGCTTCGGAGCGGTGGCTTCCGCAAATTTTCAGAAACAACCGATCTATCAGGTCCGGCTGCGGGATTTTGAAGCCCCCATGTGCGGCACATTTTATTTGACCGAACATCAGGAAGAGCTTTCTGAATTTTTTGAAATCGGCCGGGAGATCGAGACCTTCCATACGGAAGCTGAATTGGTGGACAAGGCGCGCTTTTACCTGACGCACGACGAGGCGCGGGAAAAAATCCGCCGTGCCGGCCATGACCGGGCGCGGCGAGACCATACCTGGCAGAAACGCCTGACCTGGGCCCTGGGGCAAGTGTCATGACTCCCGCCATTTCAGTCATCGTCAGCGTGTACAATTCGGAGCCTTACCTCAAGGAGTGCGCAGAGAGTCTGCGGACTCAGACATTCAAAGAATTTGAAGTGATTCTGGTCGACCCAGGTTCCCAGGATAAGACAGCGGAGATCTGCCGCCGCCTGGCCGCCGAAGACAGCCGTTTCCGTTACCTTCCGGTATCAGGGTCCACGCTTGTCAGTTACTGCCGCGCCAGAGCCGTCGAGGAAGCACGCGCTCCGTTTATCGCGGTTCTCGATTCGGATGATCGAGCGCTTCCCGCGAGACTCGAAACGCAATCAGCCTGGATGCAGGCGCATCCGGACACTGTTTTGACCGGAACCTATTATCGCGTCATCAACGAACACGGCTGGGTCGTAAGACTGTCTCCTTTAAAGATCACGGAGGACATCGAGATCCGCTGGCGACTTTTGTTCGGGAATTGCCTGACGCACTCCACCGTGATGTTTCGCAAGGATGCCGCGGTACGCGCCGGCAATTATGACCCGCGCGTGCGGGCGGGAGAAGATGTTGAATTCTTCTCGCGCATACTCGTTCAGGGTCGCTTGGCCGTGATCCCACAGGTTCTTGGCGCCTGGCGCGTGCACCGGAAGAGCCTGTCAAAAACGGAGAGTCCGGACTATAAGTCCGACTTTCTTGCGACGGTCCAGAGTTCGATACGGAGGCAACTGAGCGAATCGATATCGCCCGCTTTGGCCGCCGCCCTGTATAACCAGTCCCGGGCGCCTGCGGAGAATCTCGCCACTTTCATGGAGGGTCTCGGATTCATTGAACGGGCTGGCCATCAGTTCCGGCAACGTTACGCGCGGACCCCTCGAGAGTCCCGTCTTTTAGGCCGTGCCATCTTTCTACAGCTCATCCAGATGATGTCACGCAACTCCCACGAAAGTTGGTGGGCATCCGCTCAGACGCCATGGGTCGAGCTCACCCGCCGGCTCACGGTTAATCCGAACGGATACCGATGGTACCTGGATGCCGGCCTGCGGCATTCTTACAAGGCCCTTCTTCAGAGTGATCTGAGTTTCCTTTTCATGAAGAGGCTCTACTAACATGTGCGGAATATGCGGCATCGCCACGGGGGACGGCCAGAGGCCTTCCACGGTGCTGCTGCAGTCGATGGCGCGGATGATGCGCCACCGCGGGCCGGACGATGAGGGATATCTGGCGCAGCCCGGCTTCGGGTTCGGGTTTCAGCGGCTTTCCATCATCGATCTTCAGGGCGGGCATCAGCCGATGACCAGCGCTGATGGGGCTTTCCACATCGTCTTTAACGGTGAAATCTATAACTTCCAGAGCCTTCGCGCGGAGATCGAGCAACGAGGCGTCCATTTTCGAACACGCAGCGACACCGAGGTTCTCCTCGAGGCCTACCGCGCCTGGGGTGATGCGTGCGTGACGAAACTGCGCGGGATGTTTTCCTTCGCCATATGGGATCAGGGTCAAGGACGATTATTCGCCGCCCGTGACCGATTCGGGAAAAAACCCTTCTATTATTTTAAGCGACCCGGCGGAGATCTGGTTTTCGCCTCGGAATTAAAAGCTCTGCGACAACATCCGGATTGCCCTTCTAAAATTGATCTTCAGGCCATCAACCTCTATTTAGGACTTCAATATATTCCCGCGCCGAAAACCATCTTCGAGGACGTCTTTAAACTCCCGGCGGCACATGCCCTGAGCTGGTCGGCCAAGCAGGGACTTCGGGTGCAACGCTACTGGGACCTGCGTTATGAACCGAAAGAGGATATTCCCTACGAGGAAGCCAAGGAACACCTCCGGTCCCGCCTCGACGAATCGGTAAAGCTCCGGATGATCGCCGACGTTCCGCTTGGAGCTTTCTTATCGGGGGGGAGCGATTCGAGCATCCTTGTCGCCATCATGGCGCAGAATTCGCCCCAGGCCATCAAGACGTTTTCGATCGGCTTCGAAGAAGAAGCTTATTCGGAGCTTGAGCACGCGCGCATTGTGGCGCAGCGCTATCGCACGGATCATCACGAGTTCATAGTCAAGCCCGAACTCATCGATATCCTGCCCAAGCTGGCCTGGTATTATTCCGAGCCTTTCGCCGATCCGAGCGCGCTGCCGTCGTACTACCTGGCGCGTGAAACGCGGCGCCATGTTACGGTCGCCTTGAATGGAGACGGAGGAGACGAGCTGTTCGGCGGCTACTTGAGGTACCGCGCCCTGTGGGCGATGGAGCTCTGGAATTGGCTTCCAGGCCCGGTACGCCGGGCCGTCGCAGCCGCCAGCGAACACCTGCCAAAATCAGAAGCTCCGATTGGTTCATTGGCACGGTTCCAGCGCCTGCTGAAGGTAGGCGCCATGTCCAAAACCCGACAATATGCCGGCACCTTGCAATATTTCCATGAAGAAGAGCTTCAGGAACTTTGGAAACCGGACTATCGGGGACTCCTCGGGCAAAAAGACGCTTCGAACCAGGCCCTGTTTGAGGCGACCTTGTCTCAGTACTCACCGCGCGAACTGCTGGACCGGCTGATGTATCTTGATCTCCATCACTATTTACCGGATTGCCTGATGGCGAAGACCGATATAGCGTCCATGTCGAATTCTCTGGAAGCAAGGTCCCCGTTTTTAGACCATGTCCTGGCGGAGGAAGTGACGCGTTGGCCTGTCTCCTGGAAATTCAGTCCGCCGAACAACAGCAAGCGCATCTTAAAGGATGCCTACGCAAAGGACTTGCCGGAGTCTATCCTTCGCCGGGGAAAGCAAGGATTCGGCGTCCCGATCAGCCAATGGTTTAGAGGCGCCTTAAAGGGGTATTTGCGGGAAGCCTTATTGTCTCCAAACGCCTTTGTCCAAAATTATTTTCGGCCCGAAACGTTACGACGATACGTGGATGATCACCAGAGCGGTGTCTGCGATCGAGGCTACGGGCTTTGGGCGCTCTTGATGCTGGAACTATGGCATCGGGCCTACTTCAGCACTCCAGAAGATATAAGATAAAGGAAAATGGACATTTCGACAAATACCGTTTATACTTTCATCCAAAATTGAAGGAACTTCCTTTAAAATCGCGCATAATCGTTACGGGCGGCTGTGGCTTTATCGGCAGTCATCTCGTCGATTTGCTGTTGTCTCGCGGAAATCAGGTGACGGTCCTGGACAATCTTGCCACGGGAAGAAAGTCCAATCTGGCGGCGGTCCAAAATCATCCCGCGTTGAAGATCGTAGAAGTCGATCTTTCATCGCCGCCCACCTGGGCCTCCTGCTTTGAAAAAGTGGATCAAGTCTTTCATTTGGCCGCGCTGGCTGATATCGTCCCTTCGCTGCAGAAACCCCTGAATTATTATCAAGCGAACGTCACGTCAACCGCTCACGTTCTGGAAGCCGCGCGCCAGAATGGAGTTAAACGATTTCTCTATGTCGCCTCTTCTTCCTGCTATGGCCTGGCTAAAACCTTCCCTACGCCGGAGGACGCATCCATCCAGCCGGAATACCCCTACGCCTTGACGAAGTGGCTGGGGGAACAACTGGTCTTTCATTGGGGCAAGGTATTCAAGATGTCGGTTATTTCCTGCCGCCTCTTCAATGTTTATGGCCCGCGCTCCCGCACAACCGGGGCTTACGGAGCCGTTTTTGGCGTCTTCCTGCGGCAAAAGCTGGCAGGCCAGCCGCTGACCATCGTCGGAGATGGCGGGCAGACGCGCGATTTCACTTATGTGAGCGACATCGTGGAGGCTCTGGCCGCGGCGGCAGACAGCAACATCAAGGATGAAGCCTTCAATGTCGGTTCCGGTCAGCCGCATTCCGTCAATCAGCTGGCCAATCTTCTGGGCGGAGAACGTACGTATATCCCGAAGCGGCCCGGGGAGCCCGACTGTACTTTTGCCGATATCTCCAAAATCCGACGTATGCTTCATTGGGAGCCGAGGGTTTCATTCGAGGAAGGGGTGCGCCAGATGGTCGCGTCCATCCAGGACTGGAGGGACGCTCCCCTCTGGACACCGCAATCGATCCAGGAAGCCACTCGTGACTGGTTTTTTTACCTCAGTCCTGATAAGCTTCCATCCCGTGTAACCCATGAATAAGAAAATCCTCTCGCTCGACCATCTTGAGAAAAAGCTGGCCGACCTCCGAAAAAAGGGGAAGCGCGTCGTGCTTTGCCACGGCGTCTTCGATCTGATGCATCCCGGCCATATCCTTTACTTTCAAGCGGCCAAAAAAGAAGGGGACATTCTTGTCGTGACGATCACTCCGGACCCGTACGTCAACAAGGGCCCCCATCGCCCGGTATACAACAGCCGTCTCCGGCTGGAGTCCATCGCCGCCCTGGAATGCGTCGACTATGTCGCGTTGAACGCCTGGCCCACGGCGATCAAAACCATCCTGAAGCTGAGGCCACACGTCTATGCCAAGGGCCAGGATTATGCCAATGCCGCCTCTGATTTGACCGGACAAATCAAGAACGAGATGGCCGCCGTCAAAAAAGTGGGCGGCAGAACCGTCTTCACCCACGAGCAGATGTTCAGCTCAAGCAATCTGATTAATCGATTCTTCAGCGCGTTCCCGCCCGCCACCCAGGAGTACCTCAATACGTTCCGCAAGCGCTACTCGGCAGACCATGTGTTGAGCCTCCTCAAGAATCTTTCCGGCCTCCGCGTCCTGGTGATTGGTGAGGCCATTTTGGATCAATACTATTACTGCCAACCGTTGGGGAAATCTCCCAAAGAAACCATCGTGGCCTCCAAGTTCCTTTCCGAAGAAAATTTTGCGGGAGGCTCCGTCGCGATCGCCAACCATCTCGCGGGACTTTGTGGAAAGGTCACGCTGCTGTCGCCGATCGGCCGCGAGCCAACCTATCAGAAGTTCTTTCGAAACAAGATGCTGGACAATGTGCGCTTCATCCCGCTGGAGAACGATCGCCCCACCATCGTGAAGCGGCGTTACGTGGAACCGAACTACCTGACCAAGATGTTTGAAATTCAGCATCTCGATGATACGCCTCTGCCGCCGGCCATTGAGCAAACCGCTGTCGATATTCTTCGGCGGGAACTCTACAAACATGACCTTGTGATCCTGGCGGACTATGGACATGGATTTTTGACTGAGCGGCTTCGCAACGAAATCGCTTCCATGTCGAAATATCTTTGCGTCAACACCCAGACCAACAGCGCCAACCTGGGATTCAATCCCGTGACCAAGTATCAGAACATCCACTTTGTGGCCATTGACGAGCCGGAATTGCGCATGGCCTTGCGCACGAAATATGGCGATGTCAAGGAAATGGCCACAGAACTTCGGCATCAGGTCAAAGCGGAGGTCTTACTGGTCAGCCGAGGCCCCAACGGCTCGGTCGTCATTACAAATAACGGCATGTATGAAACACCCGTCATGTCGACCCGGGTGATCGACCGCACAGGGGCCGGTGACGCGCTCTATGCTGTGACATCGCCCTGCGTGTATAAAGAAGTGCCACCGGAGGTCATTGGGTTCGTCGGCAACTGCGCCGGGGCCATCGCGGTGGAAACGGTCTGTAACCGGGAACCGATCAATCCGATCGTCCTTTCACAATTCATTACGGGAGCCCTGAAATGAAACATTACCGATTCCGTGCGTCCCGCGATCATCGCTGGGGACAGGCTGATGGACGCCACGCCCTCAGCTTCCTGATCAATCTGGAGGAGATCCAGAAGGAATTCACCGTCACTTTAGCCCATGGATCAAAAGTCTCACTGGTGGACGGCTTTAAGCGCAGCCTTCAGATTGTCACTCGATCTTCGCGGCAGAAACACAAACTGATTTTTATCGGCAATGGAGGCAGCGCCGCCATCGCCAGCCATCAAGCCGTTGATTACTGGAAGAACGGGGGGCTGGAAGCGATCGCTTTCAATGACAGCAGCCTCCTGACCTGCATCGGCAACGACTGCGGATTTCAAAACCTGTTCCAGGTTCCGATCCAGCGTTTTGCGCGCCGCGGCGACGTCTTGTTGGCGATCAGCAGCTCCGGCGCCTCCACCAATATCTTGAACGGCGTTAAGGCGGCCCGCGCTTCAGGGTGCCGGGTGGTGACGTTCTCCGGCTTTTCCCCGACCAACAAGCTTCGTTCCCTGGGTGACGTCAATTTTTATGTTCCCTCGAATGCCTACGGAATCGTCGAGGTGAGTCACCTGGCCTTGATCCATTCCATTCTACGGGAAGTGATTTACCTCAATCCAAAAGTTTTGAAGAGAGGCTACTAATGGCTACAGCCTCTAAAGCGATCGCGGTCATCGGCGGCGGCGGTTACGTTGGAAGCGCGTTGGTGCCGGAACTCCTGCGGCGCGGCTACCGAGTCAAGGTCCTCGATCTGTTTCTTTTTGGCGAAACCATTTACGGCGATTCCCAGCATCATCCGCAACTCTCTTGCGTCAAAGTTGACATCCGCAACGAGGCGGCGCTTCATCAGGAGTTAAAAGGACAGGAGGCCGTCATCCACCTGGCCTGCATCTCAAATGATCCTAGCTTTGAGCTGGATCCCGTGGTGGGAAAATCCATCAACTATGACGCAATGCCCGGCTTCCTGCGCGCCGTGCGCGCCTGCGGGATCCGCCGGATGATCTATGCATCCAGCTCCAGTGTGTACGGCGTCAAGGAAGAGCCGGATGTCCGCGAAGAGGCTGTCTGCCAGCCGCTCACGGACTACTCCAAATTCAAACTAATATGCGAACAAATGCTCGCCTCCGAGAATCTCGGGGACACGGAGTATGTCATCTTGCGCCCCGCCACAGTATGCGGCTATGCGACGCGTCTGCGGTTGGATCTGACCGTCAATATTCTGACCATCCATGCTTTGGTTAAAAAAGAAATCACCGTCTTCGGAGGCAGCCAGCTGCGACCCAATATTCATATTCAGGATATGGTGGAGGCCTACCTGACGGTCCTGGAGGCCCCGGCGGCGAAGATACACAAACAGATCTTTAATGTGGGTTACAACAATATGGCGGTGGAAGCGATCGCCCGTTTGGTTCGCAAACAGCTGAAAGATGAATCGATCCAGATTCGCGTGCAGCCGGCCAACGACCTGCGTTCCTACCATGTGAATTCGGATAAGATTCGCAGCGTCCTCGGATTTCAGGCGCGTCATTCAATTGAGGATGCGGTTGAAAGTATCGCCCAGGCGTTTCGCGCCGGCCGGATCCCTGAGCCCCTGACGCGGCCCGATTACTACAACACCAAGGTGATTCAATCGAGCCAGTTAAAGAATCCCCAGACACTGGCGACCCGTCTTCCCTGATGAAACGCGCGAAGGTCCGGTACTCTTATCTTCGGCAGCAATTCGCTTCCCCGGATGCGATCCTGAAGGGGATTCGAGACCTGGTCACACGCCGCGCGGACTATACCCTGGGAGCGGCTGTCCGGCAATTTGAAAGTTCCTTTGCGTCTCACATCGGGACCCGCCATGCCGTGGGTGTCGGCTCGGGTACGGATGCGCTCAAATTGGCGTTAAAAGCCGCCGGCGTTAAACCGGGAGATGAAGTCATCACAGCCGCCAACACGTTTATCGCCACCGTCGGAGCCATCCATGAAATCGGGGCCAAAGCCGTGCTGGTCGATATCACTCCCTATTACACGATCGATACCGGAAAAATTGAGAAGGCCATCACCCGGCGCACGCGCGTTATTCTTCCGGTGCATTTCACGGGAGAACCCGCCGATATGGATGAAGTCCTGCGGATCGCTCGCCGACATAAACTGATCGTTGTGGAAGACGCCTGCCAGGCGATTGGCGCCCGCTATGAGGGGAAAAATGTCGGAACCTTTGGCGCCGCCGCCGGATTCAGCCTTCACCCGCTCAAGAATCTGAATGTCTGGGGTGACGGAGGCATCGTCGTTACTAACAACGCCGGGATGGATCGCCAATTACGACTTTTGAGAAATCACGGACTTTCCAGCCGGAATGAGGTTGTTTTACTCGGGCACAACAGCCGCCTGGACACGCTCCAGGCCATCGTCGGAAACTGGCTCATCCGGGATGTCGACAAGATTACCAATCGGCGAATCGCCAATGCGGCCCGCTATGAAGAGGCCTTCTCCGAGCTTCCTGAATCCATCACGCTTGCGCCGAAGCGGGCGGGGGTGCGCCGGGTTTACCATCTTTTTATGATGCGCGTGCGGTTTCGCGATAAGCTTTATCGTTATCTCCGAGAGCACGGCATCGAAGCCAAGATCCATTATCCGATTCCTCTGCACCTCCAGCGGGGGCTGGCCCCTTTGGGGTATCACCGCGGCAGTTTCCCGGAATCCGAACAGCAGGCCAGGGAAGTGATCAGCCTGCCCGTCGACCAGCATTTATCCCGCCGCCAGATCGATTACGCAATCAAGACCGTCCGCACTTTTTATGGAAACTCGCGTTCCTTATCTTGATCTTCCCGGTCAATACCGGGCCTCCAAAGATGAAATTTTATCGGCCGTGGACCGCGTCCTGGAACGCGGGGATTATATTCTCGGCGAGGAACTGACCGCTTTCGAGAAAGCTTTCGCGGATTATTGCGGCGTCCGGCACGCCATCGGCGTCGCCAATGGAACCGATGCGATTCTTCTGGCCCTAAAAGCACTCGGGATCGGCCCGGGAGATGAAGTCATCACGGTCCCCAATTCCTTTATTGCCACGGTCTCACCCATCGTTTTTGTGGGAGCAACACCCGTCTTCGTCGATATCGGTGACGACATGCTGATGGACTTTCAGCTGTTGGAGAAAGTCCTCACGCCGCGTACGAAAGCCATTATTCCCGTCCATTTAACGGGCCGGTGCGTCCCCATGGGGCCGCTCCTGGAGCTGGCCAAACGCCGTCACCTGTGGATCGTCGAAGACGCCGCGCAGGCTGTCGGAGCCCATGACGGACAGCATAAGGCCGGCGCTGCCGGCCATATCGGATGCTTCAGCCTGCACCCCCTAAAGAACCTCAACGCTGCCGGAGACGGCGGCATGATCACCACGCATGACGAAGCCCTTGCTGCCAAGATCCGGTTACTGCACAATCACGGATTGCAGAATCGCGATGAAGCGGCTTTTTGGGGACATAATTCGCGTCTGGACACCCTGCAGGCGGCGATTCTTAATTGCCGGCTGCCCCGCCTGGATGCCGTGATCCAGCGGCGACGGGAGATTGCGGCCCTTTACCAGCAACATTTATCATCGAAAGTCATTTGCCCCCAGGAATCTCCCCAGGAACGCCATACGTATCACGTCTTTATTGTCCAAGCGGAACGGCGGGATGCCCTGAAAGCGCACCTGGCGCAGCGCGGAGTCGAAACGAAGATCCATTACCCTGTTCCAATTCATCTGCAGCCGGCCGCTGCGGCCTTGGGCTACAAACGGGGGGATTTTCCGGTTTGCGAACGCCTGGCGGACCGCATATTGTCCCTGCCCATTCACGCCGGGCTGACAGACGAGCAAGTGGCCTGGGTCTGCGACGCCATTAACGACTTTTATCGATGACCGGGATCTGCGGGATCGATTTTGACAACACGATCGTTTCATACGACGGGGTTCTGTCCAAGATCGCCCGCGAACGAGGACTCCTTCGCGCCGATGGAATTCACAGTAAAAAAGAAATTCGGGATAAGATCCGTCAATTGCCCGGCGGCGAAATGGAATGGCGGAAATGCCAGGCCCAGTTCTATGGGCCCCGCATGAGCGAGGCGAAATTAGCCGAAGGCGTCGCGCAATTCTTTCAGCTCAGCCGCCAGCATCATCTGAGACTCTACATCATCAGCCACAAAAAGGAATTCTCCGATTATGATCCGTCAGTGACCAACCTGCGAAAAACCGCGAAAGAATGGATGTCGGCCAATGGCTTTTTTGATCCGGACGGCTTTGGTCTGACTCCGGACGACGTCTACTTTGACGACACGCGCCGGGGAAAAATCGACCGCATCAGGACCCTGGGCTGCACTCATTTTATTGACGATCTGGAGGAAGTTTTCCTTGAAGAATCTTTTCCATCCAATGTGGTGCGAATTCTTTACGAACCCGGCCGTTCTTCGAAAGTGCCGGCCGACATCACACTCATGACCAGCTGGCAGGATATTTGTGGATACTTCTTTGGCAAACACTGACGCGCAAACCATGAACTGGAAGGATGTCGCAAGCACCATGCTGTCGTCCAAAGTGGAATCCCTGGAGATGATCAGCGGTGGACGAAACAGTCAGGTCTACCGCCTCATCGTTCGACCCTCCCGCTCCTACGCGCTCAAGGCCTATTTTCAGCATCCATCGGATCAGCGAGACCGTCTTCAAACGGAGTTTTCCAGTTTAACGTTCTTGCGCGCCGGAGGGATCACAACGGTTCCCGCGCCGGTGAGTGCCGATCGGAAACACAACTGCGCCATCTATGAATGGATCGATGGCCGAAAGGTCGCCGCGCTACCGGTTTCGAATTCGTCCCTCCAGGCCGCCATATCCTTTCTGGCTCGCTTAGGGAAATTACGTGAGCGACCAGAGAGCCGCTCCGTGAGTCCGGCCTCCGAAGCATGCTTTTCAGGAGCAGAGCTTCTGAAGAACTTACAGAGCCGTTTGCAGCCGTTACTCGCCTGCCTGGAGCATCCTGAACTGCAAGCGTTCCTGGCGCGGGAACTCCTTCCTGCCTTCGACCGGATCGTGGCCTGGAGCTGCCATCGGCTCGGCGGCCTTTTTGATCAGGAACTCAGGCCCGGGGAGAGAACGCTCAGCCCCTCGGACTTTGGATTCCATAACGCGCTCCAGAAACCGGACGGAGAAATCGTTTTTCTCGACTTCGAGTATTTCGGATGGGATGATCCGGCCAAAATGATTTCGGATTTTCTGCTGCACCCGGCCATGGACCTATCGTCAGTGAATAAGAGTCAATTTGCGGGATCCGTGGTTCGCAGCCTTTCCTGGAGTTCCGGCTTGCCTGAACGGTTGACAGCGTTATATCCCTTGTATGGGCTAAAATGGTGTCTGATCCTTCTCAATGAATTCCTGCCAGGCCATCTGTTGCGGCGACAGTTTGCCGGAATGAACGACCAGGATCTGGGGAATAAACAGAAGGAGCAATTGGTCAAAGCCAAAACGATGCTTCAAAGGATCACTGGAGAATATGAGCACTTCCCCTATCTCTAAGCGCGCGCCGGTCAATCATACGCCTCTCGACGAACGGTCGCGTCAATTGCGCCGGACCATCGTACGCACCCTGAAAGCAGGCAATCGCGGCCATGTGGGGGCCGCTTTTTCGCTTGTCGAAATTCTGCGCGTCTTATATGACGACATCCTGAAGTTTGATCCTGCAAATCCACACTGGTCTGCCCGGGACCGCTTTATCTTGAGCAAAGGGCATGGCTGCCTTGCCCTCTATGCCTTGCTCGCCGATAAAGGCTTTTTCCCTGAAAGTGAGTTCGACAGATTCTGCAAACCGGGGGGAATACTCGGCGGTCATCCCGAATTCGGGAAGGTCCCCGGCATCGAAGCGTCCACAGGCAGCCTGGGCCATGGGTTATCCATCGGCGTCGGATTTGCGCTTAATGCCCGATTTGAGAAAGCGCCACATCGTGTTTTTGTGGTGATCGGTGATGGGGAATCTGACGAAGGCTCTATCTGGGAAGCCGCGCTTTGCGCCAGCAAACACCGGCTCAGCAATCTGGTCGTTCTGGTCGATTACAATAAGCAGCAATCGTATGGCACGACCTATGAAGTGCTCGATCTCGACCCCTTAGCGGACAAATGGCGGGCGTTTGGCTTTGCGGTCAAGGAAGTGGACGGTCATAATGTCTCTGCGCTGCGTGACACACTCAGGCAGATTCCTTTTGAGTCCGATAAGCCCAGTTGTCTCATCTGTCATACGATTAAAGGAAAAGGGATCAGCTTCGTTGAGAACAACCTGAACTGGCATCACAAAAATAAAATGACCGAAGATGAAGTCCAGGCGATGCTCAAGGAGCTGGCTTAAGTCATGCGCAAAACCTGCCTCGATATGGTTTATGAGCTGGCGTGCAAGGACCCGCGTATTTTCTTTATCGGCTCGGACCTGGGTATCGACACCCTGAACCAGTTCAAGAAGGAGATGCCGGACCGCTTCTTCATGGAAGGGGTCAGCGAAGCCAATCTGATCGGCATGGCGGCGGGACTTGCCCTGGAGGGCAAGATCGTTTACGCCAACACCATTGCCACCTTCATCACGCGTCGCTGCTTCGACCAGGTGGCTATTGACCTGTGCCTCCATCAGGCGAAAGTGCGCCTCATCGGGAATGGCGGCGGACTCGTGTATGCCCTGCTCGGGCCCACGCATACCGCGCTGGAAGATATCGCCATTTTCCGCGCTCTGCCGAACATGACGATTCTCGTGCCGGCTGACGCCGAAGAGATGCGCCGGATGATGCCGGCGACGGTGGATTGGCCGGGCCCCATCTATATCCGCGTCGCCAAGGGCGGCGACCCCGTCGTGACCCAGGGCCTCCCCGCCTTTCAAATCGGTAAATCTTTTCCGATGCGCGAAGGCAAAGACGCCCTTCTTGTAACGACCGGCGTGATGCTCAAGCGGACTCTGGACGCCGCTGATCTCTTGAAGACCAAAGGCATCGAGACCGCCGTCCTGCACGTCCCGACGGTCAAGCCGCTGGACAAGACCGCGATTTTGGACTATTCTTCACGGGTACCCGTTATTGTTTCAGTCGAGGAACATACCATTATCGGAGGTTTGGGGAGCGCGGTCGCCGAAGTCCTGGCGGAAGCCAATTTCCGGACTCCGAAGCGCTTTAAACGTCTGGGGGTTCCCGATGTTTTTGCCGATCAATACGGCTCCCAGGACTCCTTAATGAGCCGCTATGGCCTTACGGCTCAGGTGATCGGAGAAACGATTGAGCAATTAAGTCGCGCCTGAAGATTCGCGGCGATAATATAGGAGAAACTATGGGCAATTTAATGAATATCGTGACGCCTTTGCATAAAATGACCAAACGCGATTATCTCGCGCGCATGGTCGACGATAAAGTGCATTGCATGTTGAAGGCCAAAGAATATGAATTGGACTACTGGGATGGCGACCGCCGCTTTGGCTATGGCGGCTATAAGTATAACGGCCGATGGAAGCCGGTCGCCCAGAAACTCATCGACCTCTATCATCTGCCTTCCAATGCCAAAATTCTTGACGTCGGCTGCGGCAAGGCCCACTTGCTCTATGAGCTCTCGCTGCTCCTTCCCAATGCCGAACTCTCCGGTTTTGACATTTCCCGGCATGGGCTGGCGGATGCTCCCGAACCGATCCGGCCGCGGCTCTTTCGCGCCCGCGCTCAGGACCCCTTACCCTACGGGGATAAGTCTTTTGACCTGGTCCTCTCGCTGGGGTGTCTGCACAATTTGCGCATCTTCGAACTGAAGACCGCTCTCGCGGAGATCGAACGGGTGGGAAAGAATAAATATGTGATGCTCGAGAGCTACCGCAATGAGCTGGAACTCTTCAACCTGCAGTGCTGGGCGCTGACCTGTGAATCATTTTTCAGCAGCGAGGAATGGGTCTGGCTTTACAATCATTTCGGTTATACCGGAGATTATGAGTTCATTTATTTTGAATAGGCGGAGACTTTGATGAAAACAAAAGCGGCTATTCTCGAAACCTTGCGGGCCCCCCTGGTGCTCGACGACATCGAAATCCCTGAGCTGCAGTGCGGGCAGGTTCTCGTTCAGATCCACAACAGCGGTATCTGCGGAGCCCAAATCGGGGAAATTGACGGACAAAAGGGCGCCGATAAGTTCCTGCCGCACCTCCTGGGGCACGAAGGCGGCGGTGTTGTCCTGGAGATCGGACCGGGCGTCACCCAGGTGCGCAAAGGCGATCATGTCGTCCTGCATTGGCGAAAGGGCGCCGGGATCCACGCCCGCACGCCGACGTACAAGTGGGGAAATCGCACCGTAAATTCCGGGTGGGTGACCACATTCAGTGAGTGTGCCGTCATTTCCGAAAATCGGCTGACACCGATCCCTGCGGACATCCCGTTTGAAATCGCCGCGCTGATGGGCTGTGCCGTGACCACGGCTCTCGGCTTGATCAACAATCTGGCTCAATTAAAAATCGGGCAGTCTGTCGCCGTTTTTGGCTGCGGGGGCGTTGGCTTGAACGTGGTGCAGGGCGCCGCCATGGTTTCTGCCGATCCCATCATCGCCATCGATATCTACGATCACAAGCTGGAGATGGCGCGAGAGATGGGCGCCACACATCTCATCAATTCGGCTAAAACTGATGTGGGGGAAGAAGTTCGCAAAATCACGGGACCCTCCGGGGTGGATGTGGCCGTGGAAAATACAGGCTTGGTCCGGATTATTGAGAAAGCGTATGAACTGACGAACGCGGCCGGCCGGACGATCCTGGTCGGTGTCCCCAGGCATGATCAGGATATCACCATCCATTCCCTGCCGCTTCATTTCGGTAAAGTGCTGACGGGGTGCGAAGGCGGTTCAACCAACCCGACCGTCGATATTCCCCGTTATCTCAGACTGTATCAAAGAGGCAAATTGAAACTCGACCGCCTCATGACTCACCGAATGCCGTTCCCTGACATTAATCTCGCGCTCGAGAAAATTCGGGGAGGCGAGGTGGGCCGATGCGTTCTTTCGATGGAGTGACCATTTTGAGTCGAAGAGAAACCCCTGAAGCAGTGCTGCCCCGGATCGTCATTCTCGGCGAGCGAGGCTTTGTCGCCGGCCGGTTGATTCAACGGCTGCAAGAGGAGAAAACCGATTGCCGGCCCATCGGAAGTCAGGAAGTTGATCTTACCGACTCCTCCGCCCCCGAAAAGCTGCGGAGTCTCCTTCAACCGAAAGATGCCATCGTATTCTGCTCCGCGCTCACGCC
>Ga0182027_10002998_pt1 | contig 27058 bp, 17 predicted proteins | sample 712E1DmetaG_FD_121300 | JGI IMG/M metagenome (GOLD analysis project Ga0182027, IMG submission 121300) | Permafrost microbial communities from Stordalen Mire, Sweden - 712E1D metaG (Illumina Assembly) | ecosystem: Environmental > Terrestrial > Soil > Wetlands > Permafrost | place: Sweden...
AAAAGCAGAAACCATCGCTGAACTGTAGGGGCAGGTCTCTGTGCCCGCCCGCAAGGTTTTGCGTTGTTTCGGGAATCCGAATTTCCCGAAACGGCCCTCTGCAAGATATTTCGTCTTGAGATGGGAGGGGAAGGCTCCGTCCGCCCCCGTTTTGAAATGCCGCATGATGTCCACAAGTTAAAAAAACCAAAGGGGCGGAATAAATCATGTGTCAATACTGATTCTCTGTCGGCCCTTCGGGACTTGGGAATGTATTCTGTTCCTAGTGTCCACGGGTTGCGCTACGCTCCACCCATGGCTAATATCTTTCGCTCTTTCAGGGCTTCATTTCGCAATTTGGACGCGGGGGCGGACGGAGCCTTCCCCTCCCATCTAGAACTAAATGATGATGCGCTAACTGCTTTTCCATGGGTAAACTACCGACTCATAAGCCAAAGGTATTCCGGCTTCCATCAACTTCTCCCGAATGGCTTCTCTCAAAGCAGTTTGAACGGCCCATTGGCGACCGGTTTTCACCTCGCCGGCGACCCGAATCGTCATCTTGAGCGCGTCCAGCCCGATTATTCCATCAGCCTTCGGAGGGGTTAGTATGCCTTCAACGTTCTTCGCAAGCTCCAAACCCGCCGCGTCTATCACGGCGCGGAGCTTGGCAGGCTCGGTCCTGGGATCAACGCTGATATCGACTATCGCCTGAAGCGGGCCTCTGGAATGATTGGTGACCTGGGAGACATCGCCATTCGGAATGATGACCAGCTTGCCCACGTCATCACGCAGTTTCGTGATTCGCATTCCAAGTTCAACAACCGTGCCGGTAACCGGGCCAATCGTGATATAGTCGCCGATCGAATATTGATTCTCCAAGAGGATGAAGAACCCGGACAGAATATCCTTAACCAGCTTCTGCGCGCCGAAGCCGATTGCCAACCCGGCCACTCCCGCAGCCGTCAGAACCGGGGTGGGATCCACGTTGAAGACCTTCAAAGTCATCACGCCGCTGATGAAGATCAAAACGTAGAATATAATGCTCCTGATCAGTCCCCCAAGCGTTTTCAGCCGCCCGTGAGCGGCCTTGCTCTCCTCGCCGGTTTCTCGGGAGATAAGCGATTTGATCACTCTGTTAATGACCCGATACCCCAAAAAGCGCACGATCAGGAAAAAGATAACGACCTTCGCCAGCGCCCACAGATGCACCAGGATAACTTCCAAAGAGTGATGCCAAAATCCGGTCGAAAAGAGTGATCCCATAATCGTCCTCCGTTGCAAGTCTACACTCAATAAATGCGGAGTACCGTAGGGGAGGACCTCTGCGTCCTCCCGCTCGTCCCCGGTGTTCGTCGCCAAACTGGGGCGGGAGCACGCGGAGGTGCTCCCCTACTTTGTTCTGCGATAGATTATACCGTTTTAGGTGTCTCGGCCCGCCTTAGGCGGAACGAGACCTGAGATGTTCCGTTTCGGGAGCAAGTCTCCCGAAACACCATAGTTTTTCTATACTTCTTGCATAGAATTTCAGTCGTCAGATACCATGCACAATCACTACTTCTTCGCCGAGCATATCTATAATCTTCACTGCCACTATTGTATCCCCTGCCGGAGCGGAGAGTTCGTATAGCCCTTTCACCAAATCCGTCTTCTTTTCCGGAATGTCGGAGAAACTGACATTGAAAACCTCGCCGTTATATGCAGTGTCGATCATTATGCAGTCCACCATGCTGCGCCAATCGGAAACCTTTGCTTGCAACAGGTTCGCGTCTATCTGGAGACGCTCAATTATCGTAGGGCTTATGAAGTCGCGCACTTCCACGCGGATGCTGTCTCCTTCACGCCGGATATCGACATCGGCTTCGGCGGGCTGGTGAATGAGAAACTTGCCGTACTTCGGATCGGTACGAAGCTCTATCACATCTATCTTATTCACCGTGTTCGCGCCTTTGCGAAGGCGATTCCAGTCTTCCAGCCAAGCATCCGCGGACAGTTCCTTGCCGAGGCAGACCACCAGTATGTTCCGATCCTCATCCGGGCGGGAGTCCAGCTCTCTCCGTAACTCCTCCAGGTCGAGAGGCGAGAGCGGGTGTCCGAAGGGTATAATCTTCACCAGCCGCCCACCCTGCGTACCGTCGAAAAAACTGTCCGTGCGAGTGCGCTCCACACCGATATGCTCGCAAGCCAGGTTCACCGCCTCGTTATGCTGAATCTGGAGGTCATAATCGTTCACGCGCCAAACAGTAAAGGCCGTCTGCGCTGGTGCTGGCTCTTTCGCGCCATCCATCTCCAACATTCCCTGCGACTTACGTGCGCGTCCTGCTTCCAACTGCTCCGAGATAATAGTCTGAAGTCGCTTTGATGTGGTCTGGATAGCGCCCTTGTTGATATCGCACCCGATCCACCGACGACCCAATTTTTGGGCAACAGCGGCGGTAGTGCCGGAGCCAAGGAAACTATCGAGAACGAGATCGCCCCTATGAGTGAGCCACTCTACAAGTCTGACTAGTGGTTCTTCGTGCTTCTCCGTAGGATAATCGGTCTCTGCGCCTCGGTAAGATATGTCGAACCAAACATTGCTTAGCAATTTATAATTGCGCGGCGGAACGTAATATTGAAGCGTGCCGCCCTCGTCTTTGCGGACAAAATCAAGACTTAAGCTTTGCTGATCCAACACATTGAGGTAATAATCATCCAGTGACATGGTGTGAGCAAACCATTCCTTATACTGGTTGTAGCTCTCAACAGCCATCTCCGCGCGTTCCTTCCGCCAGCGCCATTGGCCGCTTGAGGGTGTCTGGCCGAGAAGCTCATAGCGTAGTGTAGGTCTATCAGTGCCCCGCCAGAATGTATCCCATTTTCCGGGTTCGCTTTTATCAAGTATGAGTGAAAGCTTGCGCAGCTTCTCGTCGCGGGATTTACTGTACAAAAAGACCGAGTTGTTGCCAATAGTGAGCGCGCTAACCTCCTCGAACTGTGACTGCACGTTCTTCGTTCCTGCTCGGACGAGTATCTCTGCGCGAAAGTTCTCCGCCCCGAATACCTCATCCATTAGACACCGTAAGTGATGCGATTTCCGCCAATCACAATGCACGGCAATGAAACCATGCTCAACATCCAGCAGTTCCTTAAGCAGCAGCAACCTCTCATACATGAACTGGAGATAGTTATCGTTCGCCCAAATATCAGTGTACTGGATTTGCTCGCCAAGCGTGTAATTTTCGCCGTCCAGTTTTGCCGTACCGGTTACGCCTCGAAGCTGAACCTTGCGCACATAGTCCGCGCCGGAGTCGAAGGGCGGGTCTATGTAGATCAGCTTCACCTTTCCCCGAAACCCGTTTGCCAGCAGATGTGCCAGCACTTCCTTGTTGTCCCCGTGGAAAAGAAGCCCTCCCTGAGGATACTTCTCCGGCCAGTCGGTCCAGGTATCGCCCGGCTGCCGTCCCTCCGGGTCGAAGGTCTCGATATGCTGCGCGGGGAAAGCCGTCACGCTCCGCAGAGGACGTTTGCCCACCCACGTGAGCATAGGCCTCCCTTTGGCGGCGGTTATGGTGATATTAGTATTACTGCTCATTTTGTGTCTCCAGGTTCAATTGCAGCAGTAGGCGCATGAATATTCCTGTCAGGTATATCATGAATTCTACATCGGCAAGTTGCCACTTTTCGTCATGTTTCACTGCATCATTCTGATATTTCGCAAAATGGGTGAGCAGTGTCGTAAACATCTCTCGAATATACACATTTACCCCACGCTTCTTCAGCCATAGGCCAAGATGTTTTGCCTGCTCCTCAAGTCGCACCTGATTGTTGAGAATCGATCTAAGCAACTGCTCCAGCGCCCACCGCAAATCGTCCAATAAATTTCGATAGCTATCAGCATCTTTCCGATTGTGGATTTTCAGGGCTGCCTCATAATGCTGCAACACTTCAGGATAAACCGATAACCAAGCTAAGGAAGGGTTCACAACTTCAATATCAAGTAAAGATGCCCCAGAACTAATCACTTGAAATCCATTCCCACCTGGCGCAACTTCCATTTGAATTCCGGGGCTCGATTTGATTGCATTCACGATACTAGCACATAACGGAGTTACAGCTTCTGGATGAAAACTTGATAACACCTGCGCAAAATTGTTAAGTATTTCCCGCAACTCATCTGGATTTTCGGCGGACATAATGTCTGTGACAAATGGCAAGTCTAAGGGGTTAAAATCATACCAGATGTCACCAAGCAATGAATAGCCCGCACAACCTTTACGATACCGATAATCATTATCGATTTCTTTCAGAAGTTCCCTATCCGTGCGATGCATAACTTTGAATAATTGGTGACACAGTCTATTCTTAAAGTTTTCGAGGTCCTGCCTTGAGATTGCTGGGGCTTCCATATCAACCTGCCTCCTTTTCTCCGATGAAGGCACGAGATACTGCAATATTGTCCCATGAAACCACTTCCATAGCCGTGAATACCATCTCATACTTCAGCCTGTCCGGGTTCAATTGCTCCCATTTCCTCAGAGCGAGCGCTTTCCGTCCGTTCTCCCCATCCACCGGATGCGCGCGCTCCCTCTCCGCCTTGACCTCCACAATCAGGCATCTGCCGTCCTTCCGACGAATAATGAAATCAGGGGTGTAGCGTCTCCACCGGCCCTTATCATCTTTGTACTCTACAAAGAAATCCGTCTTTCCCGGATCGGTGATCGCGCCGGTGTAGAAAATATCCTCCACATCAGCGGTCTCAATGTTCAAGTGGTGAAGCATCTGCTCATAGAACGATTTCTCCGGGTTGGAGTCGAAATTGTACGGCGTGTAGTGGAAGCCCAAATCCAGAGGATTGTCCGCTGCCATCATCTCTACCGGCACAAGCAGTTTTTCACGGTCCCTTGGATAGACTATCTCGGCGGTATAGATGGTATTCCCGTCTCCGTCAATATCCCTTCTAAAACCTTCCGGCTTCACGAGCGCCATGGCGATGTCCACTTTCTCCTCGATCACATCGTATGCGCACACCGCCTCCTCGATCTGGCGGGCCAACTCTTCCACGTGAGAGATCGGGATGTCTTCAACGCCATACAGCCTAATAAGCTCCCGGTGTATCTCCCAGAGAGAAAGCCGATAGCTTGCCGCTAATTCCACCGACAGGGTATAGGCATCGGTGGTATTGGGAGACGATTCGACGGTCACAGTATCCCCGACTTGCTGCAAAACTCCGTATGTGGAGTGCTGCTCCCGCACGGTGAAGGTTCTGCGGGTGAGAGCGTCATCGGCGGAATCGGCGGGGCGTTGTAGGTGGAGCGGCTTATCTGCTTGATCTCTCCTTACTACCGTCCGCACCTCGCGCGTTACTACAAGAGGCGGTATGTTCAGTTTTCGCAGAGTGATCTTCGCACGACCGCTCTCTTGACCGGTGTGATTCAACTCCGCGATGGACTCACCGTAGGTTTCCTGAAGCTGGCGGTCGAGGACGCCGAAGTTATCCGTCGATAGATAAACTCGCGCCTTGTGGGCATTGCCCGCCACCTGGCGCATACACCGAGTGGCTGCCTGTAACACGAAATTATTCGAAGTCCTGAGTTGGCGAACCAGAGCGCAGGCGAATAGACTAGGACAGTTCCATCCCTCCGTACCCTTGTTCACCAGCAGGATGACGCGATAAGGAGAGCCGGGATCGTTCAGGCGGTTGAAACTTTCGATATCCGCCTGTTTCGTGAGATCTCCATCCGAAGTGTTAATCAGAGCCAAAGAAGGGCTAAAGCCGGATTCCACCAGAGCTTGATCTATTATAGGCTTCAACTCTCGCAGGTCGTCCGTCTGGGGGAAGTACATCGCAAGCTTCGCGGGCGCGCCATTCTGAAGTCTCACATCTCCGTAGTCCTTGAAGAAATCCGTGATGACGTGAGCCGCGTAGGTGCGCGCATCCCCGGAAAAATCGTATGCCTGTATATTGCCTGATAGGTCTTTCAGATAGCCGTCCTTGATCCCCTCCGAGAGGCCATACCAGGTGACTACGTCTCGCAGGGGCTGTCTCTGGAAGTAAGGCGTGCCTGTGGTGTTGATGACAGCAATTAGATTGGTCTTGTCAGCCAGGTAATCAACGGTCTTTCGCACCTTCTTCAGTTCCCGATCCATCGATTGCCCATATGTGTGGTGAGCTTCATCCGAGAAGATGGCCAAATGCGGAAGGCTGGCAATGGCCTGGAGGCGAAGATTCGCTACCTCCGCCCTTGCTTCATCTTCCTGTCTGAAATTGAGCTGCCCGCCTAAATCCGACTTTCGCACGGTTTCTTTCTGTATGCGAATCTTCTCCGTGTTTGTCACAACCACATTAAATGATGAGCGGCGTATTACCGGAATGTCCTTTTCCCCATCTCTGGTGAAGGTTAGCTTCACTGAGGCTGCAAACTGCTTGTGCAGGCGGGCGGGGAGAATGCGGTCATATGGAACCTCGGAGATTTCGCGCAGGGATTCGATAATCGTCTTGCCTGGCGCGAAGACCAGGGCGTTCTCCACGAATGGGCCGTCGGGATGTTCGAGAGCCATCGCGAATTCGGTAGCTATGATGGCGGCGATGAGTATAGTCTTCCCGGCGCCCATCGCCAGAGCGAATATGTAGCTGGAGTACGCCAGAGTAAGGGTCTCACGAAGGGCCTCGATCTTGTAGCTCTTTACAAAGTCATCATCTGTACGTATGCGCTCCCACAGTGCCTCTATGCCATTGTCTTCGACGTAGTCGCGGATTGCATCCTGAGTTAAGCCCAGCGATTCCCGAAGTTCTCTAGGACGAGGATGAAATGTCTTGTATAGGTCGAATATATGAGGAGTGCCCAAAACCAGGCGAAGGTACCAGTAAGTCTCCAGCGAGCGCAGTTGAGGTTTTCGCAGGAAGCGGAGAGTGTAGCCATCCTCCATCACCTGATAGCGTAGAATTTCGGCGATTGCGGGATAAGCCTCGCATGGATATCCGGCCTGTCGCCACTTGTCGGTTTCTTCCGCGAGTATGTGATAGAGATAATTCAAGGCATCTCCTGAGTCGCTTATGAGTAAGGAATTGTCTCGTGAAGTCTACGAATCCAATTATACGCTTGAGGCTCAACAATGTAAACGTCCGATCACAACTTGCTACTGCCACTCCCCCCACCCTGTGCTTTTCACTGGGTTTTGCCGATAATTCGGATATACGTGCGCCTGTTCACGTCTCGTCCGGGCCAGGTTGCATACTTGCACGCCCTACCCGGAACACACTCATATTGATATCCTGAAGGAGACTTTCGATGGATTTTATCACAAACGCATTTGATTTTCTCTGCAAGGGCGGGCCGGTCATGGTGCCGCTCGTCTTCTGCTCCGTTCTCTCGCTTGCCGTTATGATCGAGCGCTACATGCAACTCAAATCGGCGAGTCGCGACGGCGGCATGCTCATGGAGAAAGTAGAGAAAAACCTGGCTATCTCCAAATACAACGCGGCGGTCGAAGTATGTGGGCAAGAGGGAACCCCTCTCGGCGATATGCTCGCCACCGGCCTCAAATGCCCGTCCCACAAGTCGGCTGAACGATGCATGGAGGAACACGCACTAAAGGCCATGCCCCTCCTCTACAAACGACTGAATATTCTCGATACAATCATCACCATCGCCCCACTCCTGGGTCTCCTGGGAACGGTCACGGGCATGATTCGCGCGTTTCACGTGATCGCTACGAAGTCGGGACTCAGCACCCCGACGGCCATCACCGGCGGCGTCGCCGAGGCGCTTATTGCTACGGCAACCGGTCTGGCAATCGCCATCGCAACCCTGGTCGGATACAACTACCTTACGGAAAAAGCGAAGAACATTATCAGCGAAATGGAGATATACGGAACCCGGCTGGGCAATATTCTCTCGACCGCAGTGGAGGAAAAGAATGAGGTTAAGGCGGTGGGAGCCTAAACGGGCTCGCATAGAAATTATCCCCATGATCGATACGGTCTTCTTTTTGCTCGTATTCTTCATGGTCGCCTCGCTCGCGATGACTACGATGAAAGGCATGCCAGTCAATCTGCCCAAATCCACGACGGCGGATGATCGCTCTGTCATCAAGACGGTTGTGACCGTCACCGCGACCGGCAGATATTACGTGGACAAGAATCTCGTTGATTTCAATCAGATTCGCCCCACCCTGGCGGAAAGATTGAAGGATAATCCTCGGATGGTGGTCGTAATTAATTGCGACAAGGGCCAGAATTGGGGAAGAGGCATCGAGGTGATGGATGAGGCGAAGCGCGCGGGCGCAGAGGTTCTCACCATTGCAACTGAGCCCAAGGCAGAGAAGAGGTAGCCAATGCGAGACAAAGTCCTCGCATATGCGCTCGCCGTCTCGGTGTGCGTTCATCTGGGCATTCTATGCTTTGTCGGCAGAACGTCCGCTTCCAGCCACGTTCAGGATACCGGCGCGATAAAGGCTATAGAGGTTTCGATGGTCAAGTCACCCGATGATGACCCGAAGCCCACGCCGGTTGAACCCATTGTGACGCCTGAGCAACCCTACAAGCCCGTCATACAGAATAATTCGCCAACTCCCGTACCCGTGCCGCGCCACACGACCGTTACCGCACCTGCATACAATACATCGCCGAGACCACCGCTAGTCGGCCCGTTCTCGCCCACGCCGACCAGAGTTGCCCAAAGCAGACCGGCGGGAAATCCCGGCGGAGCGCTTAACATGGGATCGACAAGCTCTCACGGCGAAAACCTGGGCAGAAGCGGCGCGACGCCGCTAGGTTGGGTGCCCGGCGCATCGAATGGAACTGGTAAGGGATCGGGAAGCGGCGCAGGAGTCGGAAGGCCGGAGCCGGTGCGCGGAGCAGTCGAAGGCCCAGGTCGAGAAGCAGCACCCGCCCCACCCCCTCCAGCGCCGGACGTGGATGTCAGAGTCTGCGCTGAGTCGGGAATGCTCCCCGGCCCATACTGCCTGCACACGGTGGTGAAAGCCTTCCGCCCCGGCAGAGCGCCAGGTTCGGTCTGCACCGTATGCAAGCCAAAATACGTCCTGGCCGATAGATCAGCCCCAGAGTTGATCAGCGGCTCGAAGCATCCGAAATACCCGGAGGAAGCAAAATCTCAGGGCATTCAAGGCGTGGTGGTCGTCGAATACACCATCGACACCGAAGGCAGAACCGTGGGAATCAAGATCACGTCATCATCCCACAACTCGGACCTCGACGAAGCTGCCGTAGAAACTATCAAGTCCCGAAAATACAAACCCGCCGTCCAAGCCGGCATCCCCCGCAATTTCCGCAAACGCGAAACCTTCCGCTTCACCCTCGACAACGGATAACCCACTGGAGAACGTTTCGGAACTGCCTTTGGAAAGTGTAGCCACTCACAAAGTACAGATACCCGTGAGTCTCCTATCCGCTCAGCCTTTCGCCGATTTCTTCGCCTTCTTTAGCTTCTCGGGAGCGATATCGTCCGGGCCGAGGGCATCTTCAAGGGCTTTGACCACCGTCCGAACCGTTTGTATGCGCGCGTATGGCTTGCACTCGGCGGAAACGATGTGCCAAGGAGCGTACTTAGTATTCGTCTCGGCGAACATATCCTCGGCGGCTTTGGTGTAGTCATCCCAGCGATCCCGATTCTCCCAATCGTCAGGGGTAATCTTCCATTCTTTGAACGGATCGGTCTCCCGCGCTTTGAAACGCTTGAGTTGCTCCTCTTTGCTGATCTGCATCCAGAATTTGATGAGAATCGTGCCGTCATCGGTTAGCGAGCGCTCGAAATTGCGAATCTCTTCATAAGCCCGCTTCCAATCACACGGCTTGCAGAAATGCTCTACTCTTTCAACCAGCACTCTGCCGTACCAACTGCGGTCGAATATGGCGATCTCTCCGCGTTCCGGCAGTCGCGTCCAAAATCTCCACAGGTAGTTATGCGCCTTTTCTGCCTCGTCAGGCGGGCCTATCGGCCAGACGTGGCAGCCGCGTGGATCGATCTTTTCAGTAATTCGGAGGATGCTCCCTCCCTTGCCGCTGGCGTCCCGGCCTTCGTACATGATGACGACAGGCACTCCGGCAACCCTCATCCTCTGCTGCAAGCGAACCAGTTTCAATTGCACCTTCGGCAGCTCTTTGAGATATTCCTCAGTACTTATCTTCAGCGACAAATCCACTTTTTCCAGCAATTCATTCACCTCCGGTTGAGCTTGCGTCTATTGTCCACTCAGCACAAGCGTTTGTCAAGTTGTGTTGACGCTTTGGGCTGAATAGCGGTAAGATAGCGATGTTCAGAATAATCACTCCAAGGACATCGATTTGCTAAGGGCTGTTTCCATCACTCTTTGTATCCTCGTTCTTTTGGCGTTGATCCCGATATCTGGCTCCGCGTCGCCGAATGTCACCCTGCGCTTGTGGGGCGGGGGCGACTATGGGATTCCTGAGAAGGACGCGACCGATTCTTGGAGCCGCGCTCAGCGCGCTGTTTTTGAGCGGTTCAAGGAACTGCACCCGGAGATAGACATCGTCAGTGCGAGTGGTCTTAGAATAGACGTGACCAGCCCGGCATTCGATTCCGACTTCCTCCTGGCCATGGCGGGCGGCACGGCGCCGGATGTGATCTATGTGAACTTCCGAAAGCTCGGTAGCTATACCAATCAGGGATTCCTCTATCCGCTCAACGAGTACATCGCAAAAGACCCTCAAGTCATGGATCGAATTATTCCATCAATCCGCCGGGCCATCAATCTTGACGGCACAGTCTACTCCATCCCCTGGGCGCAATACGTTATGGCGCTCTATTACCGAAAAGACCTTTTCAAGGAAGCGGGGATCGACCCGAATAAGCCGCCTAAAACCTGGGATGAATTCTACGAATATTGCAAGAAGCTGACTGTCCCGGAGAAGGGCCAATATGGCTTCGGATGGGCCGCCTATCCTCAAGGGACTCCCTATCACTGGGTGAACTTCGTCTGGGAAGCGGGCGGCGAAGTTGTGGAGCGCGATAGCAAGGGCGATTGGCACGCGGCGTTCAACACGCCTCAGGGCGTTGCCGCTTTGAACTTCTATAGAAAGATGATGTCTGGAGAGTGGGTTCGCCCTTCGGATGGAAAGCATTTCAGGGGAGTGGCCTCTCGAACCAATACTTGGAAAGACGATAGGGATCAGGGAAAGATCGCTATGTGGTTTTCCGATACGTCTGACTCGGTCTCACGAAAGCCCGACGTGGATCCCGATCTGCTGGGCATCGCCGAACTCCCCGCCGGGCCTGGCGGAAAAGCCGCCGCCATCAACGCGGGAATGTGGGGGATGAACTCTCAGATCAAAGACAAGCGCGTCCGAGACGCCGCGTGGGAGTTCATAAAATTCATGGCGGGCGATGAAGCCAACGGCATCCGAGTCAAGGCCTACGTAGAAGCTGGGCTGGACAAGCTGGTGAACCCGGACAAGCTGAAGCAATATGGATACACCGAATACCTCAGAGGAATCCGCAAAGGCTGGCCGGAAGAGATTCGGGATTCGTTCAATCATGGTCACCCCGAACCCTTCGGCAAGAACTGCGAACTGCTTTATACCGAGATGGATTATCCTCTGGAAGCTATAACGCTCGATCCCAAGGCCAATCCGCAGAAACTCCTCGATGACTGCGCGCACAAGATCGATACCAAGATGCTGGGGTACATCCCCAAAGACGTCATGGCGAAGAAGCGCAGAATTGCGTGGTTTGTCTTCGCCATTCTTCTCGCCATAGTCGGCTCTATTGTGGCGATTCAGGTGAAGAAGCTGGCGCAGGCTCATTCCGATGAGAACGCGGAGAGCAGAGTGGTTCGAGGCGGGAAGCGGGTTCACGTCATCGCCTGGATGTTCATGCTGCCCGCCGTTCTCTCCATTCTCATCTGGTCGTATTATCCACTGCTGCGCGGAATGATTATGGCGTTTCAGGATTACAAAATTCTCGGCGCGAGCAGCTTCGTCGGCCTGGACAACTTCATCAGCGCCTTCAGTCAGAACACGTTCTGGATCGGGATAGTGAACAGCATTTTCTACACTTTCCTGAACCTCACGCTTGGATTCTTCGTTCCCATCATGCTTGCTTTTATGCTTAACGAAGTTCCTCGCGGCAAGATGCTCTACCGGACGCTTTATTATCTGCCCGCGATCACAAGCGGTCTCGTAATCATATTTCTATGGAAATGGTTCTACGACCCGACGCCGACAGGGTTATTCAATTCGGTGATCGGCTATTACAATGAAATCGCGATGCAACTCGCCGCTCATATCAGCCCGATGTTCGGCCACCTGCAAATACACACTCAGACCTGGCTGCAAGACCCGAAACTGGCGATGCTTTGCGTTGTCCTCCCCGGCATATGGGCCGGTGCGGGGCCGGGCAGCATCATCTACCTGGCGGCTATGAAGGGGATTCCTGAGGAGATGTACGAGGCAGCCGACCTGGATGGCGCGGGGATATGGAGCAAGCTTTACCGAATCACGCTTCCGTCGCTGAAGCCGCTCATCATTATAAACTTCGTCGGCGCGTTTATTGGCTCATTCAAGGCGATGGAAAACATCTTCGTCATGACCGGCGGCGGCCCGTTGAACCACACCCATACGATTGGGCTAGAAATCTGGTACAACGCCTTCCTCTACCTGAGGTTCGGCTACGCCACCGCAGCCGCCTGGATAATGGGCAGCATGCTCATCGGCTTTACAATGTATCAGTTAAGAATTTTGCGAGATGTTCGATTCTCCGCTGGAGATAAACAGTAGTATTTTACTGTGGTGTTTCGGTCCGCCTAAGGCGGACCGAAACGAAATATCTCAGGTTTCGGGAACAAGTTCCCGAAACACCGAACGATATCAAACGCACACTGTCATCCTGAGCCGTAGCGAAGGATCATCTTCCTAGTTAGGATTCTTCGCTCTGCTAGAATGACAAATTAGAGAGATTACGACAACAACAGTAAGGAATTATCATGTCCCTGATTCCGGAAGTCGGCAGAAAAACCTGGTCAATGCGTACCGTCATCGGATTGCTCTATCTCGTGCTTTCGTTGGGCGCTCTTACGATGATCTATCCGTTCCTGGTCATGCTTTCCACTTCAATCCGAAGTGGGGCTGATCTGAACGACTACACCATCATCCCGAAGTATCTTCACGATGATGGAATGCTCTTCTCGAAATACGCGGAGATCAAGTACGCGGCAAACATGACCAAAATCAACAATCTATACGGCACGGATTTCGTGAAATCGGAGGACATCGCCGCTCCTCAGAAAACGCCTCTCACTCCCGGACAGACGAAATTAGTACAAGATTGGCGCGAATTCCGCAACACACTTGCACCCAAATACACCCTCCCAGGCTTCGGGCCGATTCCACTGCTTACCGCTCCAAGCCGACTGCTGGATATTTACAGAAGCTGGCTGACGATAAAATTCGACGGCGACATTAGCAAGCTGAATAGACAATATCGAGAGGAAAACGTCGGCTTCCAACAGGTATCCGCTCCCCTGGAACGCCCTACCAATCGAGAATGGGCGGCGGACAAAACCAGCAAGATGACCGACTGGCTGGCCTTCAAGAAAACTCTTTCTCAGGATGATCTCAACGTAGTCGCCTGCGACCCGCTCTTCTCCAATTTTCTGAAACAGAGTAAGTATGACGGCGATATAAAAAAACTAAACGCGGCGTATGGAACAACTTATAAGTCTTTCAATGACCTTCATCTCTCCCGCGTCCTGCCGACAGATTCAGGACAACGAGAAGATTTCACAGTTGTAATGCACGCAAATCCAGGACACGAAACGGCTAAACCACTCAATGAATTTCACGTCTCTCGTATCCTACCGGCGAGTAAAAGCCAGCAAGCCGATTGGGAAGATTTCGTCAGGACGGTGCTGCCATTCCGCTATATGGGCCTCTCATCCAAAGCGCTGCCGGTCTATCGTCAGTATCTATCAGCGCGGTATGGGGGCAATGTATCCAAATTCAATGAAACGTACAAGACCACATATGCCTCTTTCAAAGAAATCTCTCTGCCCGCCGAATTGCCATCCGCCGGAATTCCTCTATCCGATTGGAAGGAATTCATAGCAAAAGCAGTACCAATTGACGATATAAGCGCGGAAACCGCCGAGAACTCATTCCGTCAATATGTGCAGGCAAAATACAAGAACATCTATGCAATCAACAAAGCCTACAGAACGCGCGCGATGCGCATCGAAGACCTATCCCCTCCTTTTTCCCTCTCAGACTGGTCATACGTGCAGGAGCACCGGACGGATTTGCAGAAGCACTTCATCACCAGAAACTACGCCATGGTACTAGGCTACATCCTTTTCCACGGTCGGGCGGTCTTGAACACGTTTATCTTCTGCCTGGCGGTCATCCTGACCCACCTCATCGTGAACCCGCTCTGCGCATACGCTCTCTCGCGCTACAACTTGCGCTACGCCTACAGGGTGCTGCTCTTCCTGCTGGCGACGATGGCGTTCCCGGCTGAAGTGGCCATGATCCCAAATTTCCTGCTGCTAAAGCAACTAAACCTCCTGAACACCTACTGGGCGCTGGTTCTACCCGGCATGGCAAGCGGCTTTTCGATTTTCCTGCTCAAGGGATTTTTCGACAGCCTTCCGAAGGAGTTATACGAAGCGGGGATACTCGACGGCGCGTCCGAGCCGATCATGTTTTGGAAGATAACCATGCCGCTATCAAAGCCCATCTTCGCAGTGATAGCTCTGCAATCGTTCGTGGCGGCCTACGGCGCTTTCATGTTCGCATTCCTGGTCTGCCAGAACCCGAAGATGTGGACAATGATGGTCTGGCTCTACGAACTTCAGATCACCGCCCCAAAATACATCACCATGTCGGCACTGACAATAGCGGCAATTCCAACGCTCCTGGTATTCGTCTTCGCCCAAAACGTAATCATGAGAGGCATAATCCTGCCAAGTTTCAAATAGGCGAGATATTAGCCATCACGCAAACCACCGCTGAACTGTAGGGGCGGCCTGTCCCGGAGAAAATCGGGAGTCTCTGCGCCCGCCCGAAAGATCGGTGGTGTTTCGGTAGACTACTCGCTTCCAAAATAGGTTTTGGTGATGGAGAAGCCTCGAAGAGACGGCAGATATTAGCCACGGGTGAAGCCCGAAGGGCGTAACCCGTGGAAAGTCGGACAAAAGGAATCCCAAGCCCCGAAGGGCCGACAGAATTCGTTCGATTGTATGCCTGAGGGAGATTTCCTGCCGCTCCTTCGGGGCTTGGAAATATGTTGGAAATGGGGTCCACGGGTTGCGTCCCTCGACTGCGCTCGGGACTTCACCCATGGCTAATATCTTTCGCCCTTTCAGGGCTTTTGCGGTCTTGTAGACGGGATCACAGGAGGATTGCCGATTTTCGCGAAGCGAAATATCGCCTGTCCCCAATATCACTCATCTGGAGGCAAAAAATGGACAGTCATGGGTACATCGCACCATGTTGACATGACGCTGAGGGCCGTTTCGGGACAAGGATGTCCCGAAACAACGAAAACCAGTAGGTTATCCTGCGCACTTCGCATCACGTCTCGGCATAAACGAAGACCCTGTCACTGGCGTTGCCATCTGTTGCCTTGCTCCTTATGAATCGACAGAGTTCATTACCGAATCCTATCGCAACGCACTGAGAGCGGCGAGGACGTTGGTCAGTGTATGCACCAGCCAACCCGGAAGTATACTTCCTGATCTGAATCGAAGCCAACCTTGAAGCCATCCTGCCGTGAATACCACAATGAAGATTGGCCAGATAGCTTTGCCGAAATACAGTAACAGCAGATGAGGAAGTAGGAAGACCGATGCTTGTACAAGATTGCCTGCGGCAAATCCGAATCGCCGGAACAACAGGCCTCCCAGAAAACCCCGAAAGAATACCTCTTCGCCCAAGGCAATGTAGAACGCTTCGTTAATGGAAATGAGCCACACTGAGTGGAGGGTGAACCGCCACCCTGTGTAGATCGAGTGCCCTTGCAGCAAACCCGCGGGGATGAACCGAAACGCCACCAAAGCCGCTACAGCTAAGATTACACAAGCGCCTGTAGCAAGCAAAAGGTCTTGCGCTCTGCAAGTGGTCCAACCCAGATCCTTAAGCGATGATCCAATAGAGTGCTTGCGGCCGCCCATCCTCCAAGCGATGAACAGGAGCGACGGAATCGTAAACATAATCAGCTGAAAAGGAATTTTCAAATATGCCTCCAAGATTGAGTCGAGTGTCAATACAGACATTGATGCCTTTATGCTATTCCGTCTCCAAGAAAAACGCCCTGACGTCTTCTATCCGGTGGGTGATGGGGCATTGGGGGAGGAAGCGGAGGAATTCTCGGCCGTACATCTTTTTGAGCAGGCGGGAATCCAGAATCGCCACCACGCCTCTGTCTTTTGAGGTTCTAATCAGTCGCCCAAAGCCTTGTTTCAGACGCATCTGGGCTTGGGGCATGGAGTATTGGGTGAACCAGTCGCCGCCTTCTTCGGTTATCATGTCTACTCTCGCGCGGTTTGTGGGCGTGTCCGGGGCGGCGAAGGGCAGCTTATCGATGACCACGCAACTCAACGCCTCGCCTCTGACATCCACGCCTTCCCAGAAGCTGTGAACCCCGAAGAGGCACGCTTGCGTGTTCTTGAGAAATTCTTCTACGAGCAACTCGTTCGACATGTCGCCCTGTTTTAGCATGACGTAAGGCAACCTGCCGATTAACCTCTCGAACACCGCGTTCATCATGCGATAGGACGTGAAGAGAAGAAACGCCCGCCCATCGGAAGATCGCACGATGCTCTCTATCTCATCCGCCACGCTGTCGGCGTAGGCCGGTTTCTCTGATGGAAATTCGAGGTTTTTCGGGATGTAGAGAAGGCATTGGCTCTGGAAATCGAACGGGGAATCTTCCATTATCTCCACGCACTGCGTGAGTCCCAGCCGCCCTTTGATATAGCTGAACTTGCCCGAACTGGTGAGTGTCGCGGAGGTCAGCACGGCGGTATCCACCTGATCCCAGAGCAAATCTCTCAGAATACCCGCCACGCTTAGCGGGGTGTAGCGCAAATAGCAGTTGGACGACTTATGCCCCGCGAATCTCTCTCCCCAGCGGAAATGCCCCTCCGCCGGGCCGAAGAAGATTTCGGTGATCTGGTCTCGCAGACGCTCGCACATCCTCTGGAGGCCATCTATCCTGTCCGCCAATTCGGGAGCGCCGGTCGTGTCCTTGTCCGCAAGCTCCGCGTGAAGACCGTCCAGAACGGAACTGAGTGAAGATGCAATTCCCTGCACCTGCTCCAAATTCTCCTGGTCATGAACATCGCTGAAGAAGAATTCCGGCTTTCGGCTGCCGGTGAAGGCTGAAAAGAGTCTATCATTCATCTCTTCCATCGCCTGAATCCTTTGGGGATTGAGCGTCATATCCCGCGTGCGGCGGATACGCGCCACCAGGCCGGGGACTTCGTGCATGTTGCATTCAACGCCAAAGACCTTCGTCGCCACGTCTTCGATATGGTGCGCCTCGTCGAAAATCACTGCGCTGTAATCGGGCAAAATCCCCGAATTGCTGTCCGCCGTGCGAATAGCCAAATCATTCAGGAACAGGGAATGATTCGTAACAATGATATCCGCCTCCGCGCCGAGTTTGCGCATTTTGTAATAGAAACATTTGTAGAACCAGCGGCACTGATTCCGCCGACATCTGTCCTGATTGGCGCAGATATCCGACCAGCCGGAGAAGTTGAAATCCAGTTCGCTAACATCGCCCGTTTCAGTTTCCAGACTCCATCGCTGCAAACGGGAGATATTAGGATCGCCGATGAGCGATAACTGTGATAGTTCGGCGTCGAAGCTGTTCAGGCAAAGGTAATTACTCCGGCCCTTCATCAGTGCCGTTTTCATCCTGAGGTCGGGAAAGATTTGCTGGAGAAACGGAATGTCTTTCGTCATCAACTGAGACTGTAGGTAGAGAGTATGAGTTGAGATGACAACTTTCTTGCCACTCTGAGCATGTCCAATAGCCGGGAGCAAATAAGCCAGACTCTTGCCGACCCCCGTTCCCGCTTCGACGATGCAATGCTTCTTGGATGCCAGCGCCCTGGCAATTCCAAGTGCGGCCTCTCTCTGTTGCGGGCGAAATTCATAACCAGGCAGATGCTGCGCAATAAGCCCATCGGGGCCAAAAATAGTCTTAAGATTCAACGTGTACAACCTGTCAAAAGTTTGTAGATACCAAGGCTAATTATAGAGGTTAAGGAGTTCCGTGTCCACGGCGTAACTGCTCATGAAAGATGAGGACTAGATTCATCGCTCTGGGGACAGTCCACTATTTTCGCTACGCAGGCTTCGGAAAAATGGGACAGTCCCCGACGCTCACATCAACTGTACTCCACGGCAGAACCTAGGATTACGCGAGACTAGACATGTAGAAAGGGCCTTGAGAATTGGTCTCAAGGCCCTTTTGTTCTAATTGCAACTGACTTCGAATTAATGCGCAATCTTCTGATCAACGTAAATCGCATGATCCGTCGTGATCCACTCCATACCAGCATCGTTCAGCGCAGCCTTCAGCTTCCAGTTCTGAGCGCCCTGTTCGCCTACTATAGCCGGTTTCTTGCCCAGCGTATCGGCATTGGCGATGACCACCAGCCCATAGCTCTCAGATATAGATTGCAGCGATGAATAGAGACCCGAGTGGCTCTGAGTATGACTCCGAATATCGATAGTCGGATCGCTCATATCTTTCGGTAACAATCCTCGATACGCCGGCGGGATGAAGATAATCTGTGAGAATGTCCTATCTCGATATCGCCAGGTCACGAGCAGGTTCACGCATCGCTCCCCGGATTGTGATCTGTCTATGATGACCGGCACCTGAATCGGCATCTGTGACGTAATGGTACCTTGCCATACCACCGGCAGATCCGGGCCATCCGAGTCCAGGCCATATTGGCCATCGGGAAGCAGATATACAGATGACGCTATCCTGTGGTACAACTCTCCTGTCAGATAAGCTCGCTCATTCACCATTAGAGTAATATCGTATAGCATCCGACCATCGCTATTCAGCTTCGGATTGACTGAAACCCACATTGTGTTTCGTCCAAGCTTGCGATTCAGCCAGGCTTCTTTTTGGCTCGAATCTCCGACATCAATGCCCTGAGTATCTGAAGAACTTACTGAAGGCGGCTGAATGCCTGTTGCCAGGTTTTGGTTCAATGCATTATGCATTTTCTCCCCACCGAACAGCAGCATTACCACAAGAACGAGGGCTGCGCCCGCAAACGAAACCGTGCGTGAGCACTTGAGTTGATCGAAAATCGAAAACAGCGACCAGGTGTTCTCTTTTTTGGGATGCGTGCGCTCATGTTGTAGTCGCGCCGCGCGCATAACTATGGAGTGGCGGAAGTCAAACGGTGGGGCAATTTCCGGCATAGCATCCAAGAGCCGATACATTGTCCTGAATTGCTCATAATCACGACCGCAGGCAGCACATCCTTTGATGTGCTCGCTAATCGTGATCATCATAGCCTGGTCTAGGCTACCATCCAAATATTCGAAAAAAAATTCTTTTGTTTTTTCACATTGCATAAAACATACCCCCAATGTTCGGGGGGACGAACACCGATGTTACAAGTATCTTCAATGATACTTCAAAAAACGCTCATGCATTTCCCGATGGTCTTTACCCGAACACTGCTAACTTACAATTGTTCGACGGCATCACGTTTCAAAAAGTTCCCGAACAGGTTGAAGTTTCTCCCTAAGAGCAAGCCGCGCACGATTGAGTCTGGATTTTACCGTGCCGATAGGCAGCTCTACTATCTCAGCAATCTCTTCGTAAGATTTACCATGCACGTGGAATAAGAGAATCATAATCCTTTGGTAATCGGGCAATTGGAGGATGGCCGCTTGAATCGCTTCATTTCGTTCCGCGGTTTCGATCTGCTCCAATGGGCCAGGCGATGTATCTTCTATCTGGCGGGCTACTGAACTCTCTTCCAAATCGATATATTCGTCCAGAGGGATGTTGACGTGCGCTCTCGTTCGTTTTCTGTGATCGAGATACAGATTGGTGACTATTCTGAAGAGCCACGTGGAGAAGTTGGAATCGCCCCTGAAGCTTTCTATTCCCTGAAAAACTTTGATGAAAGCTTCGCCCGCTATATCATTCGCGTCGTCATAGTTGCCGGACATGCGGTACGCGAAGCCATACACTTGCTTTTCATACCGATGAACGAGTTCATCGAATGCCGACAGGTCGCCATTCTTGCATCGCTCTATAATGGGTCTATCATCTTGACGAACAGCTTCCGTTCGCTTATCGGTTCGCACGAAACTGCGCTCCAGTCTTCCTACCCGTTCCAAAGTCTAACCCTACCGCTTCTAAACCTTCGAGAATATCTTAAAACTCAAGAAATAACTTAACTGAATGAGCCGGGTAATAGATACCCTTCCTAATGATATATTCTACACTCACTCCACATTTCCTTCCAGCAAGCGCTTGTGTCGGTCGTCAAAGCCGCAACCGCTTTTTTGTCGGTGCCATTGTCGATTGCGTTTGAATATGTTATATTTTCACTTAAGCGGTTTGTGAATAGTTCGCGCTGAGCGCGGAATCCGCTGAAATGAATTTTACTTAAAGGAGCATACACATGCAGGATCATCAATTCTTGCTTAGCCCAAAAGAAATGCCCCGGAAATGGTACAACATAGCGGCCGATCTGGGGGAACCAGCGCCTCCACCGCTAAACTCGCAGACCAAACAGCCCGCCGGTCCCGGAGATCTTTCTCCTATTTTCTGCGATCCTATCATAATGCAGGAAGTGGCGACGGAGAAGTGGATAGATATTCCGGATGAAGTCCTCGATGCTCTCGCCATGTGGCGGCCTACCCCGCTTTATCGGGCGATTCGCCTCGAACAGGCGCTTGGAACTCCGGCTAAGATTTTTTACAAATATGAAGGCACCAGCCCCGCCGGAAGCCATAAGCCGAATACCGCTATCCCTCAGGCGTATTACAACAAGATTTCAGGCATAAAGCGACTCGCGACCGAGACCGGCGCAGGTCAGTGGGGCAGTTCTCTTTCGCTCGCTTGTCAGATGTTCGATCTGGAATGCACTGTTTATATGGTGAAGTGCAGTTTTCAGCAAAAGCCATATCGACGCTCTATGATGCACACCTGGGGCGGCACTGTATATGCGAGTCCCAGCGACAAGACTCAGTATGGGCGCAAGGTGCTGGAATCCGATCCTGATTGCCCCGGCAGCCTTGGAATTGCCATCAGTGAGGCGATTGAGGATACCGTGACCTCAAAAGATACGAAATATGCGCTGGGAAGCGTCTCTAACCACGTGCTTCTTCACCAGACCATAATCGGGCAGGAAGCCAAACTTCAGATGGAGAAGGCGGGAGCGTATCCAGACGTGGTGATTGGTTGCGTTGGCGGCGGCAGCAATTTCGCGGGCATCGCGTTTCCGTTCCTTGAGGACAAGCTCTCAGGCAAGTCGAAGAACCTCCGAACGCTGGCCGTGGAGCCAAGTTCCTGCGCCTCACTCACCACTGGGGAATACATCTATGACTATGGGGATACCGCTCAGATGACCCCGCTTTTCAAGATGTATTCTTTGGGAAGCGATTTCGTGCCCCCAAGCATCCACGCGGGAGGTTTGAGGTATCACGGGATGGCGCCGCTGCTCAGTTTCGCGTACAACAAAGGGCTGGTGGAGGCCATCGCGTATGGGCAGAATGATATTTTCGCGGCAGCCGTGCAGTTTGCGCGATGCGAGGGGATCATTCCCGCGCCGGAATCATCGCACGCGATCAAGGCGGCGATCGACGAGGCGTTGAAGGCGAAAGAATCCGGCGAGCCAAAGACAATTCTGTTCAACCTGAGCGGCCACGGTCACTTCGACATGGGCGCTTATGATCTATATCTTTCCGGCAAATTGCCGAACGATTAGTCTTAATTTAATCTATCGCAGAACAAAGTAGTGGAGCACCTCCGCGTGCTCCCGCCCCAATTTGGCGACGAACACCGGGGACGAGCGGGAGGACGCGGAGGTCCTCCCCTACGATACGCCCTTTTGAATTTTCGGGACAAGGGTGTCCCGAAACAACGAAAATGACAAACTAGAGAAATTCCCGTGAAACTGAACTGTTTCTCAGCCTAGCCTTTTCTCCACAAACTCCCAGAATTCGCTCTGATCGTTCAGTCTCAATTCTATGCGAAGCACTATCACCGGCTGGAAGAACTGTCCGGCATTCAGCTTGACCGCATCCTTCTCCGTAGTGACTATCAAATCGCAAATAGTGTCTGATGCTTGCCTGTTGATATGTCGGATATCGGCTGCTGAATATGAATGATGGTCGGGAAAAGATTCCTTGGCAACCAAGACCGCGCCAAGCGATTCCAGCGTCGCCGCAAACGCCGCCGGATTTCCTATGGATGACAGCGCAAGCACCTTCTTGTTTCGGAAAGCGCTCAACTCAAATGTCGAATTACCGATCAGTTTGTGCGCGCCTGCGGGCTTGAAAGTGCCGACAAATACCTCCGCCTGCCGCGCAATCCTATGAACCTCGGATATGGCCTTCTCCGAGACTTCCGGTTCGCAATCACCGGTGATCAGCACGCAATCCGCTCTCCTCAGCGCGCCGACCGGCTCTCTGAGCTTTCCGGCCGGGAGAGTTCGCCCATTGTCAAACAAATTGTTCGCATTGATGAGGACGATATCCAAATCCCTGTGCAGCTTCCAAACCTGAAAGCCGTCGTCAAGAACCAAAACATCCGCGCCGAAGTCCCGAATGGCTATCTGGCCGCTCTCGAAACGATCCTTGCCCACGAGCACCGTCACCCCAGGCATCGCGGATGCCAGCATCGCAGGCTCATCCCCTGATCTCAGTGGACTCATGAGCAACCGCTCACCATCCGACACAATCCCTAACCGCCCGCTAAGAGATCCGCCATATCCATAACTCAGCACACCCGGCTTCCATTTCCGCGAATTGAGTCCCCGACATATGTATTCCACGGTCGGAGTTTTCCCAGTGCCGCCGACCGTTATGTTGCCCACGCTTATGACCGGCTTATCCAGTTTCTTCGCCCGGCGAATGCCGATCCTAAACGGGAGCAGATAACTCCAGATAACTAGCCTGTAAACCATCGATAAAACAAGAAGTATGCCGCGCGCGATCTTTGCCGCCACATCGCGACGTTCTCCATAAACAATGGATTCCAAGCGAGTGACAATAGACTTATCAGCATCCGATTGTGTCACTTCCGAGTCCCCGATTCCACCAGCCCGGCGATCAGCTCGGCGCACCTGATCGATGCGCCTTGATTCTCCGCGACCAATCTCTTACACGCCGATTCGATATCAGCCAACCGACCTGGGGCTGAGAGCAACTCAAGGCCAGTTGTCGCCAATTCTTCCGCGTCCTGCACTTCAAAACCGACTCCCGCGGATATTGCCATCTGGGCGATGTCGCGAGTCTTGAAAGTGTGAGGCCCAAAGATCACCGGCTTTCCCTGCAAAATCGGCTGGACCAGGCTGTGGCCGCCCTTTGGGATCAGGCTGCCTCCCACAAATGTTATCTCTCCGAGAGCATATACCGACGCCAATTCGCCGTAGCTATCTAGGACAAGCACATCGCAGTTTTCCGAAAAGGTTTCCTTTCTGGATCGCGAAGCACACTTGAATCCCTTGGATTCGGCAAAAGCGCGTATCTCATCTCCACGTTCGATTTGTCTAGGAGCAATGACGAGCCGAAGATCGCCTATTGCCTCGCGCATCTTCTGAAAAGCCGTCAGCACCGGTTCATCTTCGCCGGGATTAGTGCTTCCGGCCACGAAAACAGGTTCGCCATTCGTCAGCCCCATAGCCATTCTCAATTCCCGCACAGCTTCTTCCGATAATCGGCCACCTTCCTGGTCGAACTTCGTGCTGCCGACAACTTTTATCGATTCCGGTCTAGCGCCCATAACTTTTATGCGCTCGGCGTCGGTCCTGGTCTGCATCCAACAATGATCTATGTTATGCGTAGCCCAGGACATGAGCCAGCCAGCCCACCAGTTGCGTTCAATGCTTCTATCCGAAATGACTCCGGTGGTGAGGATGGTGGGGATGCCTCTTTGTTTCGCGGCGGCAAGCAGATTCGGCCAAATCTCCGCTTCTACCATGACGAAGACATCCGGACGCATCCGATCCAACGCCCGATTCATAAACATTGAATAATCGAGAGGCAGGTAGGCTATCGCATCGGCCGATTTCGCCGATTTGCAGGCCATTGCGTTTCCCGTCTGAGTGACGGTGGTCATCAGAATGATCGCATCCGGAAGTAGTCGGCGCAATTCTTCCTGGATCGGAAGAGATGCCACCACTTCGCCGACGGAAGCCGCATGTATCCAGACCAGTTTCTTTCCCTCAGGCCGGTCCGCGAATCTGGGGAGCGCGCCCAGATTCTCTCTCCAGGATTCGTTCGATTTTTTGCTCACCAAAATACGCCAGATATATACCGCCAGGAGCACCGGTGAGGCAACTGCGAGAAGAGTATTATAAATTATCCCGGTAAATCTACTGGGTTGCCCTTCTTTCACCATGCTCTGCGCTTCCATCTCGCATTTATCCAGCGCTGCCCTGATGACTTCTCCGGGGTTCTCCCCTTTGGCTCGAATATCCGCGATATGAATGGGTTCACCAAAGACTATGGCGCATTTTGTGAAGGGCAGCGGAATCAAGTAGCTGTCCCATGCGCTCATGAGCTTTCTCGGACTTGCCCCCACTCCCAGCGGAATGATGGGGCATCCAGTGCGCTCAGAGAGGAAGATAGTGCCACCCTGGACTTCGTGGGTCGGTCCTTTGGGGCCATCCGGGGTGATGGAGAGAATTCCGCCTTCTTCTATCTTCTTGCAGGCGATGAGGGCCGCTTTTATTCCACCGCGATGAGAGGATCCCCTGATTATCCGGTAGCCGAAGCGACTAACTATCCCCGTCTGAATCTCGCCGTCCCGAGAAAGAGAGGTTATAGCCCAGATGCCCATGCCCCGGCAGAGGTATTCAGGCATGAGAGTGCGCCCGTGCCAGACGGCCATGATGAAGCCTTTGCCCGAACATGCAAGCTCCGTTACGCGCTCATAGCCGACCGTTTTGATGCGAGCGGTGCGTCCCATGAAATGAATGAGCAGCCAGCCAAAGAGGGACATGAGCCTTATTGTGAACTTCTCCACAACCTTTCTCACGCCTTTAGCCCCCCAGCCGCGTTCTGCTCCGACTTTCCGCCTTTGCTTTGAACCGTATATAATTCGGCATAGAGTCCGCCGAGCGACATAAGCTCGCTGTGATTTCCTGACTCGATTATCCGGCCCTGTTTCATGACCAATATTTTATCCGCGTTGACTATTGTGGAGAGCCTGTGCGCGATCACTATGGTTGTCCTGTCACGCATCAGGCGCTCCAGCGCTTCCTGGACCACGGCTTCCGAAGCCACATCCAGGGATGACGTCGCTTCGTCAAGAATGAGCAGCTTCGGGTTTTTCAATAACGCCCGCGCGATTGCCACTCTTTGGCGTTCTCCGCCTGAAAGTCGCGTGCCACGCTCTCCGACCAGAGTATCGTAACCTTCAGGCAGTTTACGAATGAATTCGTGGGCGTTGGCGGCCTTGGCCGCTTCAATGATTTCATCGTCGGTCGCGCTCATGCGGGCGTAAGCAATATTCTCCTTTATGCTGCTGCTGAAGAGAATAGTCTCCTGCGGCACTATACCTATTTGGTTACGAAGAGAGGCGAACGTAACCGTCCTGACATCTACACCGTCTACGAGCACAGATCCCTCGTTTATTTCGTAGAATCTGGGAATGAGATTTGCAATTGTAGATTTACCTGCCCCACTCGGCCCAACAAGAGCTATCTGCTGCCCCGGCTGGGCGAGGAAAGAGACGTGCTCGATCACTTTTCTGCTGCGGTTGTAGCCAAAGGAGACATCAACAAACTTCACCTGTCCCAGGATAGGCGGCAGCACGGTAGCATTCGGCGCGTCGCGGACCTCCGGAACTTCATCGAGAACGGCGAAGAGTCTTTCAGCCCCTGCCAGCGTTTGGTTGTAAGTGATATTTATCCTTCCGACGTCTCTTACCGACATGGAAATTCTATCGAGCACAACAAGGAAGGCTATCAGACTTCCCGATGTAAAACCGTGGTTTTGCACCATTCTGCCGCCGTACCAAAGAATGAAAGCTATTGCGGCTACGCCTATGACTTCAAGGGTCGGGGAAAGCATCGCGTTGCGACGGGCAGACCGCATGGCGGATCGATAAGTCTTCTGATTTTCACGAGCGAATCTCGATACTTCATAATCCTCCATTCCGAAGGACTTGACCACTCTAATGGCGGAAAGAGCTTCTTGCGTCACCGCGGCGATGTCTGCCAGGTTAAGCTGCAAGACCTCTGTCAATCCCTTCATGCTCGATCCGATGCGCTGGATGGTGTAGACCATGAAGGGTAAAACCGTCACGGATATGAGCGCCAGACGCCAGTTCCACCAAAAGATAATCGCCAGACAGCACACTATCATCATTGGAGATTGGATAGCCTGCACTATTTGTGGAGCGGCGCCCTGAACCAAACCGACGTCGTTCGTCATACGCGACATGAGATGCCCGATTTTTGTTCTCTCATAGTAACCCAGTGAAAGCTGTTGCAGATGAGCGAACAGCTCATTGCGCATCCTGATAGCCACTTTTTGAGTAGCAGAGGAGACGAAAAATGCCTGCCCATAGGAGAATATCCACTTTGCCATATGGATCAACACAATCAGGACTGAAACCATGGCAAGCATGGAAGGTGGCTTTCCTGCCAAGGCAACACAGATCTTCGTGAGGACTGAGCAGAGAAATTTGGTCAATTGGTTGAGATCGGCGGTATTCTTGTTGAGGGCGGCGTCGGCGACATCTTTAATCAAGTAAAAAAAGTAAGTTTGAAAGGCGGAAACGATTATGGTGCATACCATGCCAAGCACAAACAGCTTGGTGTAGGGGATAAAATACGCGGCCAAGCGTTTCGAAATATTCGGCGACACAGGCGTCTTTCCCGGTTTTTCATTATTGGCTTG
>Ga0182027_10002999_pt1 | contig 27054 bp, 24 predicted proteins | sample 712E1DmetaG_FD_121300 | JGI IMG/M metagenome (GOLD analysis project Ga0182027, IMG submission 121300) | Permafrost microbial communities from Stordalen Mire, Sweden - 712E1D metaG (Illumina Assembly) | ecosystem: Environmental > Terrestrial > Soil > Wetlands > Permafrost | place: Sweden...
ACAAAAATTCATATTTTAATGCAATACAGTTGTGTTTAAGATTACTGAGATGTATTATCAAAAGAGATACTCTAATTTCAGGTATGATGTCTAAAAATTTGTTGTCTATCGTCTCTAAAGTTCTTCCTCTCAGGGTTGCCTACGCACACTGTGATATTCCGTGTGGCATTTATGATCCGAATAGGGCTCAATTAGCAGCGCACACAATAATTAGAATGACTGAGCTCTTGAGGGGATTGGTTAACGACGATAAGATAAAATTAGGACACGATATTGCCAGAATGACTTCGGTTAAAGAAGAGCACGTTGATGTAGTTGAGCAGGAATTAAGCACGTTGGAAGATGACTATTTTAAAGAGGAGCATTTTAAGGAATTTCCTGAATTAAAAGAATTTTTTTCCGGCGCATCGAAACTTTTAAGTAAAGTAAGACAGAATATTGACTTGGAATCGGCGGACTTGCTGCTTGAAAATATTCTAAAAATTTCCGAGATATTTTATAAAACTAAAAAATTTGAACCCGTTCGTTTAAAATCTCCGTATCCAACCTTACGGAAAATTGTCACATATAAGTAATGCTTCTTTTTCGAGTTAAAATTATCGGTCACAGTATGGAGCCAACTTTAAGAAATAATCAAACGGTTATAGCCAGTTTGATTCCATATTTTTTTAGAAAGCCGAAAGTGGGAGATATTGTTGTTGTGCAGCGCGTAAAATGTATAATTAAAAGAATTGCAAAGATCAAGAAAAACAACATTTATGTAGTTGGTGATAATAGTAGTAAAAGTACCGACAGTAGAAATTTTGGTTGGGTGAACAAAAAAGAAATTATTGGGAAAGTTATTATTTAAATTTAATATGTCATTATTCTGGATTACAAATATAATTTTATTATTAATAATCTTTTTTTTGTGCGTGATGTTTTCTATGTTTTGGCCGCCGGATAGTCCCTGGGCTCCCTGGTGGAGGACTAGCAAAAAAGTAGCCCGGGCAATGTGTTTTTTGGCAAAAGTCGGGAAAAATGACATTGTTTATGATTTGGGATGTGGTGATGGCGAAGCTCTCAATATTGCCGCAAGAGAATTTGGAGCCAAAGGTGTAGGAATAGAGATAGATCTGTTGCGGTATTTATTTTCCAAAATTAGATTTAAAATTAATGGATATGGCAAAAAAATTTGCATTATTAAGAAAAATTTTTACGATGTAAATATTTCTTCCGCGTCGGTAATATTTGTCTACCTTGTTCCAAGAGCTCTTGAAAGACTAAAGCCAAAATTTTTAAAAGAATTAAAAAACGGAACTTTGGTAGTAAGCTTTAGATACAAAGCAAATTTGCCTTTTGTAGCTTACGATGAGGAAAATGACATATATCTCTACGAAATAAAAAAGTGACTTACTTCAATAGCATTTGAATAAATTTATCCTGTTGGCATCTCCCTCCTGGAAAACCGGTAGACTAAGAATTTCTTTACAGTTTTTATAAATTACCTCTTTTTCCAAAATAATATCGTCCAGAATATCCTGTTTAATTCCGTATTTGGGATAATCGGCTCCATGTGTAATGACGATAGTCTTACTTGTCACGGCTTTGGCAGTAAGGTATTTTTTATTATAAATATTTCTAATAAAGAAATATTCATGAGCTTCATTAACATTTTCCAAGGCAGGAATATCCGTAATAGCTATCAGAGAGGGGGTTATATCGGTTACTCCATATAAAAACTTAGGATTTTGGGCCTTAATTGTTTTTAGAATAAGATCAAAATTTTCTATTTTTCCTACATTCCTATAACTTGAAAGATATGTATACATGTTTAATAAAACAAAAAATAAAATAATTGTCGGAATTACAAATCGTTGTAAATTTATTTTTGCCTTAAAGTAAGACTCCAGTTCATAATAAGAAAGACATAGGAAAGGAATTGAAAAATTAAGATAAAGGTAATAGATGTCTTGATATCCGAAAAAAAACAAAATAGAAAAAATTGATACCAGTCCGAAAAGAGTATTTTTTTTAATATTTAAGAGATTAAATAAAAGGAGAATAGAAAGGAAAAAATCTTTAGTAATAAAAAACCAGAGAATGTTCGCTTTTACTAATCCTACGGGCCGGATAAGTGAAAAGCCGAACGTATCGGAAATTAATTGTTTTGGAGACAGAACCAAAGATGGCAATAGTGTTATTAAACCGGTTATTGCTGATGTTATGCACAATTTGATTAAACCCTTCCAATCTTTTTTAATGGCAAGAAAAGCAAAAAAGGAGATAAAAACTGGAATAAAGTAAGCTTTTGTAGAAACGGAAAGAGCGATAAATATTCCCGACAATAGAATATTCTCTTCTTGTAGGAAGAAATAACTTAACACAGCGAATAGTGTTGCCGTAAAGATACCGGTTTGATGATCCGAAGTGGATAAAACTATGAAAGAGAAAATATACAAAATCGAACTAAATATCGAAGCTAGATAATTTTTTGTTTTTTTGTAAGTGATTAAATATATGAGAAAGGTAATTGCCGCTACCTCAATACCGGAGGTAAAATAGAAAAAATAGATATCCTTATTGGTCAACAAATAATAGAAGCAGGAAACATAAGAAAAGAACGGAAAATCAGAAAAAAAGAAATCCTTGTACGGTATTTTGCCGTGGAACATTAGATGAGCGATATTAAAGTAAGTATTCGTATCGGATAAGCGTATGCTATTATTGCTTAACTTTATTGCTAAAAAAGAAAGAATTAGAAGAAAGAGGAATAGGATCTTTTTCATTTTTTGATTTTGAGGATCATCCATCTGATTTTATCCAACAGCTTGTACCCGATATAAAGTGAGGGATTTATAATCAGATCGAAGCTTCCCAGGAACTCGACGTGTTTTGGTCCATAACCTTCTTTGAATCGGTGAAATCCATACCATGGGTCATTTTTGTCGGGATTTTCATTATTTAAGGCTCCCCACATATCAAATTTTTTGAGTCCTAATTTCTTTCCGAATTTTATTGCCTCCCACATCATGAGATTAGATGCCATTGTTTCCCTGTGTAGGGCCGATGACGCACCATATGGATAATAAAGGGTGTCTTTATAAATGAATAAAATCCACGAAGCGAGAATTTCTTCGTTATATTTTGCCAAAAAGAGATGCGCAGTTAATTTGTCGGCATCTATTTTTTGAGATTTTAATGTTTCCCACATTAAGGCATGATATTTTTCCGTGTGGGCATAAAATCCCTGTCTGCTAGTTGTCTCCTCAGTCAACCTAATATATTTTTCGAAAGCCTTCTCGGAGTGGTCTTGAACGATTTTGACCCCATGTTTTACTGCCACTTTTATGTTATATCTGGTCTTTGGGTGCATGTTTTTCAATAATTCTTCTTCGCTTTTTGTTAAATCAAGAACAAAAGTATATTTGGTGAATAACGGGTGAGCGGCGGGCGATAATCCCAGAGCCTTGATCTTTGATCTTTGATCTTCATCGGCAACTGTGTTTGGTTCAAGTTGAATAAAGATACATTTTTCTTGTTCGCCGATTGCTTTAAGTTCGGAAATCATTTCTATGGTTGGTAGCGGGCCTTTTGGAACATAACCGATTGTCCAAGGAGTGTGGGGAATCCTGTGGATTGTCATTTGGAAATCATTTGTTTTTATCACTTTTATCCCGGTTTTTTTCCTAAATTCTCCCCATTCAGTAGACTGTAGGGGATGAGAAAATGGTTGATCTTTCATATTGATGTGTCCTGCGATTCTTGAATCAAATGTATATTCTTCTCTATTATATTCTCAGGAAGCTCTAATATAAACCTGGAAATTATGTTGGATACTCTTTGGCCAAAAAATATTCTCTTTCTGGCGTAAGTTAGAAAGAGCCGCTCTTTGGCTCTGGTCATCCCGACATAACAAAGTCTTCTTTCTTCTTCAAGTTCATTTTTGTCCATCAGGGATCGGGAATGAGGAAAGATGCCCTCTTCCATTCCCACCATAAACACATAAGGAAATTCCAAACCCTTTGCGGCATGTAATGTCATTAGCGTCACCGCATCTTTAGCGTTTTTATCCTGCACATATTCTTGCTCTACGAGGGAAACATTCTCCAAAAAATCGGTAAGATCGGGAAAATTAAGCGCTACCGAGCGGAGCTCCTTAATATTTTCCAGTCTTTCCGTGTCGTCATCATCGTTCTCGTCATAGAGCTTGAGATACTCTGTCTGCTTAAGAACATCGTCAAGGATATCAATAGTTTTTTGTTCTGAAGCGTCGGAATCTCGTTTACGGGAAAATTCCAGAAATTTTTCCATTTTTCTTTTTCCGATCTTTTCTATACGTTTTAAAGAAATTTTATCGTTTTTATTATCTAAATTTCTAAGATAACTCAAGACATCTTTAATTTCTTTTCTTTCGTAAAATCTGGTGCCGCCAATGAGCACGTAGGGAATACTGTTGTGCAGAAAAACTTCTTCCAAGACTCTAGATTGTGCGTTTGTCCGATACAAGACGGCAATGTCGGAAAACTTAAATTCCTTTTTATTTTTATGAGCTGTAAATTTCAGTTCTTCAATTTTTTGAATGATAAATTCGACTTCCTGCTGTTCATTTCGCGCTTCATAAATCATTACTTCTTCCCCTTGAGGATTTTCCGTCCATAATTTGAGTACGGGATGAGTAGTGTTTTTTGATATTACCGATGAGGCCGCATCTAAAATTTTTTGTGTTGAACGGTAATTTTGAGACAGAGCAAAAGTTTTCGTACTCTTAAAATCCTCTTTAAAACGAGTTAGGTTGGTAAAATCTGCGCCGCGCCAAGAATAGATGCTTTGAGAAAAATCTCCGACCACGCAAATATTGTTCCATCTTTTAGCCAATTTTTTGGTCAAAGTGTACTGCGCGCGATTAGTATCCTGATATTCGTCAATCAAAATATATCTGAAGCGATTTTGATATTTTGCCAGAATTTCGGGGTTGTTTTCAAATAAAAATACCGTTTTTGAAAGTAAATCATCAAAATCAAGAGAGTGATTTTCTTGAAGAGCTTTCTGATAAATGGGGTAAATTTTGGCTACCTTTTCTTGGAAATAACCCCTGGCATATTTTGAATATTCGGATTCGCTAATGAGTTCATTTTTGGCTTGAGAAATACTAGCTAGAATTGAAGATGGTTTGTATTCTTTTGTCGAAATATTAAGCTGTTCCATCGCTTCTTTTATTGTGTCTACTTGATCCGGAGTATCATATATGGCAAATTCGGGAGGAAGACCGATATGCTTTCCTTCAATTCTTAAAATCTTGGCACAAAGAGAGTGAAAAGTAGCAATAGTCGGGGACTGAAAGTGAGATTTGTGGTTTGCCAGGAACCTTAAGACTCTTTCTTTCATTTCAGTTGCCGCTTTATTTGTAAAAGTTACCATCAGAATATTTGACGGATCGATGTTCTTTTCAAGCATTAAATACATGACTTTATACGTCAGAACACGGGTTTTGCCCGAACCTGCGCCTGCCAGAATGATGACGGGTCCCTCTGTCTGCAAAACTGCTTTTTTTTGTTCAAGATTTAAGTCTTTTAGAAAATCAGAATTCATTGTATAATGCATGAAGCCATGTAATTGTACCATGAAAAAAACCTTTATTATAGCCAATTGGAAGTCAAACATTACTCTTCCCGAAGCCAAGTCTTGGCTTGACAATTTTGATGTCCAAGGTTTGGATGTTGCTGATAAAGAAATAGTGGTCTGTCCGTCTTTTACTTTGCTTTCCGAGCTAAAGTCATATGCATTGAAAAATAATTCATTGGTCAAAATCGGGGCACAAGATATATCGCCATTTAGTGAAGGTTCATATACAGGAGAAGTATGCGGAAAACAACTAAAAGATTTTTCAGAGTATGTAATTATTGGTCATTCTGAAAGAAGAAGAAATTTTTCAGAAAGCAATGAAACAGTCAATCAAAAAATTAGAAAAGCATTTGAGGCTGATCTTCGGCCGATTATTTGTGTATCCGATTTAGAACAAGCTAAAGCTTTTCGGGAGGCAGTAAAAACAGATAATGATTTTATAGTTGCCTATGAACCGCTTTTTGCAATTGGAACAGGAAGTGCCGATACGCCGGAAAATGCAGACCTGATGGTAAAAAATATAAAAAATATTTTGGGAGATAAAGTTATCCTGTATGGTGGAAGCGTTACCTCAAGTAATATTAATCAATTTTCTAAAATGCCAAACATTGATGGAGCCTTGGTGGGTAAAGCCAGCCTTAATTCCGTAGAATTCCTTCAAATTATAAAAAATGCGTAAAAAAATACTGGCAATAATTGGTATCCTTTTTTTGATTTTTTTTGGGAGAATCATGGTCACAACCGTAAGACTTTCTCCTGTCTTGTTTCAGTTAATTTTTAATAATAAAGTTGAAATTAAAAAATCAGACGGAAATATAAACATCCTACTCTTGGGCATCGGAGGAGTAACTAATGATTCTCCAAATCTTTCGGACACCATAATTTTTGCAAGTATTGATCAAGTAAAAAATAAAGTTACCTTAATATCTTTGCCTAGAGATCTTTGGAGTCCTGATTTGGGAATAAACGGTAGCAGAATTAATTTTGCGTACGCGGATGGAGAGGCAAAGAGAAAAGGAGGAGGTCTTATTGAGGCAGAGGCCGCAGTTAGCGAGATTCTGGGTCAACCAATCGATTACGGAATACGAGTTGATGTCGCAGGATTTGCTAAGGCAGTTGATATGATTGGGGGGATTGATTTAACGGTGGACAACACATTTGATGATAATATCTATCCTATTGAGGGAAAAGAGGCAGATTCCTGCAATAAAAGCGATTCGGATATACAATCTTTTCTTTCAACTGCGTCATCTTCTGCAGATGAAAATAAGGCGATGTTTTTCCCTTGTCGGTATCAACATGTTCATTTTGACAAAGGTTTAAATCACATGAATGGAGCCGAAGCACTTGAATTTGTCCGTTCACGCCATGCTTTGGGACAGGAAGGGAGTGATTTTGCCAGAAGCGCCAGGCAACAAAAAGTTATTAAAGCATTCAAAGATAAGGTCCTATCAATGGGGATACTTTTGAATCCCGGAAAAATAATGGGTCTTTATGATATTCTTCAAAACAGCATTGATACGGATATTAATCAAAATGAATTTGATGACTTCATTAGGCTTGCCCAGCAAATGAAAAGCGCAACAATTACCAATACTGTTTTGGATTATGGGGATTTTCAAACGGGACGTTCGGGTCTGTTAATAAATCCCAACTCATCAGACTACGGGGGAGCATGGGTGCTTATTCCAAGAATAGGCACAAAAAATTATTCTGAAATTCAGAAATATGTGAAGTGCGAAATAACGATTGGCAACTGCACTATTTCAAGAACTCCAAGTTATTAATTAATTTTGTAAATTTCGGTATTTCCACTTTTAAAGATAATTTTTCCCAGTAATCCAAATTTTTTTTCATTAATATTTTTATACTTTTGTCTCTCCAGATCCCCAATGAAGACTAAGGCGACATTATATTTCGCTAATAATGATTTTGTTTCTTGAAGATCTTTGGATTCGTATAATTTTTCAACCTCACCGATTCTTGGGGCGGGAATGTCATAGGTACCGCGCCAAAGCCATTCATGAACAGTCCAACCCAAGACTGTCGGAAGACCTGTGTTGGTTGATACGCGCGCAAAATCTGAATATGAATCTCCTTGAGCTTCAAGAACAACCGGCTGACCCTTGATGTTCGTATTTATCCACTGAATTGCTTCATAGTCGTTTGGATAAAGAGGTCTAAGATAGTTTGTTCCGTTAAGTCCATAATAGATTTTTAAATTTCCAAAATAAGAATTTATAGAAAAATATGGATAGATGGAAACCAAAGCTAGAAGCGATAATCCAATCACCCAGTAGGCGAGTTTACGATACGGATAATCTAATATTTCTGATTTATACTCCAAAAATAAACGCATAATTATATAAGCGGAAGAAAGGGACAACATGATGAAAGCTTGAAAAATAAGCTTAAACATAGTATTTGCGCGGTAATATGTGGGATAGATATCTTTTACGTAGGCAAATTCAGGAATGAAAATAAGTAGTGTTGATAATATTATTAATAATCCAACAAAGATGTCACTGTCAGTTATCGAAAAATGTTTCGATTTAATTTTTGAAAATATAAATACTCCAAATGAGGTAACCCAAAAATAAAAAAATCCATATAAAATTACCAATTGCCAGAGAGGGGATTGTTGGCAATGATTTGCTTCAAAAAGAAGGGGACCAATTTTACCAATATCGGTTAGAAATTTAGGCGCGCAAAGTATTCCAACTCCCGGAGTAAAGGGTTTGAAGTTTATGTTGAAAGGCAAGGAAAAAAAGAAAAACCCCGCAAGAATGACTAATATCGAAGGTAAAATTTTTGATATATTCTTTTTATTCAATACGGTGTTTAGGATGTAGTATCTAATGCCCCTATGTTTGGAAAAATTAGCGACTAATTCTAATTGGATGGCAAAAATCACAAGAATCATGAACAATAGATAAATAGGGCCATCCCAGGCATTTGTCATGTACATAATTGCCAGTAAAAATGATACGAATATTGTTTTGAAAAGATTAATGTTTTTTGAAAGAAAAATACTTAGAAAAACAGCGATGGCCAGAAAAACAAAAGGCATGTCCAGTACATGAGCATGTAAATCAGAGACAACAAAAGAGTATGGGGGGAATTCATGAATTGTGTTGTATATAAATCGGGTGGCGTTAGGATACCAATATAGATTTGGAAAAGTTTGGGGGGAAAATTCCAACCTCCAGAAGGGCGCAGGATGGTCGTTAACATATGGTTTAAAAAAAGCATAAATTGTATGGAGATTGCCTCCAAGTGTTGCTAAGAATGCAGATAACAAGCCCACAATTGCAGAGATACTGAAAATTTTTGAGGAACTAATTTTTTTTGAGGCGGTTGTGAGAAAAGTACTAAATAAGTTAATTCCAATTGAAAACATTTCCGTAAAAGAGAGAGCAAAAACAGTGGAGAGCATTAGATTGAAAGTTAAATAAGAAGCCATACCTGATAATTTAGTTAATACAGCGGTTATTATATGTCCAAAATAATAATAGTTAATAGAAAAAGGTGTAAACCACATATCCCGTGGCGGAAAATATGTGCTACGCAAGATTGAATTAATAAATCCAAAATCTTCATATTTCTCAAGGCCATGGATATCCGGTTGGTGAGCGCGAATATAAGACCAAAAAATAAAAGTCGCTAAAAAAACAATTTCTTCAAGAAGAAACATTTTCCAAGAACATTTAATAGAAGTTATTATTTTTGGAAGTTTGGATATAAGCAATAGGTTAATAATTAAAAAACAAAAAGCCGTGATGTAAATAGTGGATTGTGTAAATGGCAGAATTTTAAAGACTCCAAGCGTGAAAACAACGTAGGAAATAAATCCCATGCCTAAAGCTTTTGAAAAAACATAGCCTTTGTCAAAAAAACGTGAGAAAAGGATAAGAGTTAGAGGTAAAAATAAAATGCCAATAGCTAAAAACATTAACCACCATCTGGTAACAATAAGAACATCAGATAAAGGCATAGTATTAATTATTTGATGCAAATATTTCGGAAATTTGTCTAATAGCAAATAAATTTTTCTTTAAAGGTTTTCTAATTTTATTATTAAGCCAGTAGAATTTAGTTTTAGAATTTTTACCAATTAAATATTCTAGCAGTTGCAGGTCATCATCTACGAAGACATCTAAGTTAATTTTTTTTATTATTTCTTCCTTAAACTGATGAGGTTGTTTGTTGTCGTAATTAAAATACATAGCCTCAAATATTTTGTCAAAATGATGGCGTCTAACAAGATCATCCGTTCTCTTTTTTAGAAAGCCGAATCTACTTGAAATAAGAAAATATTTATTTTTATTTGATAAGCTTGCATCTTTAATAAAATCAATATTTTCAGTAATCGGTAAACGTAAAAGCGGATGGTGACTGAATGTTCTTAGGATTTGCTCCATTCGTGACGGGATCCTGTATCTTAATTCATGACTAGTTTTCTCTTTATAAAGTAAATCAATAACTTTTTCTGGAACAAGGGGTGGGAAATTTATAAATATTTTATCTAAGTCAAAGCCGATATTCATAATTAAAATATATTTTTAATAATATTTAATAGCTTAAAGTTCCAGCCAACTCTGTGGGTCATTCCTACTCTATTTATTATTTCATTTCTGTGTTTTTTATACCAGCCATAGCTTTCAATGAGTAATTCTTGGTTGGATTTTTTGGGTTCCCATTTTAATAATTTCTCGGCTTTTTCGGTAGAGATGTAGGAATCAACCGGCATGGTCTCATAATGCCATGCTGCAATAGGAGATAGATTGAGCATTTCCAAAATACCAAGTAAAAACTGTGAAGGGACGGTTGGGAGCTTTATTATTTTCGATTTAGAATTGGCATATTTAATTACTGATCCTAAATCTTTATTCCAAGTTTGAAATTTTTTTGCCCCAATGTTAAAGATTTCACTATCTGTTTTATTTTCCAAGGCTTTTATGATTGCGTCCACAACATCAGATACTGCTAAGAGTTGATACTTATTATTTCCATTGCCTAAAATATAAACCCCTTTACCGTTATAAATTGCCTCAAACCATAGTTCGAATACTCCCAATCTTTCCGGGCCTAAAAAAGATTTTGGGCGCAATATGTTTACCGAGAGGCCTTTCTTCGCATATTCTAAACAGAGTTTTTCTCCCGCCACCTTCGATTGGCCATAATACCCAATCGGATCAAGAGGATTGGTTTCTTTCTCCGGGAGATGTCGGGGAACACCGTAAACTGCGGTTGATGATATGAAAACCAATCTTTTAATTTTACTTTTTAGAGCTGCATCAAGAACATTTTTCGTGCCATTTATATTGATGTCAAAAATAATTTTTTTCTCTCTTAAGATTGGTAAGGCAGCAGCCGCATGAACAACGTAATCATAGTTTTTAATTACGTTGTCTATTTTGTTCTTATTTCTTACATCGCATTTTATTACCTTAACCTTTCCTATGATATCCTTTGCGTCCAAGTCCGCAATATCGAGAAGCGTAACGTCATATTTAAGTTTCAAGAGTTGTCTGGTTAGGTGTACTCCTAAAAACCCACATCCTCCAGTTATAATAATTCGTTTTAACATGGAAATTATTGTACTATGTTAGTCTATGATAGACAAGAATTGCTTTATTTATGTTTTGGTACAAAAGTGCCTATCCAAAACTCTGTTTCTCCGTTGGGAAGCTTAATTGTCTGTCTAATATCAAATGAAAGATACGGATACATGATCATAGCTTGGTCGATATCGTCTGGTCTAAGTGCAAATAATTGTTTTTTTGCAATGTCAATGGATATAGGATTAGACATTGTCTTACAGCGATCACAATTATAGGTCACATTGTAGAATTTTAATAATTCATCGCCCGAATTGAATCGATGAGTAATCAACACTTCATCAAAATTTTTTGATTGTACCCGAAAAGAGCTTATGATGGATCTATACCCATATTGCCATCCATAAAAACCTGATGAATATGAAGGATACTCGATAAAATATAAGTTTAGATAACGCACAAAAGAAATAGCCATGAGAAGGAAAGCGATAGTTATATAGGAATATTTTAATAATTTATTAAGCTTTAAGAAAAGAACGAACAGATAATATAATCCCACAGCAGATAAAATTTGAAATGGAATAACACCAATTATAGATCTTGTTGCTTGAGCACTGGTGTCTATCGTAAACATACTTCCAACGGGATATAAAAGCAGCCAGAAAATAATTATCGTAAGCATCTTCTTTTCTCTTTTTAGAAATAAATACCAAAGTCCAAGAAATAATAATGGAAACTGAAAATAATAAAGCTCTCCCATACCTTTGACCGAATGACGGGTCAAAAATTGTCCAAACATACCGATGTCTCCCTTAAGAAAAAGAAAATCTAAAGAGAAATGGCTAGTATAATTGCCTAGGATATGTCGGAAAATTGTTTCATTATTAGGAGGCTGTAGAAATATGTTTACTTGTTGCCAACGAGAGAGCCCGGATGGAGAAAGAGAGAAAATAATAAGAGGCGTGAGAAGTAGTAGCGCTAAAGCAAGGCTAAAGATAACCGTCTTTTTATGTTTTAAGAAAGAGTCAAGGTAAATGCAAAAAATTCCAACCTCAAATAAGGGAATGAAAATTCTTGCAGGAGAATAACTATAAATAGCTAGGATAAAAAATATGACACTTAAAAAGAGTAGTTTAATACCGAATTTTGATTTAAGAAAAAAGTAAAACCCAAGCGTTGTAAATAACACAAATGGCGTTGTCTCAAAAGCGATACGACTAAAGTGGATATGCCAAGGAGAAATTGCGAGGAGAAATGCCGCTATAAGAGCTATGTTTTTTTTGTTTTTGTGTTTTGACAACAACTCTTTAGTTAAAAAATAAATAGCGATAATCGTTAAAGTCCCAAAAATAGCAGAAGGGAGACGAACCGAAAATTCATTTAGTCCAAATAATGCGATAGATGGAGCTGTTGAGTATATTTCTATTGGGCTTTTAAATTCTCCAAACGCTCTAAAAAATATAGGATATGAAATTCCATATTCATCCACTCCTTTGGTTAATATTGTATAAGCGTTATAGCCGATAGATGCTTCATCTGTAAAAAAACCAGACGGAATATCAGAAAGTTTGTAGGTGCGGATAATGAAAGCAAAAATGGAAATAAAAGCTAATATTGCAAGGGTAAAATATTTATTTTTCATTCTTGAAAATCATTATTTTCGGATGATCATAAACCGAAAATGATTCATCTGCAGCGCTATCGTTGATAATTATATTTAGAAACGGAATTTTTGGATATATGGAGAATGCTGCAACTTTTTTGTATCCCAGTTTTCCGTTAAAAAGCTTTTTGTAGTATAAATCTGCATTTTTATAGCATTTTTCCGGCGGGAGATTCCACTTTTGGCAATTGCCGGCAAGTCTTTGTAGTGGAACATAGAGACGGTTACTTGCAACGACTATGTAATCGGCTTTTTGAGCTGTTTGATAGATTTGTTCTTCTATTAGAGGATTCTGTATGTCGTAAATTGGAAGTTCTAAGATTTGATAGGGTTTAGTACCGTCCAGTGGAAGTCCGTCATCCCAGCGTTCTCTGGCAATTTTTGAATTTGACGGTATATTTTTGTAAATCCAATCGGATGCCAGAACGCGGGTATTCGGTAAAGTGTAAATATACATGAAGGATAAAGGCCATACTAAGATAGAAATATAAAATATTATGTATAAAACATTAAGGATGAGATGTGATCTAATTTTAATTTTTAAAATTTGATTTAGTCTATGGACTAACACTGCGCCAAAAAGACAGAAAAGAGGATAGAGGGGAAGCATATAGCGCATCCATCCAACTGCAAATTTACCGACAATTGCAAAATAGCTTATGAGGAAAATTGCCAGAATGAGCTCTTGTGCCCATTTATCTTTTTTCTGTTTTTTGATAATCAGAAAAATGATATAAAAGATTCCCAGAAAAGAAATGGTTGCAAGGATCGGTCCTTGTCCCCACAAGAATATGTTTTTTATTTCATATAAATATGGGGTAATACCGACATACTGCAGAGTATAGGGAAAAACAAAAGCGTTATGTGTCATTTGAGATTGTTCCAGTGTTTGTCTCCAGAATTCATTGAAATCCAAAAGAGCGTAGGGCTCTAATAATGCGAATGTTGTTACGGTTACAATTGTAATGATTAATCCGTCAATGAATAATTTTTTTAAGAATTTTGAAATATGCGGAAACCAAATATGAGGATGATGAGGATTTTTTAGTAATATAAGTAAAAAATCAACCGACAATACCGCGCCAATCGCCGATACCAGGGCTATAGCGCTTATTTTTGTTGCCAAACATAAGCCAAAGAATATCCCGGAAAGTATGGCATTTTTATAACCGGGTTGATTATAAAATCTTATCAGTTGATATAAAGTTAGAAAGATGAAGAATGTTAAGAGAGCGTCAACTGCGTAAAAATGTGCCGCCTGGATTGAAAAAACCGAAACGGCGTAAAAAAGGGATGCAAGAAGTCCTACGCTTCGATTAAAAAGTTTTTTGGCAAGTGCGTATATCAAAATTAGAGTTCCCAGATCTGCGATAACAGAAATTGCTCTTCCTACCAAATTTATTTTTTCGTAAAGAGAATATAATGGATTGAAATTTGCCAAAACGGATCCTGTGATTTTCAGAAGGTAAAGGGGGAAGTTTCCGTAGGCAAAAAAATGAGGATTCCAAGGGCTTTGAGGTGACAAGAAACTAGCAATACTTTTGGGAAACCGTAATGGGGTGGTAAACATAACAATTGCCCGTTCATCCGGATGAAGATGGTGTCCCTGATCCCAATTAAGGTTATAAAATCTAAAGCAAAAACCAACCAATATTATAAAAAATAGCAATATCTTATATTTCATATTTTTTTGAAAATATATACAGTAGGTCTATCGAAGACACTGGCGGTATATTCAAAAGAAAATGTGGGGTCGTTGAAATAGGTAATCTTGCAAAAGATATCACATGGGGTTTCGTAAATCTTTGTAAATCCGAGTTTGCCGTTAAATAGTGATGAATAAAAACTATTTCCGATTGGAAATTGCTTTGGATTACTAAGGCGGGTCTTAAAAATACGATCGCTAGGGAGTATTATATATTCTGACTTTGAAATTAAATAATTGACTTCTTCTATTTTTGCCGCGCCGGCATTGTCCAAATCGTAGAAATTAAATAAAGTTATTCTTGAAAAGAAAGGATTAAATGCTATCAATCCCAGATCATAAACCTCACTTACAGTGTCTACGTTATCTATATGTTCCTTTGCCCAAATACTGGCTTCTATTAGAGTATCTGTTTTTATAAAAGCTGTAATAAAGTAAGCTGTTGTGAAGATAATGCTGACTGCAATAATGGCGCTTAAGGCAAAAAATCTAATTTTTAAAAGCCTTCTTCCTAGTAAATCAACAAGTGCAATTGAAATTATTAAATAGATAAAGGGAAGTGTAGGGACCATGTATCTGGTCCATTTTGCAAACATAAAAGCCTGCGGAATAAAGAGAATTAAATATGAAAGATCAAGTAATAAATATTTCAAATTTTTAGTCTTTATTCCTTTAAAACAGAGATAAAAGAATGAAGGAATAAAAAATATGGTGAGAAGAGGATTAACCAAGAAGGGATAAATTTTTATAAATTGAAATATAACCGGAACAGAATTAAAAAATTCTCCTGTATAAAAAACAGGTAAAGTTCCTAGAGCAACTGACGATTCGTATTGCATACTTGAAAAGAACGATTTAAAATCGAGAAAAACATAGGGAGAAAACGCTGCAAAAATTAGTATTGAAACAAATATAAAAATTAATGTTTTAAAAAGAATTTTAGATAATTCCGAAGATAATTTTCTCTTTCTTATTTTCGGCCAAGAATTAAAAAAAATAGTTGTTAAAGGTAATAGAAGGAGGGGCAGTGAGGAAACTTTTGTTGCCATAAGTATCCCAAAGATTACTCCGACAAAAATAATATTTCTTAGATTAAATTCTTTTATTAATTTTAATGAAAAATAGAAAAACCAAATTCCAAAAAAGGTAAGAAGCATTTCAACGGTTCCAAAATGAGCAAATTGGACAAAGCCGACACTAAAAACTGACAGAATTGCGGCAAGAAATCCAGCTCTCTCATTTGCTATTTTTTTCCCGATAAAATATACGGAGGGGATAAGGAGCAAAGATAAGATTGCCGAATAGAAACGGCTGATTATAACCGCCTGTACGAATAAATCTTGAGGTTTAAAAAATAAATCAACTATTAAACCTGTAAAATAAGCGAGATATATTGGAAATGATCCGTAAGCAAAAAAGTGAGGATTCATCTGATGAACAAATAAATTTAATTGTGCTATAGAGAATGTGATATTGCGTTCGTCAGGATGAAAATAAAAAGGAGCACCCCAATTTAAATTATAAAAGCGGAAAATTCCACCAATAAAACTCAACAGAAACAAAGAAGCTATCAGCTTATATCTTTTTAAGAGATGCATAGATTAGACATATTATAGTAGTTGCAGGCATAAAGGAAAAGCATTAATTTGTAAGTTTAAGAACGGTATATTTATTGATTTAGGCTGTGATAACAAGTACAATATAAAAACTTATGAAGACTAAGGTAGTAGTTGTAGTGCCGACGATTAGAGAGGCCTCGATCAAAAAATTCCTCGCAGAATGGAAAAATGAATTTTTTAAAAACAGCGAATTCAGCGTGACTGTTATTATCGTGGAAGATAATCCCAAGAAACAGTTTAAGATCAAAGAAAACAATTCAATTTCTCATTATGACTGGCAGGATGTTGATAGGGATTTAGGTAAGAATTCTTGGATTATTCCGAGACGCAGTGATTGCATAAGAAGTTATGGATATTGGAAAGCCTGGCTTACTAAGCCCGATATGATTGTCACTCTGGATGATGATTGCTATCCTCTTGACCGCTATTATCATAATCAGGAAAATCCGATCCTAAGGCAGGGATTTTTGAAAACTCATTGGGAAAGAATAAAGAATGGATTAACGACCACTTGTGATTTTTGGGTAAGCACTATTAGAGATGGACGTCCGCGTGGGTTACCGTACTTGAAAAGAACTAAAGAAATATCTACTTCCAACATTGTTCTTAATCATGGTTTGTGGTACAACGTTCCGGATTTTGATGCAAGGACACATCTTGGCCTATCGAATACAAAAGGTCTTACGGGTTTTGAAATTAACCAAATCATTCCCAAAAATATATATTATCCGATGTGCGGAATGAATTTGGCTTGGAAAACCAGCGCAACTCCTGCCTTGTATTTCTTGCTTATGGGGCAAAGCGAAAAAGGCAAATTTTGGGGTTTTGATAGATTTGGCGATATTTGGGCAGGCATTATATTCAAAAAAATTGTTGATCATCTCGGATATAAAGTTGCGTCGGGATATCCGATAATTTGGCATGCGAAAGCAAGTAATGTGTTTGCCAACCTTAAAAAAGAAGCAACCGGAATAGAAATAAATGAAAATTTTTGGAAAGAAATAGATTCTATTGAGTTAAAAGGGCAAAGTTTTCAGGACTGTTATTCAGAAATTGCTTCTAAATTAGCAATAGAAGGAGATTATTGGAACACTCTAAAAAAAGCAATGCAGGCGTGGTCAAATCTCTTCAAGTAACAATATGAGGTCTTTAAATATTAACAAACAGGAACCTTTCTTTTTGTCAATCGTAATGCCTGTATATAACGAGGAAGATGTCGTTGGGGAAGTGGTTAGCAATTTTTGCGATAAAGTTCTAAATAAGTTTAAAAAAAAAGAATTTATTTTGATTGATGATTGCAGCACCGATGCTACAGTGTCACTTCTTAAACAACTCAAGCGAAAATATCCATACATAAAGATACTTATGAATCGATCTAATCGTGGACATGGTCCATCTTTATTGAGGGCTTATCGTGAGGCAAAAGGGGACTACATTTTTTATTGCGATAGTGATAATCAATTTATGGCTGAAGATTTTTGGCCGATATGGAGAGAGCTTAGAAAGAATAGTCCGGAATTGGTGATGGGATACAGGAAAGAGAGAAATGACCCTTCATACAGAATAGTCATTTCAAACGCTCTCCGGCTCTTTAATTTAATTTTATTTGGGGTCTCGTATCGCGATGTCAATGCTCCTTTTAAACTTTATACAAAAGCCTCTCTTGAACGGATTTTGTCTGCCATGCCTAAATCCGCATTTGTTCCCACAATACTTATGATATTATGTGCTCATGAGTACGGCATGCGTATTAGTGAAATAGAGGTACGTCATCGTTCTCGCTTAACGGGTAAATCCTTTAATAGAAATTGGAGAATAATTATTTCGTGCTGGAAAGCGGGAAAAGAAATTATTAAATTTAAAAATAAACTACAATAATTTCCCTAAACAATCTTTAGCGAGCAAAAATAAACATAAGAAGACCAATTATCAACGTTGTCATCCCCGTGACGCTAATCGTGGTGGCGGAAGAGTTTCCCGTTGGGGGTAGACCGCCCTTGGTTGTTATAGGAACAACTGTAGGGGGAATAGATATTGGTGGTGAAGTGTAGCTTGATACGGCAATAGTCGGAGAGGGAATTGTCTGGGTGGGACTACTTGGCATTGAGGTTGGTAAAACGGTTGACGTAGGTAGCTCGGCAGCATAGACCGTAAATGCCTGAGTTATGGTTGTCAATATGCCGGACGAGTTACGAGTTTTTATGGTAATCGTGTGATCACCCGGAGTAAGATTGGTGGGGGATTGATACGTCCAATTTCCTTTACTGTCGGTTGTCACCTGGGTTGTTATTTCTTCTGCAGAGTGAATAATTATATCCACTTTTTCATTGGGCAAGCCTATGCCGTTAAATTGAGGCTTTTGTGAATTGAGAGATTGTTTGTCTTTCGGACTTAGTATCTCGGGCTTTAAATTCTTATTTTGTGAACTAATTGCAGGAAAACCCAATGGTTGAGCAGATCCAGATGCCATATGGGCTCTTTCTTGAATAAAGTCATAATTATTGGATAACGTAATCGTTGGAATAGTACCCGTTTGATTAATTGACATTAAAACGTTTGACTTTAAAGAACCATCGGTAGCGAGAATATTGAAAACAGCGTTATCGTTTAAATCAATATATGACGTAAGATCCTGCGTTCTTAGCTTAGATAATGAAAAACTGAATTCTCCGTTCTTTGCGACCATGGTAGATAGAATTTGTGAATCCTGCGTGTTCACATACACGATAGCGTCAGAAGATGAGCTTCCGTTGGGTAGGATAATCTTTCCTTTTAGAATATATTCACTGGCTGATGGAGAAGAAATTTCGGGACCGGTTGTTATTTCAAATGGTTCACCGTTATTCAAAAATGTATCCGATCCAGAAATGATTGCAAGATAATACTTCGTGGAAGGGGCAAGGTTTTTAACGGAGATGTTATGAATCGTTTTGGTAATAAATGATTCATTTTCTTTATCTAAGTCTTCCAATGCAGATTCTCCTAATTGTTTATCGGTGCCATAGCTAAGTGATCCCGTAGAAGGTAAATCAGTCTGGTAAGCTACGGTGAAGGACTGATCTGAAATATTTGTTATCTTTACATTTTTTGGGGCTTGCGAACCTGAAGCTCGACTGTTAAAAACGGTTTGATTTTTAAGGACAAAAATAGTCAGAGGTATGCCAATTAAAATAATGGCAATCCAAAAAATTGTAAAAATTTTTCTGTTTATTATTTTTTTCATTGTATGATTTTTCCTTCCTGGGAGGCATTTTTCGAAGGAGAGAGTAGCGTTGGTATTGGATTCTCAAGATCATAAGACGGAATTATTTTCTCTCGAGATTTTAAATTGTCAATAGCTTTTGTATCAAAAGTTTTATCAATAGGCTTTATATCTTGATCCACGCTTTCAGAGATCGTAGAAGTTACGGTATTTGTATAAATACTAGACCCAAGAGCGATTAAGGTAAAGATAAAAAGAAGAACTATAATAATTAAAATATCCTTTTGTTTCATATTTGAATCATAAATTATTCTTGAAAAACGCAGTCCCTTGAATGTCAAAATCTATCGATTGGTTTTCTTGATAGGCTATTTTGTTGATAGAAAGCATATCGACGTTGATAACTCTTTCCATATTCGTGAGTCTTTGCATAAAATTAAATATATTTTCAAGAGAACCCGAACCTGAGATAGCAAAAGAATATGAATAATAATTCTTATCTGATTTTTTGTCATTTCTTAGAATTTCTACCTCGAAATTTTGGAGTTTCTTTATTGTAATACTCGATGTTCGAGCAATAGCTTGTATTTGGCCAAAAAAAATGGGAACATCCGGTTGTATGGTTATCGCATTAGTTACAGCAGATATGTCATCCCCCATGTTAGAATATTGTTGTCTTAATTTGGATATATTATTTATTTTAATTCCTAGCTGGTCTAAGACAAACTGACTATCAGAAATTTCTTTTTGTAATTTTATAATAGTTGAGATAGTTGGCCTTATTGCGAAAAATCCAAAAAATGAAAGGGCACAGAGAGTCAGAACCAACCCTAAAAATTTTTTATTTCTTTCTGATGAAAAGGTTTGTAAATTTTTATTTTTCAAATAATCTTGCATTTTATTTAAGCGTGGTCGTGATATCGACCGAGAGACCCACGAATGGTACATTTTCAATATTGTCTATACTTATTGAGTTTACCTCAGGATAACTCTTGAGGGAGTCTACAAAATTTGACAATGCTGAAGCAGAAGGAACATTAATATTCATGCTTATTTGATCTTTATTAAAAATTAAATTATCGAGATTTATTTGGTCCGGTATCATATTCTTAATGTCGACAATTGTTTGATTAGTTCTGATACCCTTTGTAGAAAAAATTGTAGCAACTGCGATGCGGTCCTGAAGATTTCTGTATTTATTCTCGTCATTTTTCAAAGCGGATACAATATCTTGTTTTAACTTGATGTCGGTGTGAAGACTGACAAGCTTGTCATCGAGAGAAAAGCGGTAAAGAAAGGCAACAATTGCTATTATTTCGGTTATTATTATGATTAAACGTCCAATAGTTAGGGCCCAATTCATGAATCTATCAAAGACCGAAATTTGTTTATCCCCAACTAAATTTATCGAGGGTAGATTGTTTTGCATTACTAATTTAGTCTAGGGGTTTTTTAGGTCTTTGTCAAAGTCTTTTGGAGTTCAATTTCTGCTTTTTACGCCTTTTTTTTTCTTAGTCGATTTTAACTTTTTACTTTGTATTGGAGATTCAGATTTCTTACCGACAAGTTTTACTAATCGGGATTTGATACGAGCTGCTTTATTTTTGTGATATATGTTTTTCTTTACTCCCTTATCGATGGCTTTGATGGCAATCCCTATGCTGTTCAAGGTAGGTTTTTTGAGGGCTTTTCTTGTTACAAGATCGATATAAGACTCTGCCTTTTTATTGGCAGACTCTCTTTTCCTATCAACTTTTAATTTCTTTTTGGCACTTTTTATTACTGGCATTGTGATATTTTAGCATGCTATACTGTGAAATACAACATGGCTCAGAATTTTTTAAAAAAAGGCCTTAACATTCTCTTGGCCCGTCAAGCCAACATACTTTCCGCGGCTTTTATAATAATGGCTACAGTAATCTTATCTCAAATATTGGGTCTTTTTAGGACAAGATTATTATTTTCTATATTTGGCCCATCAAATATTTTAGGTATTTATGATTATGCTTCAATACTTCCAGATACTATTTTTCAGTTAACCATCGCTGCGGCATTGGCCTCGGCATTTATACCGGTTTTTTCGGAATACCTATCAAAAGGTGAAGATGCGCAGGCACACAAGATGGCCTCAACCCTGTTGGCAACAGGGCTCAGTATATTTGTAGTTTTTTCATTTGTTTTAATAATTTTTGCTCATCCAATTCTCGCTATCTTCAATGGGGGCCACAATTTTTCTCAAGCAGATATGGGTCTTATGGCCAATTTGATGACAATCATTATTGTAGGTCAGCTTATTTATATAATTGGTACGTTTTTCAGCGCAATGCTTCAATCTTACAGTCATTTTTTTATACCGGGAATAGCAGCCGCATTTTATAATGTGGGAATAATAATTGGCATTCTTTTGTTTCATCAATATTTTGGAATATATGCAGCTCCGCTTGGTATTATTTTAGGAGCCACAATTTTCGTTTTGCTCCAAATACCTCTTGCCAAAAAAGTAGGATTTTCTTTTTCTCCGTCAATAGACTTTATCAGATCACATGGTCTGGATAAGATATTTATGCTTATGTGGCCTCGCACTATTCAGATTGGAGTGCAACAGGCGGGGACTATTATTTTGGCTGCAATAATTTCCTTTATGCCTCAGCCCGGACGTACGAATTTACTTTTTGATGCCGCACAAACTCTTACTTTTGCCCCCGTTTCGTTAATTGGTCTTAGTATCGCTCAAGCCGCTTTTCCGATTTTGTCTCGTGAAAAAAATAATTTTGACGATTTTAAAACAACATTTGTAACAAGTTTTAATCAGATGCTGTATCTTATTCTTCCGGTTTCAGTGCTCGTTTTGGTATTGCGCATTCCTATTGTTAGATTGGTATATGGGGCGAGCAAATTCGATTGGCCGGCAACAGTTCTAACAGGCTATTTGCTTGCATACTTAGCTTTTTCTATCTTTGCCCAAGCCCTAATTGTTCTTTTTTACCGTGCATTTTATGCTTTACATGATTCTTTTGTTCCCCTTTTTGTAAGCACGGCTTCAACAGTCATCTTGATAGCTTTGTCATATTATTTTGTAGTTATTCAAAAGATGAGCATTGAAAGTGTTGCCCTTGCATTTACCTTGGCCAATATTTTACAGCTACTTATACTAGTGGTTCTTCTTAACAGAAGAATTGGTGGGTTTCCTAAAGCCTTATTGTTCTTTCCCGGTATCAAAATTTTCATCGCGACTCTTCTGACTGGGATTTCCCTATATATCCCAATAAAACTTTTAGATCAACTGGTTTTTGATACAACTCATACCGTAAACTTAATTTTGCTTACCGGTATTTCAAGTCTCATAGGACTTTCTTTTTATCTTTTCTTAACTTGGCTCCTTAATGTCAAGGAGGCAAGTGCATTTTTGCAGATTTTCAAAAAAGTAGGTAATTGGAGAGATGTGCTTGGCAGGAGCGACGAAGCAATTGACGGAAGTCATGTTAGTCCATAATTGATTTTAAGATCTATCCAAACTATACTGCTGTTTCCGATATAATCAAAACATATGATTCAGGCAAATATTAGAAATTTTGCGATTATTGCCCATGTTGATCATGGTAAGTCTACCCTTGCGGATAGACTTTTGGAAATTACCAATACTATTCAAAAAGATAAAATGCAGGAACAGTTTTTAGATCAAAATCCAATCAGCAGACGCCGGGGGATAACGATTAAACTTGCTCCTGTCAGAATGAAATATACACTTGATTCTCAGGATTATATTCTGAACCTAATTGATACTCCCGGACATGTCGACTTTTCCTATGAAGTTTCCAGAACCCTAGCGGCTTGTGAAGGGGCAGTGCTTTTGGTTGATGCTACGCAGGGAATCCAGGCGCAAACTGTGGCTCACTTTAGAGAAGCCAAAAAACAAAATTTGATTTTGATTCCAGTCGTAAATAAGATTGATTTGCCTGCTGCGGAAGTAGAAGCAACGAGCAAAGAGTTAATTGAGACTTTTGGTTTTAAGGTGGAAGAAATTATTTATATTTCTGCTAAAACTGGAGAAAATGTCGATGCACTCTTGGAAGCCATTATTAAAAGATTGCCTCGACCGGTGGGGAAAATAGACAGGTCATTACGAGGCTTAATTTTCGATGCGGTTTATGACGAATTTCGTGGAGTAGTAGCTTATGTCAGAATTGTTGATGGACAAGTAAGAAAGGGGGAGAAGGTTAAGTTTTATCAAAATAATATTGAATCTGAAGTCACTGACTTGGGATATTTCGCCCCTCACTTGGTTTCGTCAGATAAGCTTACAACCGGAGAAATTGGTTATGTCATTACGGGAATTAAAGATATTCGAAGAGTTCGCGTTGGAGACACACTTATCTTAAGTCAAAAAAATGAAGACTTTGGTATTGAGCCGTTGCCGGGATACAAAATTCCCAAACCAATGATATTTTTCGGCGTCTACCCGAAAAACACAAATGACTATATCTATCTAAAAGAATCTTTGGCAAAATTAACTTTAAACGATACGGCTTTGACTTATACGGAGGAGTATTCGTCATATTTAGGCTCAGGATTTAGAGTTGGTTTTTTAGGGTTACTGCATGCGCAGATTGTTAAAGAAAGAATACAGCAAGAATTCAATCTTGAAGTTTTATTAACAATGCCTCAAGTTTTGTATGAAAAAAAAGAAGATGGAACCATGCTTGAACCTTACATGAATTTAATAGTTTATACTCCAAAAGATTATGTCGGACCGATTATGAATATTTGTCAGTCCAGAAAAGGAAATCTTTTGGATTTAAATTATCATGAAAGCTATGCAGTCTTATCTTACGATATGCCGTACAGCATGTTCATTAGGGGAATTTCTTCCGATTTAAAATCAGCATCCGAAGGTTTTGCGAGTTTGGATTATGAAGTGACGTCATATAAAGAGGCAATACTATCCAAGGTGGAAATAAAGGTAAATGATGTATCTATAGATGTCCTATCTGAGTTGGCATACGAGGATGAATCAATCAGTGCAGCTAAGAAAAAAGCTGAAAAGCTCAAGGGTTCTTTGCCAAGACAGCAATTCAGACAAATTATTCAAGGAGTTGTTGATGGAAATATAGTAGCGCGCGAAGAAATTCCTCCCTTCAGAAAAGATGTTTTGGCAAAAATGTCAGGAGGGGACAGGCGAAGAAAAGATAAATTATTGGAAGCGCAAAAAAAAGGAAAATCCCGCATGATCATTCAGGGTAAAGTTTCGATTCCCCAGGAAGCATTACTGTCTATGATTGAAGAAGATAATTAAAGGATAAATAGGGCACTACCTATAATCGTGAATATAATTCCTAAGATTCCGACACTCAATATCTTTTCTCCAGGTCCTGTTGGAGGAAGTACTGCCGGAGGAAGAACCGGAATCGTGGGCATCAAGACGGGGGTATTTGTGGCTATAGGTTGGACAGGTGTAACTATGGGAAGCAAACCTCCGCGACCTAATGTTCCGCCCGTTGATCCGCCAGCAGAGCCTACGGAATTGACTGTAATAGTTTTTGAGCAGCTACTTTGCTGGGTACTTAAATTGCCGCCATTGTCTGTTAGAATTGCGAAAGCAGCATATGTGCCGGAGGTATTGTACGTATGAGAAGCTTGGATGTTACTTATGGAATTTGTTCCTATTCCATTGCCGGTCGTTAGGTCTTGTACCGAACCATCTCCAAAATTAAAAGAAACTTTACTGATCGTACCACTTGAAGTGTTTCCCGCTGCCGTGAAAGTTATAGAGTAAGGCACAGTTCCCGTAGTTGATCTGTCAACGCCAAAACTTGTACACGCAGGAACGTTTGTTGTGGTTGTGGTTGTGGTTGAAGAATTAGCGATCGTTACAGTTGCAGGGATAGTTGTTGACAGTAGCACATTTTCATCTATTTGATCGGAAGAGGCAATTGAGAGGACTTGAGTATTGGCTAAATCAAAGGTTATATTTGGAGACGTTGGAGAGGTTGTGCCGGTAGCTTGAAGTTGCAGCGTGGCAATTTTAGTCTTAGTGGTTATTGCCTTGGTCGGATCTGCACCAATAGACAAAGAAATAGAGGCTGTTCCAGTTGTATTGTCACATTGAGCAGCGTCAATCGGGGTCAATGTTGACGTAAGGCAACTAGTTGATGCCGTAAATTTTGTTTGGTCGAATTTTATAGCAAATTTTATAAAAGACACCTGATTTGCGGAAGCGCCTGTTCCTGGATTCAACATGATACTCAAAGTTAGAGTGTCTCCAACTTTTATTGATGTTGAAGCAGGTTCAAAAGAAAGTGTAGTTGATGCGGCTGCTTTACTAACTACTTGTTGGCGTTTTTGAGCGATAAAAACAGAAAAAGGAATTGCAACCAAAATTACAACTATAAAGCCTAATAAAAATATTTTTTTATAGGATGAAAATACGGACATAAAATCCTTTGAATTTATCGTATAGAGAAAAGGGCTATATGTCAACTTTTATTTTCCTAAAGCTTGACAGCTTTTTGATTTTGATGTATATTTTGTCAGTCGTATGATTAAGAAATTAAACATAAAACCACTTTTTGATAACGTTCTTGTTAAACCTCTGGAGGCAGAAACTAAAACAGCAAGCGGAATTATTTTGCCTGACAGTGTCAAAGAAAAGCCTCAGATAGGCTTGGTCATGGCTATTGGTGACGGAAAAGTTGTCAAGGGAGAAAAGCATTTGGTTGTTGTTAAGGTCGGAGAGAAAGTAATGTACAAAAAATGGGGTGGATCGGAAGTAAAAGTCAACAACGAAGAATGGACAATAGTTAGTCAGGACGATGTTTTGGCTGTTTTAAGCTAATATGGCAAAACAAATTAAATACGGATCAGAAGCAAGAGAATTGTTGAAAAAAGGCGTAGATCAGCTTGCGAAAGCTGTTGCAACCACGCTTGGTCCTAAGGGCCGCAATGTTGCCTTGGACAAAAAATGGGGAGCTCCGAATGTAATTCATGATGGGGTAACCGTAGCTAAGGAAATTGAGCTTCAAGATCCGTTTGAAAATATGGGTGCTCAGCTTGTTAAAGAGGCCGCTTCAAAAACAGCAGATATCGCGGGGGATGGAACTACAACCTCTACCGTTTTAGCTCACGCAATGGTCACTGAAGGGATAAAAATGATAACCGCCGGTTCAAATCCTATGGTCATGAGGAGAGGTCTTGAGAAGGCCAGTGAAGTTGTGGTGGCCGAACTTAAAAAAATGGGCAAGTCAATTAAACAAACAGATATCGCAAATGTTGCAACTATTTCGGCAGGCGATTCTCAGTTGGGAAATCTTATTGCTGAAGCTTTGAAAAAAGTTGGCAAGGACGGCGTAGTAACGGTTGAAGAGGGAAAGGGTTTATCTACAGAGATTGAATATAAAGAGGGAATGGAATTTGATAAAGGTTATGCCTCAGCTTACATGGTGACAAATTCTGACAAAATGGAAGCAGAAATTGAGGATCCGTACATTTTGATTACCGATAAGAAAATTTCTGCTCTTAATGAACTTCTTCCATTTCTTGAAAACTTAGTAAAAGTGTCTAAAAATTTGGTAATTATTGCGGATGAAATAGACGGAGAAGCACTGGCGACATTGGTATTAAATAAATTAAGAGGAACATTTAATGCTTTGGCGATTAAGGCGCCCGGTTTTGGAGACAGAAGAAAAGAAATGCTTGAAGATATA
>Ga0182027_10003002_pt1 | contig 27043 bp, 31 predicted proteins | sample 712E1DmetaG_FD_121300 | JGI IMG/M metagenome (GOLD analysis project Ga0182027, IMG submission 121300) | Permafrost microbial communities from Stordalen Mire, Sweden - 712E1D metaG (Illumina Assembly) | ecosystem: Environmental > Terrestrial > Soil > Wetlands > Permafrost | place: Sweden...
TATAAACACAGTGAGCTAGATTTATAAATTCCATATCGCATATTATACTCCTACTCGAAAGATACAGGGAGAACTCCATCCCTCGACCTTACGGTCGGGGTATTAAGTAAGGAACAATAAAGTAACGGTATCGCCCCACAACGAAAAACGCTGGAATCTGCAGGGAAACATCCCCGCCGGGTATTCCACCGCTTCAACCATTATCCGGTCGCTCAGAGCGGAAATATCAATTTCCCGTGAGCCGGAAGTTGTTGCCTTAACTGTTTTTTGCTGATAAGGCACGGCTTCTGAGTAATCCTTCACCGCATGGCCGATGTGCCGGTCCAGTTCATCATTCGTCCAGCGGTAATTATTGGCGTCTTCATCGTGCAGGTCCCGCCTTACAATCGCCCTCATGTCTACTAAGTTCATATTTCACCTCTTCAGCAGCCTTCAGCCGTCAGTTATCAACCGGATGGGCTGAACACTGACAGCTGAAAGCTGATTGCTTGTTTTAGTTATCCTGCACGCCGATTAGCGCGGCGGCTTTGATGGCGCTGAATAGCGCTAGCGAGACGTACCATTTGATTCTGTTGCGGCTGGCGTCTTTCGTTTCCAGCGAACCAATCGGTTCCACCGTCACAAAACCGGGCGCCGTCAGTCCGCAAAGCGCGCCTTCGCCCATCTGCAAAGCGTAAATCGAGGAACAGGCGCCGCCGGTTGTCCCCGTCTCCACGCCGCCGGCCAGCACATGCGTATCCAAAATCCAGTCGCTGACACAAATGGGCACACCGTCCCAGTACTGGACGAAATTGCCCCAGGCGTCGCGGTTGGATTCCATCATCCCGCCCGATGCCCGGACCAGCGCATTGATTTTCCGCCGTGAACGCCGGCTCATCAGCAGCATGTCCGGTTTGCCGCCTTGCACCGCGTCGATCAACTGGTCCAGCAGCGAAAGGGTCAGCGCTGCGCCGCCGGCGCCGGCCGCAATCACCTGCGGACTTGGCGTGCCGGTGTTAATCAGTTTTCTCAAACCGTCGAATTGTTTGGCGTTGCCGGCCGAATCGCCATAAATGAAAGTGTCTTCGAACTTGTTCCGCAACGCTTTGGCTTTCAGTTCCACCACCGCGGCTTCCAGGTCCTGCACATTGCTCCGGGTGGCTTTCAGAAAATTGTCTACATCCGCGTCGCCGCCCATGATTTTCAGGTTGGCAACTTTCTGTTCGAAGGTCGGCGTTGATTCGCTCCAGTTATCGCCGACATCGTAAAAATCAATGTCCGGCAAAGTTTTTTCCTGGTTGTATGTCAGCCCGTTGCCGACAATCTCGATGAATGGCATCACCTGTAAAATCGGGGATTCCTTCACAATTGTCTCTACCACGCCCTGGAGCAGGATGTCATTGGATAATTTGGATGCTTCCGCTAATGTCAGTGCCATTATTTTTTACCTCCTATTGCGTATTGAATTTTTTCCCGCGGTGACAGCGCCGATAAATCGGCAGCCCGCCTGCCGGGCGCGCCGGCCGGCACTTTGATATTCGCGATTTCTTTCTCGACAGATTTCTTTACCCGTCCCACCAGGCTGATGGCCTTTTCCAGGGAATCGTTCACCGCCTCAATCGTCTCCCCGGCAATCAGTTCCCCGGCAATTTCGGGGTTCAATTCCAGCACCCGGTTTTTATAGCTGGCAACCGCTTCGTTAAACAACCGGGAGACTGCCGCTAACTTTTCTTTCAGTTCGCTCTCCGATTTCCGCAGGGCGGCGATTTCGGTGTCTTTGTCCGCGATTATCTGCGCAAACCCGACCGCTTTCGGTTCCGGTTCCGTACCGGAATCATCTTCCCGGCGGTTTTCTTTGTTCTCTTCCTCTGTCATTTTTCCCTCCTTAAATTTATCTGCTGACCGCTAAACCCGGCGTAATCGCTCACTCTCCAGCCGTTCCTTTAGACGGTCTCACATTCAAATCACGGTTCATTTTTAAAATGGCATCCCTTTCTTCCAGCCAGCGGGCAAATTCCGTCTCCGGGTCCTTGACGCCCACTTCGTACATCGCGGTATGCCTAGAATGAATCCCGCCCTGCACCAGCACCTGTTCGTTTGCCACCATCTGCGTCATATCGCGCGGCAGCACCGGACTCCAGACCACTCTCAGGTTATATTCGCCGAAATCATCCCCGTGGTATTTCTCCATTAAGTTCAGAATCATCCGGTTCCGCTGATTGTAGGCCACGGTTCGGATGGCCCGCTTCCGGTTTACTTTCTGCAGCAGCGGCTGCAGTTCCATTTCCAGGGCCACGCCGGAAAGGTTGGTCTCGTTCCCGCCGAAAGCCGCCCGCGGCGACTCCGAAACGTCATGCATCGTGCGGTATAAGAGATTAATATAATCGAGGTGCAGCTGCACCCCGCCGCCCTGCAGTAAATCCAGCAGATAGGCCTTAGCCGATTCCGGAATATTCCAGACCGCGCCCGGCTTAACCGCAATATCTTCGGATTCCTCGACATTTTCCAGCACCGCCACCGGGTTCCCGGACAATTCCAGGATACGTGATAGCTGCGACATCGCCCGGTTAAATTCCCGCAGCGGTTCCATGAGTTGCGTCAGGTCGGAAGCGCCCCAATTTTTTTTCGGCTCGCGCACATTAGGAAAAATGACAAAGGGGATAAAGCCGTAGGGATTGGCCTGCTGCTCCAGCCTTGTATCGTCCACCCAAAGTTCAAATTCGTCAGCTGTCCACATTTCCACCACGGTGGCGGTTTTCCCTTTTGGTTTGACGCCGTACATCGCCGCCGCAACGTCCACATCGAGGTAATACCGCGAAGCCACCTGCCGGACTTTGGCCGCGTCGTCACCGCCCTGCCAGAGATAAATACCCTGTACATCCGGCGCAGTAACTCTGACCGCACCGGTTTCGGTATCCCAGATTACTTTATAGGCCGCGTCCCCCAGCACGGAACAATCGATTTCGGTTTCGAAATCCAATTGCTCCAGGCCGTTCGTGTCGTAAACCTCCTGCAGTACGGCTTCGGCGCGGCGTGCTTTTTCTCTGCCGGCAGCGGTATCCTCCCCGGGGTCGACCACAAACTTCACGCCGGACATCAGGTAAGAAGCCATTTTGTCCACTACGACCCGGGCATAATTGAACGTCAGGCGTTTCTCGCCCCGCCGTTCCCTTTCCGGCCATTGCACCCCCTGGTAAAAATCCAGTAATTCACGGTAGCGTCTCATTCTGTCGGCATCGCGGCGGCCTAAATCACCCGGTTTAAAATTGTCTTTCACTTTTCACTCCTCAGTCGTTGAATATATTCCGTTTTCCCCAAAGGCAACTTTTAAAGTCCTTTGCACGGTGCGCCGGCTCACTTTGTAAATGCGCGCCAGTTCTCTGATTGATTTACCGTCCTTCGCATAAAGCTGTGTCATTTCATTCACCCGTTTTTTTCTCAACAACCGGTGTTTTCCCCTCGGTTCGTCGTAAATACAAACTGGCAGCGGACAATTCAGACACGATTCTGAAAATTCACAACCTTCATCAGGGTAATGGCAAAATTCCGGGGGTAAATCGTAAGAGTTATCATTCATTTTCCGCATAATCAAACACACCGCTATTAATTTTTTATTTCCCGCCCCAGTGGAAGTTTCATAATATGTGATAGTTTACTTTGTTATATTAGTACATATGTTCTAGTTTAGTCAAGCGGTTTTTGTCACCCCCCATTTCAGAATCGTTGTGAGCTCAGCAAATAAATTGCATAGTTTGACCCCCTTCCCGTTTATCCATTTTTCTTCCCCTTTTTATTGACTTCATCTCTCTGATTCTTCATAATTCATTTAATTACCGGCAGACAGGAGTACGATGCACCGTTTTTTTATTCCCGGAGAATGGATTCAACACGATATGGTTACGATCACCGGTGAACCTTTGCGCCAGATCGGTTATGTCCTCCGCCTTAAACCCACTGACCGCGTTACCGTTCTGGATAACAGCGGCCGGGAATTCGAAGTAGAAATCGAGCGGATTACCAAAGAACAGGTAACCGGTAAAGTAATTAGTAAAAAACTGGGAACAGGGGAACCCCGCGTCAAAATCACGCTCTATCAGGCGCTCTTAAAATCGGATAAATTCGAATTGGTACTGCAGAAAGGCGTCGAACTGGGGATAACGGACTTCGTCCCGTTTATCAGCGAGCGTTGTGTCTCACGGAAAGAATCGGCCGCGAAAATCGCACGCTGGCAAAAAATCATCCGGGAAGCCGCTGAGCAGTCCGAAAGGTTAGTCCTGCCTGTCCTCCACCCGCTGGTTTCGTTTGCGGAAGCCTGCCGCAGTGTCAAACAGCCGGCCCTGCTGCTCTGGGAAGAAGAAAAAAATGTCAGTTTGAAACAAACCCTGCAAAATCCGCCGTTTAGAAACGCTTCAGAACTTAGTCTCTTTATCGGACCGGAAGGCGGTTTTCCGGCAGCGGAAAAAGAACTGGCGCAGCAAAACGGCATCGCGGTTGCCAGTCTGGGCAAACGCATCCTCCGCGCCGAAACGGCCGGGCTGGCCGCCGTCAGCGCCGTTCTGTATGAAACCGGGGAAATGGGGTAATGGTTGGCCAACATGAGGCCTACAGCCCCGAACGTATTAGTTTCCGGCCGCTTGCCGAAGCCGATCTCCCATTATTACACCGCTGGCTAAATACACCGCATGTCAGTGAATGGTGGAAAGTAAACGGTAAAAGAAACCCCGATTATGCAGCAGTAACCGGCAAATTTATGCCGCGGATACACGGTCAAGAACCTGTTAGTTGTTTTCTGGTGCTGTATGATAATAGACCGGTAGCATTCATTGAGTCGGTTAGAATGGAAAATTTCCCAACCGAAAAAGCAATGTTGAAGATTAATCCGAACGCAGCAAGTGTTGATACCTTTATCGGTGAAGTTGATTTTCTGCACAGGGGTTTTGGTCCGGTTTATATTCGCAAATTCTTGAAAGAAATTATTTTCCGGGAACCCGGGATAAATTCCTGTATTGTTGACCCCGACCCGGCGAACAAAATTGCTGTCAGGGCCTGGGAGAAAGCCGGGTTTACTTTTTCGCACCGGGTCTGGAATGATGAGGATAAAGTCACGGCCCATATTATGACCGTCAATCGTGAAACAGTCTGCCCGCCGTCTGCTATGCTATAATCATTTTTATCTTCGCTATCCGAAAGGGGTGATTCGTGTCCTGGTTTTTCTATCTCTGTCGTGCCTTCGTACAAACTTTTTTTAACCTTTTAATGCGGATTAAAGTCAACGGTCGGGAAAATATTCCACCAACCGGCAAGTTAATCGTCGTCGCCAATCATATGACTTATGCCGAACCGCAGCTTGTCGGTTTCCTGATTAGAAGAAAGATGCGGTTTGCCGCCAAAGAAGGATTCTTCAAGCATAAACTGACTAAATTATTCATGGAATCGCTGGGCTGTTTCCCGGTGCACCAGGGCGTGGGCGACCGCAAAACGCTCCGCTTGATGGAACAGTATGTCAATGACGGCTTTGCGTTGATTGTTTTCCCCGAGGGCCAGCGCAGCCAGAATGCCGAACTAATCCAGGCGCTGCATGGGACGGCGCTGATTGCCCAGCGTACCGGTGCTTTTATTCTGCCGGTTGGTATTTCCGGCACTGAAAAACTGAAAGGCTGGAACTGGGTCTTCAAACGTCCCCAAATCACCGTAAATTTCGGTCAACCTTTTCAACTGCCGGTAAATGATGATAAACTCTCCAGAGAGGACGCCACCGGGCTGATTATGTCCCGTATTACGGATTTACTCCCTCCCGAATACCACGGAGTTTACGCTGAAAAATGAAAAATAATAACGTTAAAATTGAGAAAACCGCAGGCACCGGGTTTTGTTTCGGCGTCAAACGCGCTATAACCGCGCTGGAGCAGGCCGCCGCCGAACAGGGCCGTATTGAGACGCTCGGGGCCGTTGTCCACAACCAGCAGGTGCTACAGCGCCTTTCAGAACTTGGTGTCAGTGTCGCCGGAAGCCTCGATGACGTTACCGGCAAGACTATCGCCATCGGGGCGCACGGCGTGGGTCCGGAGGTTGCTGAAGAAATCAGGAAACGCAATTTAAAAATTATTGATACTACCTGCAGTTGTGTGCACCGCGCCCAGACCGTTGCCCAAAAATTATCGAAATCCGGTTTTTTCGTCGTGGTTTACGGCGATGTCAATCATCCGGAGGTCAAAGGCATATTGGCCTGGGCCGGCGGCAAAGGTCTCGCCACCATGGATGTGCAGACGATTGCGGCGTTGAAACCGATGCCGGTACGCATCGGCGTGCTGGCGCAAACCACGCAGATTCCGGCTAATTTCAATGAATTCATTAAAAACCTGGTGGATATTTCACTGCATAAATATTCCGAACTCTACATTGTGGATACCCTTTGCCACGATATCCGGCGGCGGCAGGAATCCGCCCAGAAACTGGCGAATAAAGTTGATTTGATGTTCGTCGTCGGTGACCACACCAGCGCCAATACCAACCGTTTAGCGGAACTTTGCAGCCGCCTCACCGAAACCCACCTCATCGAAACCGCCGCGGAGATTCAGCCGGCATGGCTCAAAGGGCACCAATACATTGGCATCACCGGCGGCGCGTCCACCGCGGAAGAAACCATCACGGCCGTCCAAACGAGACTGGAAAAACTGACCAAACTCTAAACCCTATAATCCCATCTTTTCCGCCACTTTTTCGCGCCAGAAATCCGCATTGCCGTAACTGAGCTGGGCTTCTTTCCCGCGTGTAGTATAGAAATGTAAATCGTGTTCGCCGGTCACGCCGACCGCGCCGAAAATCTGGTGCGCTTTGGTGATGCACCATTCGTAGGATTCCGCTGACCACACCTTGGCAATCGCCGTCTCGCGCGCAGCGGGCAAACCTTCGCTTATCCGCCAGGCGGCCTGGTAAGATACGAAACGCAAGCCGTCCACGTAAGTTGCCATGTCCGCCAGGTACTGCTGAATCACCTGAAAAGCCCCGATGGGACGGCCGAATTGTTTCCTTTCTTTGGCGTATTCCAGTGTCATTTCCATCACCTTTTGAAGGACGCCCACGGTATCGCAGCAAACCGCCGCCGCCGCCCGTTCCAGTGTTTTCTCCACTATCGGCCAGCCTGCCCCCACCCCGCCTAATACACTGTCCTTTGATACGGTCACGTTATCGAAAGTAACCTCGCATAGTTTATCGCCGCTCATCGTCTGCAGCGGCGTGTATTTAATTCCTTTTTCTTTCGCCGGCACGATGAAAACGGTGATATTTTTCCTGTCGTCCTTTTCGTTACCTATCCGGGTGGCACAGAGGATGTAATCGGCGACATGCGCATAAGGCACAAATATTTTGGTACCGTTGATGATGTAATCGTTTCTTTCCGCGAATGCGGTAGTCGCTATTGAGCCGGCCTCGTATAAACCGTCGGTTTCATTCAGCGCCATTGTCATTATCATTTTTCCGGCAGCGATTTGAGGTAAATAAGCGGCTTTTTGGTTTTCGTTCCCGTTTTCCAAAATCGTCAGCGCCCCTAAAACCACCGTCGCAAAGAACGGCCCCGGCAGGCAGGCCCGGCCCATCTCCTCCAGCAATACCGCCAGGTCGGTGAATTCCATCCCCGAGCCGCCGTATAAATCCGGAATTGCCAGCCCCAGCCAGCCCAACCCCGCCATCGCCTGCCACAATGCCGGAGAATACCCTTTTTCATCGGACGCCATCTGCCGGACGTATGTTTTGGAGCATTTGTCCGCCAGAAAATCCCGTGCCGATTTCCGCAGCATCTCCTGTTCTTCAGAAAGCGTAAAATCCAATTGTTTTCCCCGATTTACTGTGTATCTTAATATTCAATGTCAGTCCTCTCTCCCCCATGTGGGAGAGAGCCAGAGAGAGGGGGATAATTAGTTTCAAAGGCCCTTTTTCACCGGTTAAATCGCCGCCGGTAATCCCAAACCCCGTGTCGCCACAATCCCTTTCAAAATCTCGTTGGTCCCTGCCTGTAAACTATATCCCCTCGAGGCGAGGAAAGAATGCGGCGACATGCCCGTCAACGGCGCGTATTTGGATTCTTGCCATAATTGTCCGTAAAGTCCCAGGATATCGGTCGCCAGCCCGGCCAGGTGCTGTTCCCAGGTCGTACAAAAAGGCTTGGCCATCGCCGCTTCGACGTTCGGCGCTTTGCCCTGCTCCATCACCTGCACCACGCGGTACAATAGCATCCGTCCGACTTCAAACTCAACCTCCAGCTGCGCCAGACGGCTGCGGATTAAAGGGTCTTCAGATATTGGTTTGCCGTGCCGCTTTGTTTCTTTACAGAATTTTATCAGCGCCTCGTAAAGCGGGTAGTTCCCCATCAGGCGTTCCATACCGGAACGTTCGTAATCCAGCTGGTTTAGAATCTGGTAAAAACCGTGATTTTTCTCCCCGATCAGGTATTTTTCAGGCACACGGACGTTGTCGAAAAAAACTTCACCCCAGGCTTCGCTGCCGGTGATATCGATCACCGGACGAATCGTGATGCCGGGTAACTTGCAATCGATGATAAATTCGCTGATTCCTTTTTGTTTCGGCGCCGCCGGGTCGGTACGGACCACCAGATAAATATGCGTCATGTAACGGGCGCAGCTGGTCCACATTTTCTGCCCGTTAATGACGTAAAAATCGCCGTCTTCCACCGCTTTGGTTCTCACCGCCGCCAGGTCGGAACCGGCCTCCGGCTCGCTCATCCCAAGGCCGATGCAGGCCTCACCCCGCAGGATTTTGGGCAGCATTTCCAGCTTTTGTTCGGCAGTGCCGTAAACATAAATCGCCCGCCCGATTTGCCGCTCGGCAAACCAGTGGCAGGCTGCCGGCGCGCCGTAGCGCAGCATTTCCTCGGTCAGTATCATCCGGTCAACCTGGCTTCTTTCCTGTCCGCCGTATTCTTTGGGCCAGGTAATGCCCAGCCAGCCTTTTGCCGCTACTTTTTTGGTAAATTCCCAGGAAAAGCCCTGAATCCATCCGTCGCACATCGGCCGGAAAGTGCCTGCTTGAATCTCATCCTCCAGGAAATTGCGTACTTCCTGCCGGAAGGCTTCCTGTTCTACGGAAAAAGTAAAATCCATATTTAAAAACCAAAATCAGAATATCAGGAAAAACAAACGGAGAAATAAAGACGGGGGATTGTGTGATTAACCCTCATCTTTAGATTCACGAACCCAGGCAGGGGCGGGGTTATCACCCGCCCGCCCCATACCTGACTGTCGCATTGATTAATGTGCGCTTAAACCACTAAACAGGTCACCGTTCTGGTGATGCCGGTGATGGGATGAATATGCTGGGTCACCAGGTCGCCAATTTCGTTCAGGGTGGCAAGTTCTACAATCGCAATCACGTCGTAAGGACCGGTAACCGTTTCCACTGATTTCATACCCTTAAGCCGTCCCAAACCGGTCACTACCTCTTTGGTTCTGCCCACTGTGCACTCAATCAGAATGTAAGCCCGAGCTGCGTTTGCCATAGTAAATTACCTCCCTGTTTTATTTTTTATGACTAACTGCTAAGAAGCACTACAAGTATTTCCCATTATATCTTAAAGAGTCTGCAATTTCACTAATAATATCAAAATATTCTCTTTATTTTCCCTGACCTTGCAGTGAGACTGCTGCTCACCTTATAATATCTGTATTCCTTTTATCTCGCGTTAATCTCCCGTAAACATTGGAGGAACCATTTGGAATATTTTTTAACCGAACAGCAGAAAACACTGAAAAGCCTGGCCCGCCGGATTGCCGAAGAGCGGATTCTGCCGGTCCGCGCCGAGCTTGATGAAAAAGAGCAATTCCCCAAAGAAATCCTGAAAGAACTGGCGGATAGCGACCTTTTCCGCATCTTTATCCCGGAAAAATATGACGGGTTAGGCGGCGGCACGCTTGATTTATGCCTCGTCGTTGAGGAATTAAGCCGCGTCTGCAGCGCCGTGGCCGTTTCTTTCGCCGCCACGGCCCTCGGCGCATATGCCATTATCCTCTACGGCAGCGAGGAACAGAAACAAAAATACCTGCCGCAGATCGCCTCCGGGAAAATCGCCGCTTTCGGTTTAACCGAGTCTAATGCCGGCAGCGATGCCAGCGGGATTCAAACTACCGCCCAGAAAACACCGGAAGGCTATATGCTTAACGGCACCAAGCAGTTTATCACCAACGGCGGCGAAGCCGATATTTATACCGTTATCGCACTAACCGATAAAACCAAAGGCCCCCGCGGCGCCAGCGCCTTCATCGTCGAAAAAGATACCCCCGGTTTTACCTTCGGTAAGAAGGAAAAGAAAATCGGCATCCGCGCTTCTGCCACCCGCGAACTGGTATTCCGCAATTGCCTCGTACCTGCCGAAAATCTTATCAGCCGCGAAGGCATGGGTTTTATCGTTACCATGAAAGTTCTGGATAATTCCCGCCCCGGCATCAGCGCTCAGGCCTTGGGTATCGCTCAGGGCGCCATGGAAGCCGCTGTCGGTTATACCAGCCAACGCATCCAGTTCGGCCAGCCCCTCATCTCCCTTCCGGTTGTTCAGTACAAACTGGCCGAAATGGCCCTGCAGGTGGAAGCCGCCCGGGCGCTCGTTTATGCCGTGGCCAAAACCATTGACAGCGGACAGAAGAGCTTCACCGAAGAATCGGCCATGGCCAAGGTCTTTGCTTCCGATGTCGCCATGAAAGTCACCGTCGATGCCGTCCAGGTTTGCGGCGGCGCGGGTTACATGCGCGATTATCCCCTCGAAAAAATGATGCGCGACGCTAAAATCACCCAGATTTATGAAGGCAGCAACGAAGTCCTGCATAACGCCATCGCCATTGAATTACGCAAACGGAAAGGCAAACGCGAATGAATGTTGTTGTCTGTCTGAAACAGGTACCCGGTACCACCGAAGTGAAAATCGACCCCAATACCAATACCCTCATCCGTCAGGGTATTAAAGCCATTGTTAATCCTTTCGATAGTTACGCACTGGAAGAAGGAGTCCGTCTCAAAGAGAAAAACGGCGGGAAAGTCACCGCCATTACCATGGGGCCGCCGCAGGCCGCGGACATGCTGCGGGACGCCATCGCCGTCGGCGCCGATGACACTGTTTTGTTGAGCGATATGGCTTTCGCCGGTTCCGATACCCTGGCCACTGCTGCCGCCCTCGGCAAAGCTGTCGAAAAAATCAAAAACTACGACCTGATTATTTGCGGCCGCCAGACTATTGACGGCGATACCGGCCAGGTCGGGCCTGAACTGGCCGAAAACCTGGGCATCCCCTTTATCGCCTACATCAGTAAAATCGAAGAAATCGGCAACGGCAAAATTCGCGTCCAGCGCGCCGTCGAAGACGGCCACGAAACCATCGAAACCACATTGCCCGCCGTCATCACTGTCGCCAAAGAAATCAATGTGCCGCGCATGCCTTCCCTGCGGGGGTTGTCCAAATCGAAATCGGCGCAAATCCCAACCTGGACGGCTAATGACATTGCTGCCGATAAGTCTACTATCGGCCAGGCCGGTTCCGGCACCTGGGTCATCAAAGTTTTTTATCCCCAGCGCATCCAGCACGCCGAGATGATAAAAGGCGAACCCGAAGTGCAGGCCAGAACTTTAGTCGAAAAATTAAAAGAGGCTAAAATGATTTGAAAAATCACCCTGATACCGATGAAATCGGGAGAAGGGCAAGGTACTTGAGCGAAGTCGAAAGTATCTCCGTGCCTGTTGAGTAGGGGCGGAAATTCTTCATGTTTCATCGGCAAGATTCAGAATAACTGGAGACCTTTATGGCACTGAAATTCGATAAAGAAAAATGTACCGGCTGCGGCAGCTGCGAATCCGCCTGCCCGTTCGGTCTAATTTCCATCGTGGACGACAAAGCCAGCATCAAAATGGAGGGCTGCAACCTCTGCGGAGCCTGTCAGGACGCCTGCGCTGCCGAAGCCATTAAAATTGAAAAGGAAATGATGCAGGCCCCCGCCGCCGGTGACCATCACGGCGTCTGGGTCTTTGCCGAACAGCGCAACGGGGAAATCAAAGCTGTCGGCCTGGAGCTGCTCTCCAAAGGCCGGGAGCTGGCTGATACACTGCAAACCGAATTATGCGCCGTCTGTCTGGGCGATAATATCAGGGGCATTGAGTTGCTGGCTGCCTGCGGCGCCGATAAAATTTATCTTATTGACGACCCGGCTTTCGCCAACCAGTCGGAAGAACCCTATGTCGCTGAACTGGTACGGCTGGTCAAAACCTATAAACCGGAAATCGTCCTGGCCGGGGCGACCCCGTTCGGGCGTTCGTTTTTCCCCCGAGTTGCCGCTATTCTTAAAACCGGCTTAACCGCCGATTGCACCGGTTTGGACGTTGATATAGAAAAGAAACTCCTGCGCCAGACCCGTCCCACGTTCGGCGGCAACGTCATGGCCACCATCATCTGCCCCACGCGGCGGCCGCAAATGTCCACCGTTCGTCCGCGGGTTTTTAAAAAGAACCTGCTGCAGACACCTCATGCCGGACAAATTATCAGGGTTGATTTCGATAAAGCGGCGGTCAGTTCTAAAACAAAACTGCTCAATTTTGTTGCCGATGTCACTGAAAAAGTGAAACTGGAAGAAGCGGATATTATTGTTTCCGGCGGCCGCGGTTTGGCCAAACCGGAGAATTTCCAGTTGATCCGGGACCTGGCTGCCGCCCTGGGCGCTGCCGTCGGTTCCTCACGCCCCTGTGTTGACGAAGGCTGGATTCCCTACTCGCATCAGGTCGGACAGACCGGCAAAACCGTCTGCCCGAAACTCTATATCGCCGTCGGTATTTCCGGCGCCGTGCAGCACATGGCCGGCATGCAGACCTCGGATTGCATCATCGCCATCAACGACGACCCCAGCGCCCCGATTTTTCAGATCGCCACCTACGGCATTGTCGGCGACCTTTTCAAGATTGTCCCTTTACTGACGCAGCAATTGAAAAATAGTTAGCATTGGTCGGACAGGCATTCTGAGTTAAACCGGCGTCCCTGCCTGCCAGCTGAATAACCGGCGCTTCAACCTAAGCAAAAAATACCAGTACAAACAGCACTATCGAACCGATAAAGAAAATCGTCCAGACCCTTTTATTCCACTGGAAAACCTTTTGGCCGTCGAAGTTTCCCCACGGAATCAGATTAAAGAAACCCAGCCAGGCATTGATTACGGCTCCTATCGAAGCCGTATCGATTATGTATTGCGGTATCTGTATCGGGGGAGCGCCGGCGCCGGTCTTGAAAATTTGTCCGAAGGAATTCAATACTAAAAACAAAATGGTGAACACCACCGTCAAAACCATATTAACCACCGGCCCGGCTAAAGACGCTTTCCCGATTTTTGCCCGGTTTTCTGCGGTATTTTGCCCGACTTGAATATACACCCCGCCGGGTGCCGCCAGCAGGAAACCCAGCAGCGCCGCGCCCATCGCCAGTATCAGACCTGGAATCCAGAGATGGTAAACCGCCTTGAAACCAAACCTCCGGGCCGCGATTCGATGCGCCAGTTCATGCAACACAAAAGCAAACAAAACTACAAATAAAGACTCGATGATATCAATACCCAGTATATGCAGCGCTGAAAAAGCTTTTGCGGCGCCCCCGGCAAAATAGATGCCGAAAGCAATTGCCATCCAGACCACCGAAACCCCGAACTCCAGGATTTCATGAAAAATATCTTCCTGCTGAACTTCCATGCGTTTCTTACCTTAAAAACTAAACTTGGTCGTATAGGCTTACCATATTTGATTAAAAGCTATTGACCGCGGTAATGTCAAACTTTGCACTTATTTTAAGATGCAGGTTAAAATTCACCGCTGTGTTATAATCGGGTAAATATGAAAACGTATTCCGCTTATGACCCCTTCGCCTGGATTTATAATAAACACTGGGGGAATTCTTTTCTCCCTGTGGTTTTGCCGGTGATGGATAACCTGGTGCTGGCTAAAATCCCTAAAAACGCCCGCATCCTCGATCTCTGCTGCGGCACCGGACAGACGGCGCAAAAATTGACTTCCCTGGGTTACCGCGTCACCGGCCTTGACGGTTCACCGGAAATGTTAAACTATGCCCGCGTAAACGCCCCGGGAGTCGAATTCCTGCTCGCCGATGCCCGTACGTTCCGGCTACCGCTTAAATACCATGCCGTCATCTCGGTTTTTGACAGTCTGAACCACATCATGTCTGCTAAAGAACTGGGGGACGTTTTTCGTTCCGTTTTTAGTGTCCTTCGCCCCGGCGGGTTATTCATGTTCGACTTGAATACTGAAGCCGGTTACCTTCATGAGTGGAACGGTGATTTTTCCATCATCGAGGACGACCATGTCTGTGTGGTCCGCAGCACTTACAGCATTTCCTCCCGCACCGCCGCCTTCGATGCTGCAGTCTTCCGTCTCAGTGACGGCAGCTGGTACCGTCAGGATTTCGTCCTATATCAGAAATGCCATGCCGCTGCCGCCGTGAAATCAGCGCTGAAAGTCGCCGGCTTTACGGAACTCGAAACCTACGGGTTTGACTGGCAGTCCGGGATGAGTTCATTAACCAAAAACTCCCGCCGGGTCTTCTTTCTCTGCTGCAAACCCAAAGTCCCTAATTAATCACGACGTATCCTTGCACCAACCTCATTCTGAGGTTACGAGGTACCCGAAGAATCTCCCACACGATTCATCATCCGGGGAAACACTTTACTCCGTTCCAGGCGACAAGTTTGTGTTTTTTTATTCGAATTTATTTCGGATTTAGCTATTAGTATTCCGTATTTGTTTGTTACTTGATGCTTGAAATTGTGCTTTTCCTTCCCGTGTTTGGTTATCTGCCGGACATTATGGTAAAATATACTGTATTAAGAACTTAAGGAAAAACAATGAGCGCCAAAAAAGAAACCGAACTCCAGAGCTTCATGGACAACGTCAATAAAAAAGACAAACTCAACGGCCACAAGGTTATTTTTAATTTTGTCAAACGCAAGAGGAAATAAACCGGAAGTTCAACCAGTTCTATTGCTTTTTTATCGTGCCCGTTTTACAGGCAAAATTAACCGTATTCTTTTATCCTAATTTAGTGAAATGTCTGAAGCCTATCAATGAATCTATTTCTTTTTACCCACACCGGCAATCAGCACAATGCCTAGGCCGATTAAAGCCGCCGCTCCGATTGCGCCCCACCAGTGCACCCAGCTGAATAGATTAAAAACCCCCAGCAGACAAATCACCCCGATGATAATGATCACAATCCCCAGGGCGCTGTTACGGCGCGTCTGTTCTTTCAGAGAATCATCCTCATTGTCCTTTCCCTTGCCCGAAAAGGTATTACGAAGGTCGTTACCCAGCTTGTTGGCCGTTTCTTTAATATCAGCGGCGTTCTCCTCGATAATATCCTGCGGCGTGCTTTTTTGCGATTCTTCCAGCGGTGCAATAATTGCGATTACGATGTAGGCCAGAATCCCGAATCCGGTAAATGCCAGCAGCACAAAAACAATTCGGATAATCGTCGAGTCCACCCCGAAAAATTTCCCCAGCCCGCCGCACACCCCGAACAGCATCCGGTCTTTTCTGCTGCGGTAAAGTTTATTTTCCATACGTTCTCCTCTTCCGGTTACGAAGGCTTATTTTTTTCTGTATCGTCATTCTTTGCCTGCACCATTTTGTCTCCCACATCTTTCGGCGACGTTCTCCCCGCCGAAACCACCATCTTCAGGCCTTCCTCAATCGTAATATCGGTGCGAATCACATCAACATCATCGAAGATATGCAAAAAACCGGTCATCGGATTGGGCGAGTTCGGCACAAACACGTTTATCAGCTTCTTCCCGTTTTCGTCAATGTGTTCGTTGGTAATGAAACCGATTGTGTAAACACCCTTTCTGGGGTACTGCACCATCACCACCTGCATAAAACCGGTTTTCCCCGGTTCTGAGAAACTCTGAATAACCTGCCTGATACCGTCATAAACGGTACGGGTAATCGGTATTTTCCCTAATAACGATTCACCCCAGCGCACAATTCTCTTCCCGATGTTGTTGGTGGCAATCGCGCCGACAATCAGGATTAAAACACAGATGACCCCGAAACCAACCCCGATTATTTCCCGTCCGAAAATATCTTTGACAAACGGCCGCAGCAACTGGTCGATTTGGGTGAAAAGCCAGGCAAATATCCAGATCGTTAACCCGATCGGCACCGTCACTACCAGGCCGGCAATTACGATATCCCGGAATTTTCTGAGAAATCGATTCCAGAAAGACTGTTTTTCCGTTTCTGTCGCCATCATTCTCCTGCGCTCTGTAATCGAGTTACAGAATTCACCATATCATAACAGTAGTACCAAGCTTCAGCAATAAACAAATGTCTGTTCTATTCCGGCTGAAAAGGGTGCTTCTCACGCTCAAAATCCGGCCGGTAATTTTCCGGCGCGCTCATTTCCTGTATCCAGCCGTTATCAATCCCCAGTTCGTCCAGCAAATCCACTGCTTCCAGGTATTCCATTTCCGTGATTCGCCGGGCCAGCGCCGCATATTTCGCGGCATGGTGGGCCGGATAATATTGGGCCATCAGACTGACATTAACTTCCGGTGAAAGGTCTTTCGCCAGCCAGGTCAGGGATTCGGCGCTGCCCGCCAGACCTTCCGGCAGAATCAGGTGCCGCACAATCAGGCCCCTTTGGGCGATATCGTTTTCATCGGTTTGCAAATTACCTACTTGCCGGTACATTTCCCTGATGGCTTGACGTGCACTCTCCACATAATGCGGCGCCTGCGAAAATTGCTTTGCGATTTTGTCCGAAGCATACCGCAGATCCGGCAAATAAATATCGATTATTCCGTCCAGCGCCTGAATTGTTTCGACGGAATCATAACCGCCGGTGTTATAGACTAAAGGGATTTTCAGCCCCATCGGGACCGCAATCAACAGCGTTTGCAATATCTGCGGCACGAAATGGGACGGCGACACGAAGTTGATATTGTGGCAGCCTAAATCATCTTGCAGATAAAGCAGTTTTTCCGCCAGCACCGCCAGGGTCACCGCCTTCGATAGCTCTTTGCGCCAGTTCTGGCTGATTTGATGGTTCTGACAATACACGCAGCGCATGTTGCAGTTGCCGAAGAAAACCGTACCGGAACCTTTTGTGCCGGAAATCGGCGGCTCCTCTCCCATGTGCTGGCAGACCGTATCCACAATCGGTAACGCGCCGGAATGACAGAATCCCGTTTCGCCGGTTAGACGGTTCACGCCGCAGTTGCGGGGGCAGATGTCGCAGGCTGCCAGCCGTGCTTCCAGTGCTGCCGCCCGGCGTTTCAGTTCACCGGAATTAAAAAGAGCAAGATAGGAAGGTTCAAACATGTTTCACTTCACAGCTACAAAGATAGTTCTCACCCATGCCTGCCAGAAACGTTTATCTCCGCCCACGCGTGGACAGTTTTCAGCCGACTCTCCGCTCATCATCATCTATTCCTTTTTTAAATTAAACAGCTGTATCTTTTTGATACCCGGGATCTATCTGGCTGGGGTGCTTTATAAAAAAGTCAATTCTTGGTTCCAGGAACTTGAGCTTATGATTAGGGGGATCAGCCATAAAATCATAAACAGTATCGAAAACATGGTCCCAGCTCCAAAAACTATCATCGAGATTAAGATACTCGCGGACCATTTCTGTCCCTTTTGGGGCAATAGGGTGTGCAAGCACGGTTGCCGTGCGGACCATATGAAAAGCATCAATTAGTGTCCTGGCGCGGAGATTAGCATCATTATTCTGGTCTGCCTGGCGTATATTATTAGCCCAATATTTATTGATATTCCGGAGATAAGTGTCCAAAAGGCTCATTATCGAGTGAAATTCACATTTATACATGAACTTTTCATATTCCAATATGGTTTTCCGGGACTCTTCTAGTATCTCCGGACTGACGGCACCGACCGGGATTTTTCCATCATAATATTTCTGGGCAGTATAAAAACAAGATCTTATTGCCCGGTTAAATACGTTGGATAACAGATTGCCTTCTTTAAGAACAGGGTCAGCGTCTTTTTCATTAGCTTTAGGGTTCAGTGGTTTAGGTTGGAAGCTTACGCTCTTCATCGCTAAGCCCAGGCTAAGGAAATGAGCCCTTAATTGTTCGAACGTATAGTAGTCCAGCAATTCCCTGGCCATCGGCGGTTTGATTTCACCGCTGCTGCTGGCCTTTTTGTTTAGAAACAAAACGTGACTGTTGCAAACCAGCTTGGGAATTTGCAGTTCACCCTCTGGTACATCAAATGAGGGATTTTCCCCCTGGCTGCCCATGAACATTGCCATTTCTGCCGGTCCATAGAAGTAAATGTTATCTTGACCGATGAATTGATATACATGCGCCTCTTTAGAACACCACCAGTCTTTCCATGTGTCCAAACCCTTGTTTTGTGATTCAAGGTAGGCCATTGTAAACGATATAGGAGCCCATAGGGATTCAGGCCAAACCCAGACAGTCAGGTCATCCAGCCCACCAAGTGCTGGCGCCGGAACTCCCCATTCGATATTACCCGTCAACCTGAACGGTACCAGCGTCTTTCCTGTCCGGTAACGGATGCCATTTCCCGCAAAGACCAGGCATGCTTTTTCTCTTTCCTCAACACTATTAAAAGTAAGAGTAATCGACGGTTTATTATCTTCATTGGTTACAGAGTATTCTGGAAGTTTTTCTTTAATCGTGCTTAATAAATCAATCTGCTCTTTTTTAATATATACCACCGGCGGTTCTAGAAACTCCCGGATACTATTGATCACCGGGCGCCGGGAAGCAGGATCTTTTTCGATGTCTTCAACCCAGATTTTCAACAGGTCGTGGAATTTATCAAGTTTAAAATACCAATTCGTTACATCTCGCATTTCCGGCTTTTTTCCGGTGAGGGTGCTTCTCGGATTTATCAAATCAATCGGCATGTATTGATGCCCTAACGAGCATTCATCCGCACAACCCCATTCCGAAGAACAGCCGGCGATTGGACACTGTCCAATAACCTGGCGGCCGTTAAGAAAAACACCCAGTTCGGCATCATAAAACTGTGAAGTCGTTAATTTTTCCAGGTGCCCGTTTTTATATAGCCTTGTGATGAAATCGATTGATTCTTGCCGGTGAATTTCAGCAGGACGTCCTAAGCTTGAAGCTCCAAAAAGGTTTAAACTGATATCATAGGATTTCAGGACTTCTTTCTGTTTTTCGTGATTAAACTGAACGAATTCTTCTATCGTACCTTTAAAAAGCCCCTGGTTGACTCGTTGACGATAGTATTCCAATATCGGTGAACCATAACAATCGGTCCCTGACACAAAAATGACATTATCTTTTCCGATACGGTCCCTTAGAAAGCGAGCATAAGTATCTGCGTGAATAAAGACACCGCCTATATGCCCGAGATGGAGCTCCTTATTTCCGTACGGCATTCCCGCCGTTATTATTGCGCGCTTGGGAAAAGTTGGCCTGACGTTATCGCTATCACTCTGCACCCGTCCGCCGTTTTTATTCTTCGCGATATCCTGACGAACAATATCCCGGATAAAATCCCCGGATGTTGTATTAGTCTCGTTCATCTTATGCTCCCGATATTTTCGTTTTCTATCTGACCAACACTATTTATCACCGAGTTTTACCAGCGCGGCTTTGATTCTTTTCAGGCAACTTTCTTTGCCCAATACTGCCATCGTCTCAAAGAGCGGCGGCGCCGCTTCACGCGCGGTAGTGGCTACCCGCAGCGGATTAAAAAGCTGTCCCGCTTTTATCCCCAGGTCCGCGGCGAGGTGCCGGAGTGTTTCTTCCAGTAAACCCGGGGTAAAACTGTCCAATGCGGCTAATTTTTCTTCCGCGGCTTTTAAGCCCGTTAACGCCATCTCCGCCGTCATCTTCTTGTCTACGAACATCCCCGCATCATATTTCAGTTCGTCCGCAAAGAAGAAGTCGGCATAGGTCGCCGCGTCTTTTAAAATGTTTATCCTTTCCCGTATCAGCGGCACGATTTGTCGTACGTATTCGATATCTAAAGGCCGCTTGACTTCAGGCGGTAAATCTTTTTCCATGAAGGGGAACACCCTGGTTGTCAAATCGTCAACGCTCAGCCCGCGGATATAAACGCCGTTCATCCACTGCAGTTTTTCGTAATTGAAAATACCGGCGTTTTTATTTACCCGCTCCAGCGAGAAGTTTTTTATCAGTTCTTCCCTGCTGATGATATCGGTTTTATCGTCCAGCGACCAGCCCACCAGCGCCATAAAATTGAGCAGCGCTTCCGGGAGATACCCCTGGTCACGGAATTCCAGTACTGAAGTCGAGCCGTGCCGCTTACTTAACTTCGCACGGTCAACCCCGAGCACCATCGGCACATGTGCGAATTTTGGCAGTGTGTAGCCCAGTGCTTCATATGTCATAATATGCAGCGGCGTGCTGGAGATATATTCTTCCGCGCGGACGATATGTGAAATCTCCATCGCGTGGTCGTCCACCACGTTGGCCAGATGATAGGTTGGATAACCGTCGGATTTCAGTAAAACCAGGTCTTCGACCACGCTGTTTTCAAAAGCCACGTCGCCCCAGATTTCGTCATGAAATTTGGTCCGTCCGGTAGTGGGGGCCTTGAAGCGCACCACCGGTTTTATTCCAGCAGCTTCTTTTTCCTTTTGTTGTTCGGCCGTCAGATTCCGGCAGCAGCGGTCATAACCTGGGGGCAATTTATTTTTGATTTGGTCCTCGCGCAGTTTTTCCAGCCGCTCCTGGGAGCAATAGCAATAATAAGCGTGTCCGCTCTCAACCAGTTTCTGAGCCGCGTCCTGATATAGCTTCAGCCGTTTTGACTGCACATACGGTCCGTAATTACCACCGATTTCCGGTCCCTCATCCCAGTCCATACCCAGCCAGCGCAGACTTTCCAGGATATTGGCCAGCGAACCCTCAACACTGCGCTCCACGTCGGTATCCTCGATGCGCAGGATAAAAGCGCCGTTATTGTGCCGGGCAAACAGCCAGGCAAACAACGCCGTCCGGATATTCCCCACGTGCGGGTAACCGGTAGGACTCGGCGCATAACGCGTTCTGACCCGTTCTGTCATAACTACTCTCCGCAAATCGTATTTAAATTCGACACAGGTAAATTTCTGCTATTCTTGTCTTGGTGATACACTCACATTCTACCATCTCTCCCCCCTGACATTCTATAATACAGATATCCGTCGGTCTCCTTGCCGCCTGACAATGAAGGGTCAGGAGTCTCCCTCCCTCTCAGGGAAGGACTAAAGGAGAGTGATAGATTTCAAATTAATCAGGAGGCTGCCAATGAAAGATTCTGTTATCGCCGAACTCAAAATCGTACCGCTGGGGACTCAAACCGCCAACCTCAGCAAAATCGGTTAGTCCCCTCGCCCTCGAGGGGAGAGGGACAGAGCCATTTTCGGTACTTTGCCAAAGGCAAATGTAGTGATGGTGAAATCACCGGCTAAAAAACAAATGTGTGAAGCAAGGAGCATAAAATGAAAGACTCTGTTATCGCCGAACTCAAAATCGTACCGCTGGGGACTCAAACCGCCAGCCTCAGTAAATATGTCGCCGCCGTCATTGATGTCGTCCGTCAGGCCAAAGGCATTACCTATCAGATTACGCCGATGTGCACAATTGTCCAGGGACCGTTGGCTCAGGTGCTGGCATTAGCGCAGGAAATGCATGAAGTGCCATTCAAGATGGGTGCCAACCGTGTCTCGACCACTATCAGTATCGACGACCGCCGTGACAAGCTTATCACCATGGAAAGCAAAGTCAAAGCGGTGAGTTAGACAAAAGCGGGTCTTTCCAAAATAATATTGACCATTATTTTAATAAAGCAATGAATTGAGCGACACTGATTTCCGCGGTGCGCAAAATTGCCCGTAGCGCCCCCCGGTCGAATTCGCTGTCCCGGGGAACGGTGACGGCGGGGCGGGTTGGGCACCTCATCCTGACATGACTGCCTTTGATGCGTGTAATTTGATAACCGGCCCGTTCCAGGGCCGCGATACACCGGTCTCCGGAAACCGCTGGGAGCTCCATCATTTTTCGTCAACCTCGATGTGATTGAGGGTATATTCTTCAGGGAAGCTCCAGCCCTCTTCCTGCATGGACTCCAGACAAAGTTCCGCGGCTTCCTTAATATTTTCTAACACTTCTTGTTTAGTTTTCCCCTGGGAAATGCAACCCGGTATAATGGGGATTTCTGCGATAAAGTAGCCGTCTTCACCCCTGGTAATAATCACAGGGAGCCTCATAAAACTACCTCCCGCAATGTCCGCTGCTCGTAATTTCTTGCCTCAAGTATAATTCTTCATTTGTGATAATACAAGTCAGTTAAAAAAAACGTACCCTGCGCTGTGCGGCGCAGGGTACATAAAAATCCCCCGTTTTTATCTCGCGGGGAATTATCTCGTATTAGTGCCCTCGCCCTTGATGGGAGAGGGACAGGGTGAGGGTGAAATTTTTGTCCACTTAACGAATGTATTCATATCAAAGACAATTTCTATCTTAATAATGGCTCCGCTTCCGCCAGCAGACCCACCATCTCGTCGGCCACTTTTTCCGCCTGGGTGCCGAACTCCTGCAGCAGGCTCTCTTTCACCCAGATATAGAACAGGTAGCGCATACAGCGCCTGTCTTCCCGCTGGGATAATAGGAATTCATAATGCTCCCGGTTGATGCAAATTACGCCTTCTTTCGGGTCGTACCAGCTCCGGTAATCCGAATTCTCATTCGCCGGCGACTGTAATTTGATGTGGGGCGCACGTGTCGGATGGTGCAATACCGGTCTCAAAGCCTTTGGTTCGGATGCCGGCTGCTTGGCTTTCTCTCCATGATTATCCAGTTTCGCTGCCGCCCCGGCCGTCGTACCCATTGCCATTTTTTCCAGCAGCCCCTGTTCTTTATACCGTACGAACCTGTCGATTAGTTTGCCCGCCCGGCCCAGAATGATATTAAACCGCTGTTCTTGCGATTCGGCGCTGACTTCTTCAATGAGTTGCTTGATTTTCGCTTCCTGCTGTCTCAATTCGTTGACAAAAGCCCGGAAAACTTCATCCTGCACCACGGCTGTTTTGTCTGCCGTCCGTGCCAGGTGGTCGTATCGGATATAACCTTCCAGGCGCTGGTCCGTCCATGGCAAAACATTAAAATCCTGCAAATCTTTCAATGAACAGATGCGCGTACCGCCCCGTCCGTAAAGGTTAATCGCCGCGTCCGCCATTTCCCAGGGTAAAACATAGAGCTCGATATATGCCGAACCGGCCTTCGGGATGTGCAGATTCGTGGACATCACTTTCACGCCGCGGAAACGCTGCGGATGAATCGGCTCGAATTCGTGGTTATCGGAAATGGACATGGCATACATGTTTGTCCGCAGGTCGCTGGCAAACTGCTGGCCCAGATATTCCTTAATGCGGTCTTTCGAAAGCTGCACCGAAATTTCCGGTAAAATCCCTTCCAGATGGGCGACTGTTCCACGGTGGGTATGTTCGTGCGCTTTGCAGTGCGTGATGATTTCTGCGTGCCCTTTTTTCAGCCATTGCCGTTTCAGTACCAGGCAACTCGACGCCTCACCCTCTGTCGCTGTGGAAGCCAGGTGCAGTTCCTCCGTAATCAAGGCAAAAGCCAGCAGCCCGATACCCTGCTCCCCTCTCAATGCCAGGTGCAGTTTTTCGGAACTCCCGATCTGCTGCAGCACCTGTTTCATCTTTTCAGGGTTGATGCCCACGCCGTTATCTTCAACGGTGATACTCTCCAGCGCATGGGCCCCCAGGCCGTTAAGCACCGGTTTGTAAGTCAGCTTGATGCGGATTTGGCCTTCATCTGTTTTCGCCTGTTCGATGGCGTCCGCCGCATTTTCCACAAACTGTTTCAGCGCCTCGGACGGGCTCCGGCAAACGTGTGCCAGAACCTCAAATACACCTGGTCCGGTGTGAAGTGTTACCTTAGCCATAAACCACCTCCTGTTACGTTAGCCCCGAATTATTTACTAACTTCGGTCGAAGAGAGTAGGTTTGTTATGCTCCTGTTGGGCTTTTTGGAAGGCGACATCCCAGGTAAAGCCCTGACGGCGGTATTTGATTATCAGCTGTATCTTTCTGGCATCCGTATCCTGAAAATGCCTCACTTCCCGTTCCGTCAAGCGGGATTTAACCGATTTGATAAATCCCTTTTTCTCGAGGTAGTGTATTTCATCGACGGAGGCTCCGGTTTTTCGGGCTAGTTCAGTAATACGCAACATTTCACGAAATCTTTCCTATAATATTTCACGTAACTTTACCCGAATTATATGACTGTTCTCTCTATTTGTCAATAGCTAGCTGACCCATGGTATTTTTAGGGGGTTCCTACAAAATGATATCCGTGCTAAGGTCATTTTCGGTACTTGACGCAGTCAATGTATATTCAGTTCCTAAACTGATGTACGAACCCGCCCGCCACTCCTCGGCATAATCTATCAGTTTCATTATTCCTCTGTGTTATAATTATTATTAATTTCGTAAAAAGTGAGACTAAGATGTTTTCAATTGAAGTAAATCATATATTTAAAACCTACGGCAGCCGCCCCGCCGTTAATGACGTCTCCTTTGATGTCAATCAGGGCGAAATTTTCGGTCTCATCGGACCCAACGGCGCCGGTAAAACCACCACCATCCGCATGATGATGGATATCATCAAACCGGACTCCGGTGATATCAAAGTCCTGGGCGAAAAGCTCAACGATAACAGCAAGAATAAAATCGGCTATCTGCCGGAAGAACGCGGCCTCTACAAAAAAATGAGCGTCATGGATACCATTATTTATTTCGCTTCCCTCAAAGGCGTAGATAGTCAGCTCGCCCGGCAACGCGGTGAAGAACTCCTGAAACGGGCCGACCTTTTGCCGCACCAGAACAAACGCATCGAGGAATTGAGCCGCGGCATGAGTCAGATTATCCAGGTTATCATTACCGTGATTCACGAACCGGACCTGATTATTCTGGACGAACCTTTCTCCGGTCTGGACCCGGTAAATACTCAGCTGCTCAAAGACCTCATCCGTGATCTTAAAAACAGAGGTAAAACCATCATTATGAGCACCCATCTCATGAATGACATCGAAGAATTATGCGACCGCCTGCTGATGATTAACAAAGGCCGCGCCGTGCTTTACGGTAGTTTGGCGGAAGTAAAAGCCAACTACCGCAACAACGCGGTTCTGGTGGAAACAACCGGTGCGCTAGGCACAATCGATGGGGTTCTCGAACAGCGCCCGCATAACGGTGCGGTCGAACTGAAACTCGATGCCAAAACCACTCCACAAATGCTGCTCGAGCGCCTGGTGCAAAAAGGTATCGTGGTCAACCGCTTCGAATTATCCACGCCTTCGTTAACGGAAATCTTCATCAAAGTTGTGGGCAATGAACATGAATAAAACACTGTTGCTGATTAAACATGAATTTTTAAATACCGTTCGCCGCAAAGCTTTTATTATTTTGACCCTTGCTTTTCCTTTAATCGCGCTGCTGGCGATATTGGCCGGACAGGTCCTCCCCGGAGTAATAAAAACAACCACCACCATTGAAAAAGTCGGTTACGTTGACCAGGTCGGTATTTTTACTCAGAATACCACCGGAAATAATATCCAGCTTATCCCTTACGCAACTGAAGCTGCCGCCAAAACCGCCCTGGAACAAAAGGCCGTGGCGGAATATTTTGTCATCCCTGCCAATTATATTTCGACCGGTTCAATTCAAATTTATACGCTGACATCTGAAATCGCTCCCAGTAACGCCGTCCAATCAGGCATCTCGGATTTTCTGATGAACAATCTTCTCAAAGGGAATTCAACTGAGATTATTGCCCGCGCCAAAAACCCGCTGAATATTACCAGCACAACCCTGACCGCATCCGGCACCCCTGCCGCCAAACAGGGTGGATTTTCCGCTTTTATTCTGCCTTATCTCTTCAGTGTCCTGTTGATGCTGGCTATTTTTACCTCATCCGGTTATCTGCTTCAGGGTCTTGGCGAAGAGAAGGAAAATCGCGTGATGGAGATTTTATTATCTTCGATTTCCCCGCGGCAATTACTCTCCGGCAAAGTATTGGGGCTGGGCGCTGCCGGCCTGGTACAGATTGTCGTTTGGCTTATTTCCGCCAATTTCCTGCTGCGGATGGCGTCTGCGTCCTGGGGCAGCGTTCTCGGTTCGTTGCAGATTACGCCGGAATTTTTGATACTGGGAATTGTCTATTTTATTCTTGGCTATCTTATCATGGCGATACTGATGGCCGGCGTCGGTTCGATTAGCCCTACCGCTCGTGAAAGCCAGCAGCTGTCTGTCATCTTTATCATGCCGGTTATCATCCCGATTTATTTTATGCCGCTTATTATGGAAAACTCCGAGAATATCGTCGTTAAAATCCTGACCTTCTTCCCGCTCACCGCCCCCATAACCGTCATGGTCCGTTCCGGATTATCCGAAATTCCGCTGTGGGAACTCGCCGTCAGTATCGGCATCCTCATCCTTTCCGTCTGGGGATTGTTTATCCTGACCACCAAGCTTTTCCGGACTTACCTGCTGATGTACGGCAAACGCCCGGATTTTAATGAAATCGTCCGCAGCTTCAGAGAATCCTGATTACCGATAAGAATAAGAGAATCCGGCTTTCGCCGGATTCTCTTATTCTCTAATTGTCTTTCCCACGAAAGCCTATAGCCCTCTACTCCTATTCCCAAACGGCAGGGAATCCATCTAATTTCCTTACTTTAGTATTTACGCCGAAAGTTATAGAACATGCCAATTGAGCAAGTGAACGGCAGGCAACTCTAGTTAAATAAGTTAGCTCAGTCTTTAAATATAATCGGTCCTTTTTTATTGCCGTGTCTTTCAAAAAAGACAAAATCCTGCAGCTTTTTACGTGGATGCACCGGAGTTTCACTCGGGTAGCCGATCGCCAGCACCGATACCAGTTTTTTATTAAAAGGAATACCCAAAATGTGTTTGATTCCGAAGGGGAAAGTCGGATTTATCCAACAAGCTCCCAGCCCCAGGTCA